>Ga0316217_10005943_pt1 | contig 12348 bp, 12 predicted proteins | sample 1anoAmetaG_FD_203633 | JGI IMG/M metagenome (GOLD analysis project Ga0316217, IMG submission 203633) | Freshwater microbial communities from Trout Bog Lake, Wisconsin, USA - 1anoA | ecosystem: Environmental > Aquatic > Freshwater > Lake > Hypolimnion/Profundal zone | place: USA: Wisconsin... | reverse complement strand
CGCTATCAGGAGGTTTGGTTCCACCTCGGCGGCTGCAGCGATGATGGCGACACCTACGACACCCAGGAATATCAGGTCGGCAAGGAGTTGGACGAATTCTGGCTGCGTTTGGTTGGGCCGTACGAAACGCTGCGGAACCGGCTGTTGACGGCGGCGGAAGATCTGCCCAAAGGATGGAAGCAGGTGACCCTCCAAGCCGATGGGCAAGTCACGATTTTCCTGTCCGATGGCAGCCAACAAGTCCTCGCTGTCCCCCAAGTGGCCGGGACGGTGAGGGTGGCGTCATGAAGAGGCCCACGGCGTTCCTTGGTCACAAGGGCATTACCGGAATGATCCTTCGGACCAAACGGCCGTGCCTCAATGCTGCGGGGCGGGAGCCACGCCGATGGCCGCGTTGGAGGTCTGGGCAGGGAGTTTCAAAATCCTACCACGACCAGGCCGCATCACTGACGCCAACCTTCCCCCCGGCTACCCAACCCGCCTCAGTGGCGGGCATTCCCGATTCTCCTCCCATCCTCAATTCTGGCCAGCACCCCTCCCGGCGAATGCTGGAAATCTAAAACCAATCATTCCCTTTTAGGAGACCCCATGAGAAACATCCTCACATTGGGCCTCACGGCCCATGATCTCGCCAAGCGAACCAACTACCTCTGCGCCAGTGACTGCCCGGCGATCACTGGGACTTCGCCCTATTCCAATCTGGCCGACGTGTACGAATGGAAGAACCGGCCACTGGCCCCGCACCAGACCAGCCGCGTGCAGGCTTGGGGCAACAAGGTTGAGGGCATCCTCCTGCTGCATACTGAAGAGGTCCTGCGGGAGTTCCTCCACGAGCCCGAACTGAGAATCACGCGGCGGGGCACCCGCCGGGTCCATGCCAACGGCATCATGGCGTGCACCTTGGATGCCAAAGTGGTCGAGCGCGATGAGGCCATTGAGGCCAAGACCCACGCCATTATCCATGGCCACATCGACCTGAGTGATTGGGGGACCGACCCCTGGACCGATGCGGTCCCGCCCTACGTGCTCGACCAGGTGCTCTTCCAGCAGGCAGTATGTCCTGAACTTGTCCGCACGTGGATACCGCTTTGGGTAGGCGGTCGTGAGCCGGTCGTCTACTGCGTAGAGCGGGCCCATCACCGTTCCCGCATCGCCTTGATCGAGGAAGCCTGCTGCGATGCCTGGGAAAACTTCATCCTGCCGCAGATTCCGCCCCCGATGGCCCCGCACCTGGAAACGATCAAACGCGACGTGACGCCGCGGCAAGACCTGGCTGTGGCCACGCTGGCCGATGCCCCCGTCGAACGGACGAAGGAATTGACCGCGCAAATGAAGGTCTTGAAGGACGAGAAGGACCGTATCGACGCGGGCCTGCGGCGGGACATGAGCGGCTTTATGCGGGGCGTCACTCCCAAGGGTCACCAGGTCATGATCTCCAGCTCCAACCGCAAAGGCTACAGCGTCGAGCCCTGCGCGGTCAGCAAAATGAGCGTTTCCCTGGCCAGATAACCCATTCTCTTTCAGGAGTATTTCCTATGACGGAAGGCAACACCAGTCGTCCCCGGTCCCGCCGTCCTGCCGATCGCAGCGCCAATTCCCAGGCTCCCACCGCACCAACGACTGCCCCCAAGAACGTGACCACGGCCGTCCCGGCTACGCAGGTCGGGATCAAGGCCATCCGGGCGCTCCTCGATCAGAAAACGGAGGCGATCCGCCGGGCCATTCCTCAGGGCGTGCAGATCACGGCCGAGGGTCTCATCAGCAATGCCGTCCTCCAGATGGAAATGGCCAAAGACCGCAACCTCAAGTGCTGTACCCCCATCTCGGTACTGTATTCCGTTCTCGCTGCCGCCAGCGCCGGGCTCGACTTCATCGGCGAACAGGCGTATCTGGCCGCCATGAGTAAGAAGGATCGGGACGGACAGCACCTGTACTACTATTGCACGATCATCCCGGGGTATCGCGGCTTTGTAACGGTGGCCGGCCGGTTTGGGTGGTTTCTGGATTGCCAGGACGTGCGGGAAGGCGACCAGATCGATATCGACCTGGGCTCCAACACCATCGTCCACAAGGTCACACTGGGCGGCCGGGGGGCCGTGATCGGTGCCACCTGTGTGGTGCGCCGGGCGGCCGACAACCGCGTCTTCCACGTCGAAGTCATGGATAAGGTCGAGATCGACAAGGTCAAGACCACCACGGACGCCTGGAAGTTCTGGTATGCGCAGATGGGAAAGAAAACCGTCTGCCGCCGGGGGTTCAAATTCGTGCCCAAAGACCGCTACGACGCCCGACTCTTGGAGGAAATCGCGCGGCGTAATGACACCGAGGAAGAACTCCAACCCTTGCTGGAAACGTCTGCCGGGCCGGCGCCCGAAGACCCAACCGCCCTCTGATGCCGCAGAGCATAATCCCACGGATACCACCACTCTAACTTTGAAGAGGTGCCTTATTAGCCATGTTGCAACCGTCGCCACCGCCATCAAGAACGTGAGCATCCTGATCAAAACCTGCCAGGCTCTGGGGATTCCGTTCACCCAGGGTCAGCAGTCCGTCCAACTCTATGAGCGGGAAGTCGCAGGAGATTTCTCCTGCAAGCTGCCCGGCTGGTATTACCCGGTCGTGGTCGATTCCCAGACCGGCGAAATCTCTTACGACAATTACAAAGGGTCCTGGGGAGACGAGAAGGAACTCCATAAAGTCATCCAGGAGTATTCGCTCAGGACTGCTGAGGAGGAAGCCTCCGAGTTCGTGCTTCAAGGTTTCACGATTGAAAGACAGAAGCAAGAGAACGGTGACATCCAACTCGTGATTTCCCAGGGCATGTAATCAGCCTTCAAACAGGAGAAATGGCTATGGCCAAGTTTATCCGAGTCAATATTCCCCTCGACTTTACCAAGGGCGTCACCATCGAAACCGAGGGATTCTCGGGCATGGGCTGCAAACATGCCACCGACGCCCTGGAGAAAGCTCTCGGCCAGGTCACCCACGACGAAGACACCGAGGAGATGAACTTCACCGAACAGCAACAGCACAACCAGCAAACTCAGTGAGGAGGTGCGCCTTGGGAAAGAAGATCATCACCGTCAAACCTGACGGCACCATCCAGTTCATCCACGACGACCGGCTGCGGGGACTGCTCCAGCAGGGGGTGGCTTCACTGCGTCGCGTCAGCCACGTCGAACCAGGCGATCCGACCAAAGGCCAAAACCCGTTAGAGTGGTATACGGAGATGCTCGCAGGCGGCGGCAGGGTCCTTGGCCCATTCGAGACCCGCCAGGGTGCTCTGGACGCGGAAGTCGAATGGGTCAACACTCACGTACTCACGGAGACTCCATAGCTCACGCGGCGATTCGTCACAGCTTCTTTGTCGTCACCGACGAAAATGGTAAAATCACCCGTTGTGTCGCGGACGGCAAGGAGCCCCGGCAGCTCTTGAAGGAGATGACATGAGTCGGATTGATGTTCGCAGACTTTATGTATTCGAAGGGGGTGTGCCCGATACCATCCACCACCATGCTGGGGGAACCATGTCGCTCGCGAGAGCCCAGGAGTTTTGGCCGACTGCACACGTGATCTACCCAGATGATCCTGCTTATCGCAGGGATGATCGCGGTATTGGCCCCCCGCCTACCGCCCCCAAACCCCACACCCTATTCGCTGAATAATCCCGCCTGATAATTTGATTCCTTAGAAGGCCGCAGCGTTCAAGCAACGCTGCGGCCTTCTTCATTTTTGCAAGGAAGCCCATGAAGAACCTGGTTACACACCGGGCCGTGAACCCCTTTGCGCGCCCTGTTCGCGGCGTGGAACTGTGGCGTGGCCCGTCAGCCTTTGATGGTGAGGAAATCGTCGCCCTAGCAACCTTCCATTCCGACAATCTGAAAACTGGAGATATGATTCAAACCTGGGTCTTCCGGACTGATCGAACTCCTATCGAGACCTGGACTGGCGGCGGAGAGACCAGTATTTGCGGTCTGTGTCCCATGCAACACAAATCTTCGGGCGGCTCGAATTTGTGCTACGTGAATAGGCTAATGCTTCAAGGCATGTACAATGCCTGGCAGCGTGGGCTCTATCCCAAATTCAGTCCCAAGCACCACCTGCGTTACTTCGCGGGTCGCCCTATCCGTCTGGGCTCTTACGGTGACATAGCCATGATGCCCCTGAAAGTGATCCTGCCAATCCTGAAGGTCGTATCTGGACATACAGGCTACACCCACCAATATCGCACTGATTTTGGCCAGGACTGGAAGAAATACCTGATGGCCTCCACAGAGTCGGTGGAATCCTACCGGGCGGCCAGGAAGCTCGGCTGGCGATCATTCCGCATCCGAGCCAGCGGAGAGCCAACCTTACCAGGCGAGCGGGTGTGTCCTGCATCGGCCGAGGCGGGATTTTTGACGCAATGTGACCGCTGCATGGCGTGCCACGGGGCCAAGACCAAGGGCCGGGCAGACCTGTCCGTCCTGGTTCACGGCCGCAATGGCACCCCCGTGAGCTTCACCCGGCTTTCCGTGGCCGGAAAGTTTTGACCTTTCCCAGTGAATTCCCCCGCAAGTCGTTCGGTCAACAGCACAAGGAGTTCCTCATGCGGTAGGTCTTAATGTTTGCGACCCCATTGGCGAAAAGTAATTACGTATTACTTAGTATCCAGTGAAGGGGGGTGGCAAATGGCCAACCGGGTTAATGACCTCACCGGACAACGTTTTGGGATGCTGACGGTACTGCGTCGTGAAGGAAGCTACGCAAGCGGAGGCGGTGCAACATGGCGGTGCAAATGCGACTGCGGCAAAGAGTGCATGGGCATAGGATCGGTCCTGAGGAAAGGCGACAAAAAGAGCTGTGGGTGCTCCACAAGTCTCATGCAAAGAAAGACCAAATCCAAATTCCCATTCAGTGACGGCATCACCAAGACATGCACCAGATGTGAGCAAACAAAGGCGGTGGCCGACTTCTGGAATGACCGAAAATCGGCAGATGGTTGGTCATGCTGGTGTAAAACGTGTGGCAATACCGCCCGCCAAGCCTCAGTCGCAAAACGACGAGCCATGGGGAAGGTCGGATACGCTACTGTGGAAACCAGAAAACTCCGCCTTGAGGTCCTTTCCCACTATTCACATGGCACTATGCAATGCAATTGCTGTGGAGACGCCCACGTGGAGTTCTTGGCACTTGATCACATTCACGGCGGTGGCAACCAGCACCGCAAACGGGCCGGCAATAACATGGCCGTATATCGGGAGGTCCGCCGTGAAGGCTTCCCGTCCGGATATCGAGTCCTATGTCATAACTGCAATTGTTCACTTGGGCATTATGGATATTGCCCACACCAAAAGGAAAAGATATGAGCCACAAACAGCCCATAGTAGTGTCTTATGGGGCGGGGCGAGATTCAACAGCAATGATTATTGAGATGTGGAAAAGAGGCCAGAGACCGGATTGCATTTTGTACGCCAACGTCGGTTCAGAAAAAGCCGCCACCTACCAATTCCTTCCGATCTTCGACCGGTGGCTCAGCGACCACGACTTCCCCAACATCACCATGGTGCAATATGAGCCCACGAGCGCCCCGTATCGGACAATCGCGGGCAACTGCATCATGAATGGGACTTTGCCCGGAGCGACCTTCGGGAAGAGTTCATGCACCATGAAGAGCAAGGTCGAGCCCCAGAACAAATGGACTCGGGACTGGGCTCCTGCCCGCAACGCCTGGATGCACGGAGTGAAGGTCGTCAAGCTCATCGGCTTTGAATGCGACGAAGGCTATCGACTCAAACGGGCTGACGCCAAGGCCCATTCGGGTAAGGGGGCAAAAGACGCAGCGAAGTACGAATATCGCCACCCGCTCATGGAGTGGGGGTACAACCTGGGTAAGTGCATGGAGATCATTGACGATGCAGGCCTGCCGATCCCACCTAAGAGTGCCTGCGTGATCTGCCCCAATCAGAAGCCGGAGGAGGTTCACGACCTCAGCGATGACGACCGGGCGATCATCATGCTGACCGAGCTGAGCGCCGAGCCCTACAACACCCAGGTTCGCGGTCTGTGGCGGCGACCCCGCAAGTCAGATGGCCGTCCCGGTTCAATTACGGAGTACATTCTCCAGCAGAACCTATCCTTCACTCCTTTGACATCCCTCGGTAAAAAGGTCGTCCTGAACCCCAAGTGCGGCAAGTTCAAGCACGGTGGCGCTTTCACATTCGATCCGCCCCACGTCGGTCCCACGTTGCGATCGTTGCTGGAAGCTGCCGGCCACGCTGCGCCTGAGTTCACGACGGACGCCGAAGGAGAAACCGACCTCTGGGAAGAGGATTGCCGAAGTGTCAAGTCCTGTTGCAGCATGGAAGACGAAACTGACCAACATCTTGAACTCGTGGAGGCGCTATGAGCACCGTCAGCATCATCAACAAGTCCCATTGGCCCACCCCCGCCGTCGAAATCATCGCTCGGTGGGTGGCCCGCGCGGCAGGGATCACTTGGGATTACACCGTGCATCTGGGCCATACCAACCGGCGAGGCTGGTACGGCCATGGCTGGAAATACCGCCAAGAGAGCTACATGGACCGACACTACCGGCGCGGCAAACCCTATTGGGGCTCTCCCACACTACTCAAGCATCACATCACCTCAGAACGGCTTTGGCCCTACATTCATAAGGATCATCGCTTTCAATGGTCCGAAGATCAGACGTTCCGGAGTCGCCTGGAAATCCTGGTGTACCTGATTGCCCATGAGGCCACCCACGCCACCACAGGGCACCCCAGCGAATACCGGGGGACCGATGGGCGCAAGGAGACGGCGAGCATGGAGTTCCACTGCAATGCCCGTGGCTACCGCATTTTGGAGAAATTCCGGGAGGCATGGCCCAAGATCAGACCGCTGATCTATGCTGCGATGCGTAAGACCCACCAGCGCCAAACCGCCAACATCGTGAAGCACGCCACCCGTCGCCCCGATCCGGCCCCAAAACTCGCCCTGGCCCAGAAGCGCATCAAAGAATGGACCCGCAAGAAGAAATTCGCCGAGACCAAGATCAGGAAATACACGAGGCGGATTCGCTACTACGAAAGGAAGGTGCAACTCCGCCCCACTGCCGTCGCCTGTGATCGGAAGCAATAGCCTTGGCCGAAGGTCATGGGCAGATCACCCGAACTGGAGAGAATCGCCTATGTCGGCGATCTCAGGGATGTCCGTGGCAAAGTCGGCGCTCCCGGTCTGATTGCCGCTGTCCTCCATGGCCGGTTCATTTTTTTGAATCTCCTCGAAAACATCTCGTACAGCATTCACAACATGTTCTTGGTCAGCTATAAAGCCAACATTGAAAGGAGCATCGCGATGGAACAAAATGCTTACCCTGTCCTCCTCATGACCTTGGAGGAATCTGACACCGAGTTCACCCACGTGGATTCGCGCCGCCGTACTCCGACGTGCTTCGTTGAACAGGTAGATACGGACAGATTCTACTTCACCAACGAGCCTGCGGCTATGACCTTCATGGAGGTGCATGGACTGGTGGGGGTCACAGATGATGAAATGGAAGAGGCCCGCAAAGCAGGCGGCTACGCCGAATAAACAGGCGGCGTAACATCGAAGAGGCGGGACGGCGTGATCCATTGGCATTTTCTCTGGCGTCGAGGACAATGACCGCAGATGGGGTGCAAGGTGTTTTCGTTTTAGGGGTCGTTGCCCATGTCTAATCTCCAACAACGTCCATCCCCGCGGGGGACGGGCTGCCCGCCCGAGCCGCTTTGATTGCCATGATACACTCCGTCGCGTTCGTGTTGGTCTGGGACCCCAAGAAGCGCACGACGCGGAATCCGAGGGCTTGCAGCCTGTTGGTGATCCGCTGGTCGTGTGTGCGCTGGCGCAGGCTTGAATGCCAACATAGGCCATCGACATAGATCAGCAGTTGCGGTGAGCAATCCGTGTAGGCAAAGTCGGCGCGCGTGAGAACCTTGCCCCCGTCCTTGACCTCGAATTGTTTGAGCGGTTCTGGGAGATGCCCCTCCGCACGAATCGCCAGGAGAAGCCGTAGCTCTTGGGGAGAGTCACAGCCTTCTTTCCGTGCCGCGTCCCAGTCCGGCCCCTCAGTTAGCGACGTGGTGGCGGCCGCGACCTCGCCGGCAGGAACGACTGCCTCCCCCGTTGCCCCCATGAGGAACGGCATCACAAGACGCCAATCGAGCTTGCGATGGACCCGCTGGTTCCCGTAGGAACGAAGGCAGCGGTAGCAGGAGTTCGGGCAATCGTGGCCGGCCAAGTGCTGGAGAGCGGCGGCGGCGACCTGCGGGAAACTGGCTACGAGGCGGTGCAGGACCCCGGAACCGCCGATGACACGGTCGATCCACAGGATGTCCAACACTTCCTCATTCCGCGTGCCGTCGGAATTTTGGATGGTTCGCGTTAGCACTTGCGCCTCGATATCGTCCTCGTCGATGTCGAAGAGGTGAACGGCTCCCTGGATCATGGCGTACACGAAGGACCACGCCCAGCTTACGCCCTCAGCTCCCCGTGATGCCATCCCTGGAACCATGAGCCGGAGCGTATCGGCCCGCATCTTGTGACCCAAAGAGGCCCGCTTGAACTGGCCTGCACAGCGTTTGGTGTGGGCCGTGATACGAGGGTCCTCTTTCTTGGCCTTCTTTCCTTTTCCTTTCGGCTTGGCATCGGCTTCGTCCATAAGGTCCGGCAGATGCTCACCGCAGACGGGGCACAGTTGGAAGCCAGGGCTTTGGTCACCTTGTTCATCAAGCCGCATGGCATCCTTCAATCCATGGTTGATAAACCACATCTCCTCTTGGTCACGGAGTTCCAACAACCACGGCCCGAGGGCATATCGCTTGCCGGCCACGTCCCGCTGCGGATGGGCACGCACATCCTGAGCCAGTTGGAGGCGTTCCTCTTCCGTCTCGGCTCCCGCTTGCGCCTCCTGCGCCTGAAACGCCCCCACATCCCATGCGGCGAAGGTCTCCAGCCCCGCGCCATCGGCATCCCCGATCTTGGCTCCGCAACGGGCACAAACATTGTGCTTAGGGTCGTTGGCGAGCTTACAGCTTCCGCAGAGCGTGAAGTCGAAGAAGGCTCCCTCCGCGGCCGCGGCGGCTCCCGGCCGATGCAAAGCCACGCCGGTGACCTGCCAGCGTTGGCCCCGCGCGTAGACGGTCTGGCCGGGAGCGTACTCGCGTTGAGATTGTAGGCGACCGGTAAAGAGCGGCTCAGGATCAAAGCCCAACGACAATGATCCCGGGTCGGAAGGGAACGAGTAGCCCGGTAACAGGCCGGCCTCAGCGAGGACGCGGGGCAGGTAAGCATAACGGTGGTCGTTCCGAAGCCGTTGCGCCAGAAGCCGGAAGCCCTTCTGGGCTTGCTCCTCCCTAGGTGACAGGGTGACTTTGCTGCCGAGCTTCTCCATCTCAATGGCCGCATTGGCGATCAGGGCCCCTCGTTGTTGCAAGGCCTTGCGTACCCCGTCGGGGAAACACGCCGTCGCCGATACCAAGACCGTGGCCGATTTGTCGATCAGTTCTGGCCAGAGACGCTTAGCGGCTTCTGCGGCTGCGGGCACGGCGGACTTGATCTTAGCCACCAAGTCGTCAACAGCGGCTTGGACCACTTTACCCTTTTCCTCCAAGAACCGCTCTAGGTTGTTGGGAAAGTCGATACACGCCTTTTCCAGGATCAAACTGCCGATGTGCCGACGCAGCGCCTCCATGTTCGCCAGATTGAACCGCGGCGGCGGGATCGCCCCGGCAATGATCTCGTCAGGATGATCGAAAAAATACCCGTCGTGGGGTGAGTTCCGGCTGAATCCGGCAGTGATACCCATACGACTGACGCGACCGCTGCGGCCGGCACGCTGGGCATAATTAGCAGGGCTGGGCGGCACGTTGCGCATTGCTACCGCTTCCAGATCACCGATATTGACTCCCATTTCCAACGTAGGGGTACAGGCAAGCACATTGGGGCGGGGGGGGCTGGACTTTCGGAATCCCGCCTCGATCTTCTCCCGTTCTTCATCGGGGATCGCAGCCGAGTGTTCGGCGGCGTAAAGAGGAGGCGCGAAGTCGGCGGCGAGGCTCAGTGCATTGAGGTTCCGTTCCGCAAAAGGTCCTTTCCACGACACCATGGTCCCTTTGCACCCGGCACGTCGGCAGGGCAGGTCGGCCTGGGTCTGATTACTACTGATGTGGTCGCAGATCGTGCATCGCTGGAATACCTTGCCAGCCTCAAACAATACCCGCTCCAGATTGACCTGATAGCCGTGGGTGGTTTCACCCTTGCGGCCGGCGGTTTCATCCACCAAATATCCGTGATCCTCCAGAAGATGGAGGACGGCCGCGATGGCGTCCGGGACTGCCGCTTCCTCGTTGTACTGGGTCCAGACTCGCTGGACGGATGCGCGGTTCCCTTTCGCGTTCCAGCTAGATCGGACCTCGTATGCACGCCCTGTGAAACTGCTGCGGCCAGGTTCACCGAACACGACAGGTCGGCCCACGTACTTGCCGGGCTGTATGCCGTAATCCTGCGGCATTCTCTCGCCACGGAACATAGTTGTTTTCAGCACGGGATGGTTAATCGCCCGGCCGTGGCGCATTTCATCAAGGATCACCTCCACGCTGAGGGCGGCCAACTCAGGCACCAGTTTGTATTGCCCGCATAGGGCCAAGAAGGCGTGCGATGCCGTCAACGCCTCCCAGCCTGCGTATCGGACCCGAACCAACCCCATTCGTTCCAAACCGGCACGAACGCGCGGAGCAATGGCAAACTCGGTAAGCAGCCGCCCCTCGATACGCTTCTTGGCGGCACGCTGCCGGTCAAGATTAGGGGTCTTGGGCAATTCTCCTTCGACAACGAGTGCTTCGTAGATTTCATCCACCAACCAGATGAAGTCGTGCGGCTCGCCTGCGCCTGCCAGCAATTGGTAGATCAGACGACGGATGCGCCGGCGATCCTCGGCTTCACGGATGAACATCGCCTGGTGGGCGGCGTCCTGCCGGCTGTCGCAGAAAATGAGCATCTTGCGTTCACTGGCAGGTAGGTCCCGCATCATCATCCGTGAGATGTGGGTTAATGCGGAAGAGTTACCCAGCGTCACCGGCGTAATCACTTCGTAGCGGCCGAATCGGCTTTCGCATACAGGGCATCTTGTGCCGCGGCCATGGTGGGCCTCCACCGCGCGTCGTGGCGGCTGACCTTCCGGGGCGGGCTCATTCTCCAGGCGCAAGGAACGAGGATCGAGGTAAAGGCATACCTCATGGCCGTCTTCGTCGTCCTGATTCTCTGTCGGCCCTGATTCCTCCCAGAGCTTCGCTGGTTCGTCTCCCTCAGAATCCGCGTCCTCGGAGAGGTCCTCTTCGGCCTCTACTTGGGGGCGTTCAGTAGGCGGGTCATAGAGAAATACCGTCTGCGGCCCCGACTTCGTGAACGGCCACGGCCCCATCAGCCCCTCAGAGGTCTCCTTGGCTACAAAGAAGTCCCACCCGCAGGTGCGGCATAAGGCCAAGGGGAGGGCTTTGCATCCGCAGGCATCACATTCTTCGATCTCGTGGTCCAGCAGCTTGCCGCAATCGGGGTTCGTGCAGCGCCAGAATCGCGCCAAGCCCCGAAGGAAGCGATGCACCCGCGGCCGTAATTTGACGCCGCCCTGATCATCCATGCACGGCCCGACCAGTAGTACGGCCTCCACTTCACGACGCAAGGTCTCTCGATCCACACCGGCCCGCTCGCGTTGCTTGCCCAGGAGGTCGATGATCTCTTCCTCCGACAGCGGCCGCTTGAGCCAATCCATCAGCAGGTACGGCAAGGCCATTTTCCCCCAGAGGTCGGCGGGAGCCTCGTTCCCTGCGGCCCCCGCCAGTCGGCGCACCATCTGACTGATATGCGTAGGATTCGCGGCATCGAAGGCCAACAAATCAGCATCGGTGATTTCCAGCGGAACGGTCAGTTTGGCCTCCGATGGCATCGGTGGTGGATCAATGGCCTCGACAATGACACCCTCGGGCGGTGTCGGCTGCCCCGTAAGTTGGGTGAAGAACGTCGCCACGCCCTTCTTAGGATCGCCCTCTTCGCCGGCCTGCAACGTGGCCGAGGTACCGATGAAGATCGTATTGGCGGTGCTGTTGCTCAGGTTCAAGGCATCTTTCAGCCGCCGCAGTAGGCAGGCCACGTCCGTACCCAAGGTGCCGTGATAGCTGTGGACCTCGTCAAGCACGATGAACCGCACCTGGTGGTTCTTGAAGATGTCGCGGCCATCTCCCCGCATGAGCATATATTCGAGCATCATGTAATTGGTCAGCAGTAGGTCCGGCGGGCCGCTGCGGAACTCGCTACGAAGGACCCGCTCGTTGG
>Ga0316217_10005942_pt1 | contig 12349 bp, 8 predicted proteins | sample 1anoAmetaG_FD_203633 | JGI IMG/M metagenome (GOLD analysis project Ga0316217, IMG submission 203633) | Freshwater microbial communities from Trout Bog Lake, Wisconsin, USA - 1anoA | ecosystem: Environmental > Aquatic > Freshwater > Lake > Hypolimnion/Profundal zone | place: USA: Wisconsin... | reverse complement strand
CCAGGGCGAGGGTCGAATCGGTGTACAGCGCCGCGTCATTGGGCGTCATGTGGCGACTCGCCGCGACCCAGGGCTTCGCCTGCGCGGTACCGGTGTAGTAGAGGTTCAGGACCGGGTCGTAGCTGCCGGCGATCCAGGTGTCGCCACCGGCACGCAGTTCCGGCGGCAGGCCGGCCCAGGAGGCGTCGTTCGGATCGCCGGGCTGCGCGATCGTCTGCGTCCGCCACAGCTCCCTGCCCGTGTCCGGGTCGTGGCCGGTGATGAAGCAGCCTTCCTTCTTGAACCGCTCGCAGCCGTTGAGGCCGCTGACGACCACGCCGCCGGCGATCACCGGGCCTGCCGTGTGGGTATAGCCCTTGGTGAAGTCGGCCTTCACCGAGCGCCAGAGCTGCTTGCCGGTGCGCGCGTCGAGCGCGACGACCGCGGCATCGTAGGTCGACAGGAAGAGCTTGTCCTTGTAGATCGCGATGTTGCGCGTCGGCCCGCCGAGCGTCTTGGACTCGGCCGGGAACGGGTATGAATACTCCCAGATCAGCTCGCCGGTCGCACCGTCGATGGCCTGGATGATGTTGCCGGGATGGGTCAGGTACATGATGCCGTCATGCACCAGCGGCGTCCCCTGGTTGCTGCCCTCGTGCATGGTCATGACCCACGCGAGCTTCAGCTGCCGGACGTTCTTGCGGTTGACCTGGGCGAGCGGGCTGTAGCCCTTGCCGTCCTGCGTGCGGCGCCAGCTGAGCCAGTCGCCGGGCGCCGGGTCGCGCAGCATCGCATCGGTGACCGGCGTGTACTTCCCGACCGTCCTGTTGACGAAGCCCGACGCCTTCTCCGCCGCGGCGGCGATCGAACCGGCGCTCGCCCAGGACTCGATCTTGGTATTGGCCGGCTGCGCCATCGAGGCGAGCCACTTGTCGCCCATGACGGCGACGCCGAGCTTGGTCATGGAGTTCGCGCGCAGTTCCGTACTGCCAGCCGGGGCGCCGTTTGCGCGCAGGATGTGCGCGGTCAGCGCCACCGCCGTGCTGTCGCTCAGCGAGTGCGGGGCCGTCGGCGGCATCTTCGTGCTGATCTGCGTGAAGATGTCGCCGGCCGTGTGCTCGCCCCACTTGGCGAGGAAATTGGGCCCGGCGAGTTCCGGCGCGTGGCCCGTGCCCTTCAGCGTGACGTGGTGGCATTCGCTGCAGGCGACGTCGAACACCCGCTTGCCCTCGGCTGCCTGGGCCTCGGTGTACACGCCGGCGGTGCCCGGGGTCTGTGCGCCGGCCGCAGCCGCCAGGGCGAGCAGGGGGAGGAAGAATCCGTGTCTGTATCGCATGTGAGCTAGGCCGTAGTGTTGGAGTTCGGGTGGAACGCCGCCCCGGGTCGCGGCTCGTGCGAGGGGCGGGCGTGCGCAGCTGCTGTTCGACAAATAAAAAAGGGGGGCGCGAGATCCGCGCCCCCCTTGTCCATCGACTCAGCACATCGTCAGAAGCTCTGCGTGATCCGCACGCCGTAGGTCCGCGGCGCGACGGGCGTTGCGTACGTCCACAGGCCGCCGAAGGTTCCGATGGCTCCGGTTACCGGATCCTTGGTCTTGGCCGCGCCCACGTCGTACGCCTGCGTCCAGGCGTCGTTCTTGGTCAGGTTCATGCCATAGGCGCTGATGCGCGTCTGGTTGATCTGGTAGTTGAGGGACGCGTTCAGGATGTTCTGGTGCGCGTTGTGGCCCTGCGGCGAATTGAGGAACGTGAGTTCCTCGGGGCCGATGTAATGGTAGTCGGCCTGCACGGACGCCATGCCCTTGCCGATTGCCCACTCGTAGGCCGGCGTGACGGCGGCCGTGACCGGCGGCGACCGGCGCAGGTGCAGGTAGGACAGGTCGGCCCCGGTCGTCGGATCGACCAGGCTGTCATAGGCCGCATGCAGGTAGCCGAGGTTGCCGGTCACCACGAAGCCGGTTGCCACCTGGGCGGCGACGTCCAGCTCGGCACCGCGGATGGTCGCGGAAGCGGCGTTGATGACCAGCGTTTCCTGGCCGGTGACGCCCGAGGTCGGGACGCTCTCCTCCTCCTGCTTGTTCTTGTACTTCATGACGAAGACCGACGCGTTCACGCGCAGCCGGTGCTGGAAGTACTCCGCCTTCCACCCCAGCTCGTAGTTGTCGACCTTCTCCGGGTTGTAGGGCGTCGACGCGGCGCCGTAGGTGCCCGGGCGGCCGTCGAAGCCACCGGCGCGGAAGCCCTGCGAGAACAGCAGGTAAGCCATCGCATCCGGGCTGAAGCGGTACTTCAGGCTCGCCTTCGGCGTGAACTGCGACCAGGAATCCTCGAAAGGGTTCGCCAGGTTGTTGCCGTTGGGGATGCCGGGCACGCCGGGGGCCGACGCCATCGTCGGGTCGATGATGCCGCTGGTCTTCTTGTCCTTCGTGTAGCGCCCGCCCAGCGTCAGGGTCCAGGTGTCGTTGAACTTGTAGTCGCCTTCGAAGAACCCGGCGTACGAATCGGTGTGCTGCTCGACGGTCTGCGGGACGGTTGCCACGGCGCCCGCATAATCCGGCCCGTACAGGAAGTCGAGGAACCCGATGTAGCTCGTCAGGTTGATGCGGTACGCCGAGTTCCAGCCGTACAGGCCGAGCGTGTACGACAGCGGGCCGCTGTCGGAGTGCGTCAGGCGCAACTCATGGCTGTGCTGGTAGTAGGTCGCCGGGCGGTCGGTCGAGTACAGAGGCAGCGGGGTGCCGTCCCAGTCCTGGTGCGCGGCTTCCTCGGTCTTGAAGTAGCCGAACAGGTAGTCGACCTTGTAGCCGGGGGCCAGGTTGTACTCGGCGTGCAGGGTGTGCATGTCCGAGTCGAAGTACGCCGGCTTCGGCGCGTCGTTGGAGAGCGTGACGTAGCGGTTGCCGCTCTGCGGGCTGGTCACGGACTGTGCGCACTGGTTGTAGAAGAAGCAGAACACCTGCCCCGGCTGCGCCATGTTCAGCTGGATGTCCGTGTCCTGGTTCTGCCACGTCTTGTCGAAGCGGTAGGTCACGGTCAGCTTGTCGGTGACCTTCCACAGGAAGCTCGGCGACAGCGACTTGTAGTCCTGGGCGCCGACCGACGTGTTGGTGGTCGCGTCGTAGTAGTAGCCGTCGCGCGAGCGCTTGGCGGCGGCCAGCTTGAAGGCGAACGTGTCGGTGACCGGCAGGTTCACGTAGCCGTCCACCTGCGTGTCGTTGTAGTTGCCGTAGCCGATGCGGACGCTGCCGCTGACGCTGTCGGTCGACGGCTGCGTGCGGGTCGCGTTGATGACGCCGGCGATCGAGTTGCGGCCGAACAGGGTGCCCTGGGGGCCGCGCAGGATTTCGATGCTCTGCAGGTCGAGGGCCTTGATCATCGCGCCTGAATTGGCGCCGATGAAGATGCCGTCGACGACGACGCCGGTGGCGGGGTCGAAGCTCTTCTCCACGTCGGTCGTGCCGATGCCGCGGATCGCGATGGCCGCCGGGCTGCCGGGGCCCTGCTGCAGGTCGTCGATCTGGACGTTCGGCGCGGCGTCGGCGAAGTTCCGCAGGTCGGTATCGAAGCGCTTGGCCAGGTCCTTGGAACTCAGTGCGCTGACGGAGGCGGTGACGTCCTGCAGGTTCTCCGTCCGCTTGCGGGCGGTGACGACCACCTCTTCGAGCACATTCTCTTCCGCGATCGCGATGTCGGCGGCGACCACCGAGCCCAGCGCAAGCGCTATCGCGATCGAACGACGAAGGTCAAGGGTTCCAGTACGCATCAGTCCTCCAGAGATTTCCAAAACTCAAAGCCAGTTGCTTCGGCCGACGGGCCGTGTTGGTCCGCGGGCGCTCCGATCCGAATCCGCCCGGCAAATCCGTCACCGGGTCGTGGTGCTGCTGATCCAGAGGGGGTGGGACCCGCCCGACCGTCGCGATGCGCGATCGGCGGTGTCGTGGCCGGCGATGACCTGTTCGATGCCTGCAGAAGCCCGGCTGCTGCAGGGCGTCGCGGCGCATCGTCGTCTTCACGACCGGTCGGAGCCCGCACGGTATGCTGGCGCCTGCCGGTGTACCCCCAAAGAAACAACCATCACGATCCCGGCGCTCGTGGATTCTGGATCTCTATCCAGCGCCGTTGCCGATACATTATCCCGCTTGTTGGCGTACAGCAAGTGGCGGGGCGGACCGCGTGTGGCGGCTGTCGGCAGCAGGGGGTGGCCGGCACCGGCCCGGCTTTCGCCGTAGGTCACAACGACGCGCCGTGCGGCGCCGACCGCTGCATTCCTGCACCGATTGACGCGACTATGTCGCGGCGGCGCTACAGGTACGATCCGGCCGCGCCGGCCGCCATCGCGGTCGGTGCGGTCCGGGCTCGACAAGCCGGCGCCTGGCGGTCGTGGAGGGGTGTCCGCAACTGCCGTGCGACGTGCCTGTCGCGCCGCTACAGGCCGATTACTGGCTGCCAACAAGTAAACTGAGCTAGACTCAAAAACAGGCAGGGGTGTTTTTTTTGTGTGGCAAGGTGGCTTGGCGACGGTTGATCGTCATGGCCGGCCGTCGGGCACGTCCGGCCGGGACGTGCCGGTGACGGTGACCTGGATCGAGGCGGGAGGCAGACGAAGCGAATGACCACAGAGACCGAAGCGGAAGTGACGATCCATCGCGCCGGGGGCGTGGGCTGGATCACCCTCAACCGTCCCAAGACGATCAACGCGATCAACGACGCGATCCGTACGGGCGTACCGGCGGCCTTGGACGATTTCGACCGGGACGACGACGTCCGCGTCATCGTGCTGCAGGGCAGCGGTCCGCGCGGCTTCTGTGCGGGCGCGGACATAAAGGAAAGCAAGCCGGTCGAAGGGCCGGTCGCCGCCCGTCATCGCCTGATGAAGGCGCCCTGGATCGAGTCGCTGGACCGGGTGTCGAAACCGGTCATCGCGTCGATCCACGGATACTGCTTCGGCGGCGGGCTGGAGCTCGCACTCGCCTGCGACATTCGCATCGCTTCCGCCGACGCGATGTTCGCCTTGCCGGAAACGGGCCTTGGGCTGATACCCGGCGGCGGCGGAACGCAGCGGCTGCCCCGGCTGATCGGGCTGGCCAAGGCGCTGGATCTGCTGATCACGGGGGACCGCATCGATGCCGCGGAGGCGCTGCGCTGCGGGCTCATCACCCGCCTGGTGCCAGAGCGCGATGCCCTGGCGCAGGCGACGGAAGATCTGGCCACGCGGATCGCGGCCCGCCCCGCCGTCGCCACGCGCTACGTCAAGGAGGCCGCGCGAGCCGGCATGGACCTCGACCTGAAGTCCGGATTCCGGGTGGAGCGGGACCTGTTTTCGCTGCTCCTCTCCACCGAGGAGCGGCTGGCGGCGGCCGCGGCATTCAAGAACAAACAGTCTGCGAAGAGCTAAGTGACGGCCGTCAGGTCGCGAAGGAAGTGACGTCATGAGTGGGACAGCATCGACCGAGCGGGTCGTGGTGGTGGGAAGCGGGCTGATGGGGACCGGCATCGCCCATGGATTTGCGGCTTCGGGATTCGACGTCACGCTCGTCGATCTCGACGGCGCGGCGCTGGAGCGCGCCGTCGCGGGCATTCGCAAGATCTTCGCGGACGGGGTGCGGCTCGGCAAGGTTCCAGAGGCGGCGGCGGCTGCCGCGATCGGCCGGCTCGGAACCGATACCAGTCTCACTGCGGCGCTGACCGACAGGCCCGCCACGCTGGTCGTCGAGACCGCGACCGAGTCGATGTCCGCCAAGGTGGCCATCGTGCGCGAGGCCGACCGGCTGCTGCCCGCCGAGGCCGTGATCGCGACGAACACCTCGGCACTCAGCGTCACCGAGATCGCGGCCGCGACCCAGCGGCCGGACCGGGTGCTGGGCATGCATTTCTTCAACCCCGTCCACAAGATGAAGCTGCTCGAACTGGTGCGCGGCGTCGGCACCAGCGACGAGACCGTCGCGCGGGCACGCGCCTGGGGCGAGTTGCTCGGCAAGACGACGATCCTCGTCAACGAGGCGCCGGGCCTGACGACCAGTCGCATGTCGGCCATGATGGGCAACGAGGCCATGTACATGCTGATGGAGGGCGTCGCCAGTGCCGAGGACATCGATACGGCGCTGCGGGTCGGCTTCAACCACCCGATGGGGCCGCTCGAACTGGGCGACCTGACCGGCTGGGACACCCGCCTTGCGGTCCTGAAGTACCTGCACGAGACGCTGGGCGAGAAGTTCCGCCCCTGCCCGCTGATCCAGAAGATGGTCAAGGCGGGCAGGCTGGGCCGCAAGTCCGGCAAGGGCGTCTATGAATATGTCGACGGCCAGCGTGTCCCGGGTTCCGGGCTGAAGGCCCGCTGATGCGCAACGTAGTCATCGTCGCCGCGGCGCGCACCCCGATCGGCCGCTTCAAGGGGACTTTCGCCGACCTGCGGGCCGATCACCTCGGCGCGGCCGTGCTGAACGACCTGGTGCGTCGGGTGTCCATCCGACCGGCGGAAGTGGACGACGTGATCTTCGGCTGCGTCACGCAGATCGGCGAGCAGTGCGGCAACATCGCCCGCACCTCGCTGCTGAGCGCGGGCTGGCCGGAGTCCGTCCCCGGCATGACCGTGGATCGCAAGTGCGGCTCCTCGGAAGCGGCCATCCACACCGGCTATGCGCAGATTGCAGCGGGCGTGGTCGACGTCGTCGCTGCGGGCGGCGCCGAAAACATGACCCGCGTGCCGATGGGCAGCAATCGCGACCTGCACGGCAAGCCATTCGGCTGGCGCCTGACGGAACGCTTCGAAATGGTCTCGCAGGGCGAGGCGGCGGAGCGCGTCGCCGACCAGTGGGGCATCACGCGGACGGAACTCGACCAGTTCGCGGTCGATAGCCATGCGCGCGCGGCAGCGGCCGCGGACCAGGGCTACTTCGCGCAGGAGATCGTCCCGGTCCGGCTCGCCGACTGGAGCGAGGCCCGTGACCTGGATCCGGCTCTCGTCCTCGCGCATGACGAGACGATCCGTCGCGGTACCAACCTCGAGAAGCTCGCCACGCTCAAGACCAGCTTCCGGCCGGACGGGAAGGTCACGGCCGGCAATTCCTCGCAGATCTCCGACGGCGCGGCGGCGCTGCTGCTGATGGCCGAGGACGTCGCCAAGCAGCGCGGCATCGCGCCGCTGGCGAGGATCCGTGCCGTCGCCGCCGTGGGCTCCGATCCGACGCTGATGCTGACCGGCCCCGTCGCCGCGACCCGCAAGGTGCTCGCCCGTGCCGGGCTATCGACCGCCGACATCGACCTGTTCGAGGTGAACGAGGCGTTCGCCTCGGTGCCGCTGATGTGGATGAAGGAGATCGGCGTCGGCCACGAGCGGCTGAACGTCAACGGCGGGGCGGTCGCGCTCGGCCATCCTCTTGGCGGCAGCGGTGCGCGGATCATGACTACGCTGGTGCATGAGCTCAACCGCCGCGGCGCGCGGTACGGGCTGCAGACGATCTGCTGCGCCGGCGGACTGGCGACCGCGACGGTCATCGAGCGACTGGCCTGAGAGAACGGGACGGCCGCGGTTGGAATTAACGGCTACACCCGCTTCACGGGTGGCCACGGGGGGGACGAAGCATGAGAATTTTCGCGTTGCTGCTGCTCGCGGGGCTTGCCGCCGCGCCACAGGTCCGGGCCGACGACGATGCGGGGGGCGCCAAGCACGCCCGGCGCCCGGCGCCGGTCGCGGTCGACCGGGAATCCATGCCGGGTGCCGCGGTGTACCAGGTCGTCTGCGCGCAGTGCCATGACAAGGCGGTGTTCAAGGCGCCGGCCAGGTCGTTCCTCAACCTCATGGCGCCCGATACGATCTACGCGGCCCTGACCAGCGGGCAGATGCGCGAGCAGGCCGCCAAGCTCACCGACGAGCAGAAGCACGCGGTGGCGGAGTACGTCGGCGACGCGGCGCTGGCCGAGGCGCTGCGTGCATCGAAGGCGCCGACGTGCGCCAAGAACAACCGCTCGGTGGACCTCAAGTCGCCTGCGCGACTCTATGGCTGGGGTGCCGACCTGGACAACAGCCACTCCATCCCGGGCGACATTGCCGGGCTCGGTGCGGGGCAGATTCCCCGGCTCAAGCTGAAGTGGGCGTTCGCGTATCCGGCGGCGCAGCGCGCGCGCTCGCAACCAACGGTCGCGATGGGCACGCTGTTCGTCGGCAGCCAGGACGGCACGGTCTACGCGCTGGACGCGAAGTCCGGCTGCGTCCGTTGGACGTATCGCGCGTCGGCCGAGGTGCGCACGCCCATCGTTCTCTCCCACGACGACACGCCGGCGATGCACGGGCACAAGCCGGTGGCCTTCTTCGGCGACCTGATCGGGCGCGCCTACGCGCTCGACGCGACCACCGGCACGCTGCTGTGGAAGTCGAGCGTGGATGATCACCCGACGACGACTATCACCGGCGCGCCGGTGTACCACGAAGGACGCCTGTACGTGTCCGTGTCGTCGCTCGAGGAGGCCGCGGCGATGGCCGGCTACGAGTGCTGCACGTTCCGCGGCTCGGTCGTCGCATTCGATGCGCTGACCGGCAAGCAGGCGTGGAAGCGTTTCACGATCGACGAGGCGCCGGCCCCGGTGGGCACGACCAAGACCGGGACGCGGGTCCTTGCGCCGAATGGCGCTGCGGTGTGGAACTCCCCGACGATCGACGCGAAGCGTGGCGTGCTCTACGTTGGCACCGGCGACAACTACTCCGAGCCTTCCAACGATCGTAGCGACGCCGTGATCGCGATCGACCTGAAGACCGGCGCGATCCGCTGGAGCCACCAGATGGTCGAGGGCGATGCCTGGAACGTCGGTTGCGTCCTGGGCATCGATAGTTGCCCGGCAAAGCCGGGCCCGGATTTCGACATCGGCGCGGGGACCACCCTGGTTCACCTCCGCGATGGTCGTGACATCGTCGTTGCCGGCCTCAAGAGCGGGCACGTGATCGCGCTGGACGCGGACCACCCGACCCAGGCGCTCTGGTCCACGCGGCTGGGCCGGGGTGGCATCGAGGGTGGCATCCAGTTCGCCCTGGCACATGACGCGAACAGCATCTACGTGCCGGTGTCGGACATGCAGATCCATGACAACACGACGCCTTCCGAGCCGCCGCACCCCGGCCTTTATGCCCTGGACCCGCAGACCGGTGCCGTGAAATGGTCGGCGCTGGCCACCGAGGACCACTGCACCGGCAAGAAGGACTGCGACGCCGGCATCCTGTCGGCCGTTACCGTCATCCCGGGCGCCGTCTTCGCCGGCCACATGGACGGTCGTTTCCGTGCCTACGACACGACGACGGGCAAGGTCCTGTGGGAGACCGATACCCTGACCAAGTTCAAGGCGACGTCCGGTGCGACGGCGAGCGGCGGATCGATCGGCGGCGGCGGCCCGATGGTCGTCGGCGGCATGGTCTACGTCAATTCGGGCTACGGTATCTACTGGCACATGCCCGGGAATGTGCTGCTAGCATTCTCCGTAGACGGTAAGTAGCCTCGCCGGCCCGAGCGGCCGGATATAACGACACGGCACTGGAATCTTGAGAAGCACGCGTCCAGAGAAGAAGCCCGCAGCCCAGGCTGCGGTCCCGCCGGCGGCCGCACCGGTCCGCCGCCGGCAGGCCGACCGGTCGGCGCTGTCCGACCGTCTCCTGACGGCGGCGGCCGTCGACCTGCTGGTCGAGTCGGGGGTCCAGGGGACGACCCTGCAGGCCGTCGGGGAGCGGGCCGGCTACAGTCGCGCCCTGGCGACCCACCGGTTCGGCTCCAAGGCCGGCCTGTTCGGGCAGGTGCTCAAGGACGGCAGTGCGGATTGGCTCCGCCGCATGCAGAAGGCGGTCGGGAACCTGACCGGCGCCGACGCGCTGTGTGCGGCAACCGACGCCACGTACCGCTTCATTCGGGAATGCCCGAACGAGGTCAGGGCGATGTATCTGCTCTGGTTCCAGAGCATCGACCCGGGCGCCGTCTATCGGTCGAATCTCGCCAACGTGCACCGCGCCCAGCGGCACGACGTGGCGGAGTGGATCAAGGCGGGGCAGGCGAAGGGCGAGGTCGATCGCGCCGTCAACCGGCACCGCATAGCCGAGCAGTACTGCGCCTGCATGGCCGGCATCGCCTACCAGTGGCTGGCCAATCCCGAGATGCCCCTCGGCGCGATGTACCGGCAGTTGAAGGACGACATGCGGTCGCGGCTCCAGCCGCCACCCGAATCCGTCGGTCGGACCGCAAGCTGAAACGCCCGGCCGGCGAATCCCCGGCCGCTAGCCGACGCGACAACCATGACCAAGACCCTGCATAGAGCTGCCGTTGCACGCCTGCCAACGCTTTTTGGGGCGTTCGATATCTACGGATATCAGTCGCTCGACGGCGAGCAGGAGCACGTCGCGCTGGTATGCGGCGAACTCGTGGCGGGTGCGCCCGTGCTGGCGCGCATACACTCCGAGTGCCTGACGGGCGAAGTCTTCGGGTCGCTGCGCTGCGACTGCCGTGCGCAGCTGGAACTCGCTCTCGAGAGGATCGCGGCCGAGGGGAGCGGCGTCGTCGTCTACCTGCGTGGCCACGAGGGTCGTGGCATTGGCCTGATAAACAAGCTGCGTGCCTATGCGCTGCAGGATCGCGGACGCGACACGGTCTGCGCCAACAGTGACCTGGGCCTGCCCGTCGATGCGCGCGATTACGGCATTGCCGCGGAGATCCTGCGCGACCTCGGCGTGCAACGGCTGCGGCTGATCACGAACAACCCGGACAAGATCCAGGCGATGGAGGCCGAGGACATCGCGATCGTCGAGCGGGTACCGTCGATTTCCGTCCCCACCGCCGACAACCTGCTGTACCTGCAGACCAAGCAGGACAAGCTCGGCCATATCCTGGCGGGCATTCGCGGCCTTTCTTCAGGCTGACCGCCGCCGCCGGGGCTTGATCCTGCGGCCGGACGCGGCCCTTTTCGGGGCGCGCCGGTGGGGTACACGGGCCCTCGACGGGCTGACTTGGCGCGGGCTCGCGCAGATCGGGGCCTACAAGGCGCCATAGCCGTGCACAATGGGAGACGTTGCCGGGCGCCACGCTCGTGGTGACGGAGCCCGATGAATAGCAGATCTCCTTCCGGCCCTTCTGACGAGGGGGCCGATGCCCCGTTTGCGCCGAAGGTCGTGCCGGCCGCGGCGCGCGCGCCCAGCCGGCTGCAGCGGCGCTTCAACAAGCTCGTCGAGCAGTTGACGCAGCAGCGGCGCGAACTGGAGCGCTGGCAGCTTTTCCGGGAACACTACCAGCGCAAGCTCGCGGCCGAATACCAGCCGCTCGCCAAACGGCTGCGCGAGCGGCGCATCGCGATGGTGACGCTGCTCGACCGCGCGATGGACGGACGGGAACTCGGCAAGCGCCAGCGGGACAAGGTCGAGGAGATTCTGCGCCAGCTGCTGTCCGAACTGCTCGCGGAGTCGGAAGACGACGAGCTGATCCGGATCCACGACAAGTATGCCGAGATAGGCTACCGCGAACGTCAGCTCGGTCGCCTCGACGAGATGCGCAGGCTCGCCAGCGAGGAATTCGGCATCGATGTCGAGGCCTATGACGGGCCCGACGATCCGGATGACCTCGCCCAGTGGCTGAAGGAGCAATTGCGCCGCGCCGACGCTGCCGACGGGGCGGACTCGGAGGAGGTGCGTCCACAGGGCGCACGGGCGAGCAAGCGGGAGGCGGCGCGTGCGCAGGTGGCCGAGGGGGGCACGCGGGCCGTGCGCGATGCGTTCCGCAAGCTCGCGAGCGAGCTGCATCCCGATCGCGAAGCGGACCCCGTGGAGCGGGCGCGCAAGACCGAGCTGATGAAGGAGGTCAACCAGGCGTACAAGGACGCCAACCTCCTCGCGCTGCTGGAGCTGCAACTGCGCATAGAGCAGCTGGATCCGGGTTCCTTCGCGGACCTGGCCGACGAGAAGTTGCGCCACTACATCCATGTGCTCGACGAACAATCGACACGGCTTGCCGGGGAGATCGACGAGCTCACCGAGCCGTTCACGCTGGCGCTGGGAGGCTCGGCGCCGCGCAAGCTGACGCCCGAGATCGTGCAACGGGCGCTGGAAACGGACATCCGGCACCTGCAGGGCGTGCTGCGCGAGGTCGAGACGGACCTGCGGCTGCTGCAGGATATCCGGGTGCTGAAGGGCAGCCTCGAGCGGGTCCGCGTCGACACGCTCGACGACGACGAGCCGTGGGATGCCTACGAAGGGCGCCGGCGTCCCCGCGGGGGACGCCGGCGCTGAGCCGGGCGAGCGGCCGTCATTTCTGGTCGGCGTAGATCCTGATCAGCCTGTAGAGGAACTCGCGGCCCTCGAGCAGCGAGTTCACACCGATATATTCGTTCAGGCCGTGGATGTGGCCGAGATC
>Ga0316217_10005941_pt1 | contig 12353 bp, 11 predicted proteins | sample 1anoAmetaG_FD_203633 | JGI IMG/M metagenome (GOLD analysis project Ga0316217, IMG submission 203633) | Freshwater microbial communities from Trout Bog Lake, Wisconsin, USA - 1anoA | ecosystem: Environmental > Aquatic > Freshwater > Lake > Hypolimnion/Profundal zone | place: USA: Wisconsin... | reverse complement strand
CCCTTGCCCTGGTTCTTGCGTTCCTTGCGCAGGTCGAAGTAGTAGCGCGGATTCTTGGCCGCTTCCATCGCCTTCCACGCCTTCTCGCTCACGCTCAGATACGCCAACCCCGGCGGAATCATGACCGCCTTCTGCGAGCCGCCGATCACGATGTCCACGCCCCAGCCGTCCACGTCGAAGGTCTGCGTGCCCAGACCGGTGATGCCGTCCACAATCAGCAGCGTCTCGGTACCCTTCACAAGTTTGGCCACCGCTTCCACATCGTGGGTCGCCGCCGTCGAGGTCTCCGAGGCCTGCATGTACAGGGCCTTGTGCTCCGGCTTCAGCGCGGCCTTCACCACGTCCATGTCGAAGGTTTGCCCGTAAGGAACCTCCACCACGTCCACCTGGCATCCGTAGGCCTTGGCCAGATCCACCCAGCGCTCGCCGAACTTGCCGGCCGTCAGCACCAGCACGCGATCGCCCGGCGAGGTCAAATTCGAGACCGAAGCCTCCATGGCGCCCGTACCCGAACACGACAGCAGCAGCACGTCGTTCTCGGTGCCGACAAAGACCTTCAACTGGGCAAGCACCTTGGAAAACAGGGCGCGGAACTCGGGCGTGCGATGGTGAATGTCCGCCGCCGCCATGGCAAACTGCGCTGCCGGGAGCAGCGGGGTCGGACCGGGTGTGAACAAGCGCGTCTTGCGAATCATGGTTTTCTCCTCAGTTTTGGGGACCAGTCCGGGGCCAGGTTCGGCTTCCATGCCGGTCACAACAATCACAGAATACACATTTCTGTGATTTTTGTGAACGAAAATCGACAAGAATCTCCCCCTCCCCCCAGCTCCGCCCCCAAAATCGGTACAATTCTCCTTTGGCCCGGTTTTTGGGAAGCAGGATGCGGCAGAAGCTCCGTGCCCCATCCTTCGCGTTCTTTGCGAAGGGTGGGAAGCCTGGAACCTCAACCCGCCCCTAGTTCCCAGCCATCGCTATTTGAAAGGAACCACCATGGACGCAGGCGCACTCGAAGCTCAGATCAGTCAACAGGTCATCGCCGCCATGAAGGCCCACGACGAGGTACGCACCGGCACGCTGCGCCTCATCAAGAACGCCCTCAAGAACAAAGCCATCGAAAAGCGCGCCCCGCTCACCCCGCCGGAGTCCGAGCAGGCGCTGGCCACCATGATCAAGCAGCGCCGCGACTCCATCGACCAGTTCACCAAGGGCAATCGGCCCGAGCTGGCCGCCATCGAGGCCGCCGAGATTCTGGTGATTGAGGAGTTTTTGCCCAAGGCGCTGGACGATGCCGGTCTCCAGGCACTGGTCGCCGAAGCCGTGGCCGATGTGGCCGCCGCCAGCGGCAAGACGCCCACCCCCAAGGAGATGGGCCAGGTCATCAAGGCGGTACAAGCCAAGCTCCAGGCCGCCAGCCTGCGCGCCGAAGGCCGCACGGTCAGCGATCTGGTGAAGAAGGCGCTGGCCGGCTGATCGCCGCCTGGTTGGCTACGGAAGAACTTCTGATGGGGCGCGCTTTGTAACAGGGCACGACTTCAGTCGTGCCACAGAGTGCTGATAATAAAGGATGGGGTTTAGCCCCTGCGAATTCTTCCGGGCCGCTATCCGCCCTGCTCGACCTCGGAATAATACGGGAGGGTCTCTTTCTTCTCGATCGCGCAGAAGCGCGGCACGCGGATCCATCCCCACTTATGCGCGGCAAAGCTGAAGGTCGTGGCCAGCACGCCCAATCCATACTCCACGCTGCGCTTGAAGTTGATCGAAGAGGCTTCCTCGAAGTATTTCGTCGGGCAGGAGATCTCGCCGATCCTGAATCCGAACATCGCCGCCTGCGCGATCATCTGGTTGTCGAAGACAAAGTCGTCGGAGTTTTCCAGATACGGCAGCTTCTCCAGCAACTCCCGCGAGAACGCGCGGAACCCGGTATGGTACTCCGACAGCTTGATGCCCAGAAACAGATTCTGAAAGGCCGTGAGCAGGCGGTTGGCGACGTACTTGTAGAAAGGCATTCCGCCCTTCAACGCCCCGGCGCCCAGGATGCGAGAACCCAGCACCATGTCGTAGACGCCGCTGGCGATCATGCCCGCCATGGCCGGGACCAGCGACGGCGTGTACTGGTAGTCCGGATGCACCATCACCACGATCTCCGCGCCCGCGGCCAGCGCCTCGCGATAGCAGGTCTGCTGGTTGCGGCCGTAGCCGTAATTGGCGTCGTGCAGGAAGGTCTGTACGCCCAGTTGGCTGGAGAGAAACACGGTTCGATCCTTGCTGGAGTCGTCCACCAGAATCTTGATATCGACTTCTTCGGATAACTCGCGCACCGTCATCTCCAGAGTCTTCTCGGCATTGTAGGCCGGCATCACCACCGCGATCTTCTTCCCGTTGATCATGATCCATTCCTCAAAAGATATTCTTTCATGCCGCCACACGGCATCCGCCTCAGCGCGGGACGCCGCTTCACTGCCCAGCGTTGGGGTAGGGAGTCAACACGGTCGGCGGCGCATCCGGCTCCGCCAGCCAGACCTGGCGGTCCCGGTAATAGTTCACGATCTCCCGATTGTCGGCCGCGTCCATCTCTCTGGCCCATACGATCTTGGACCCATCCACGTCCGCCGCGTTGTAAACCCACTCCTCGAACGGGTTATGCCGGGAGGAGTAGCGGACCAGAACCAGTTGCTTTCCAGGGAGCCGTTCCAGCTCGCTGGCCACACGCGCGCGATCCGTTCCGAAATGATCCGGGCCGTACCAGACGAAATTCCAATTGGAGGCCGGCCACTCGGCCAGCTTGAGGTGAAGCGGCCCGGCATAGAGGCGCATGCCCACCATCAGGACCGTAATTGTCAGCCCCATTCGCACCATCGCCAGGCCCGCCGGCTTGCCCTCCGGCTTCCACACCCGCAGGTGGCGCAAGCCTTGCAGCCCGATGGCGTAGAAGACCGCCGTGAAGGGCGCCAGATAGTGAGGAAGCAGAAAATTCTGGATGCTCATGCCCGCCGCCAACAGAACCACCGACCAGACCAGAAAGCGGATGCGGCGATCGAGAAACAGGCGTCGCGTCATCAGCAGCGCGGGAAACAGCGCGAAGCCCGCGAAAAACTCAAAGGTCAGATAGACCTTCCCCAGCGTGTAAGGGAGAAATCCCTTGGCGTTGTGGATCAGCTCGAAATAGTCGTACTCGCCCACATGGTAGAAAACCCGCATCACCGGGTGGCGATAGGCGGGCTCGGGCCGCGGCGTCTGCCATACAAAATACGGCGCCATGGCATAGGTGGCGCGGTTGACGCTATAGGGCAACGTCAGCGGACTGCCAAAGGCGCGATAGTCGTAGTAACCCATCCAGGCCGCCGCACCCACCATCAATGCCAGCGGAAACGCCGCGCGCCGCATCAACACCCCGGCGCTGGGCCGGTTCTTTCCCTTGAGAACCCAATGGCCCAGCACGCCGGCCACGGGGAGGCAGAGAAGCAAGCCTTCGTAGGGCCGGGTGCCGGCCACCAGAACGATGCCCACCGCCATCAGCAATCCGTAGCGGAACCGTGCGGTCTTCATTAACCGCGGCAGCGAGCCCAACACCAGTGCACCGCCCAAAGCGCCCAGCGATCCGGCCGCATGATAGGTGTTGATCCAATAACTGAACAGCCCCAGGTGCACCACCGCAATTGCGCCGCCGAGCAGGGCCCAGTTGGCCGGCAGCCAGGCTTGCAACATCCAGCAGATGGCCGCGCACATCAGCGCGCTGACCACCAAGATCGCGTACCAGGGATGCCCCAGCAGCACCTTGCCGGCGGCCAGCAACAGCCCCTGCGCGGGAAAGTACATCGACATGTACGTCGGCTGCATGGAGATGTGGATGGTTTCGAGATGGCTCCACATGGCGGGCGTGGGATTGGCCAATCGCCCGTGGGCAAAGGTGTCGGCGGCCAGCAGAAAGCTGAAATCGTCGGGCGTAAAAGGCAGTGGAACGGGGCAAAACGGAAGAATCGCCAGGCGCAGCAAGAACGCCGCCAGGCCGACCACCAGAACCGACAGGCCCTTCCTGCGCGCCAGGCGCGCCAGGATCGGCTCCAGCGGCGCGCACCAGGCCCTGCCCAGCCGGGGCCAGATAAACACCACCGCAACCAGGATGGCGCTCAGGCCGCCTTCAATCGTGCCCGGTGTGATGTCAGTATTGGCAGCCGCGGCAAGAAGCATACGGGTTCTACGCCCCGGTGTGGCGCGCACCGTGCTGCGGCCCGCGATGGCTTGCAGGCAAGGTCAGAGCCTGGTTCTGCGCCGGATTTGCGATCAAAAGCAGCATGAATCCATTTCCAAGCAGAATTATGAGGGGTGCGGGAAAGATAGCCGGCGAGAAACCTGCCTCGCGTAGCTCTCCCGCAAAGAGACCAACCGCTCGCTTGTGCGGCCTCGATACCCAGACCCTGTGCGGTTAAGCCAATTGATTGCTGACGGTGACGAAAATATTGGTGATCGCGGCTGACAGCTTCCCCGAAGCGACCATCGTCCCGGTGGCCAGCAGGGCGATTAACAAGACATACTCGACGATATCCTGACCTTCGTCCTGGGTCGTTAGACACTGTAGGTTGACGACGAGTTTCGTAAAACCAAGCCGCATACGGCCGTCCCTTTTCCCGAACAAGACATCTTTTGTATTCCTTGCCTGGAAGAGGAGTCCTCGACACCGGCCGTGTGTGCGAATCTCTCTGGTGAGGCAACGAATCGGTTTACTGCGCGGCCCTGACTTTTGCCTTGCTGCCAATCAGGTAAGACTCGCGGCAATGGCCGTAAAGAGTGTGTTGATGGCGGTGGCCACTTTGTGCGAACTGCTGATGGCCGCTACGGAGATGACGGCAAGCAGGAGGGCATACTCGACCAGGTCCTGACCGTTCTCCCGCGCCAGCCGGCTCTTCAGCCTGGCTGCGAGGTTCCAAAATCCTAATCGCATAGTTGCTATCCACGTGCAAGCAATCGGTTGTGTGCATTCCTTGCCAGGGAGAGCATCCCTCGACACGGGCGAGCTGTGCCACTCTCTCTCGCGAAGCAACGAACAGTTCACTGTGCGGCCCAACGCACCGATTCTACCGTGAGGCAGGCAAGACTGGCGTCGATGTTGGTGAAAATTGTGCCCCGTGTGCCGGCAACCCGATGCGTGCCGGATCCTGCCGAAATGAAAATGAATGCAGCGAACAAGTCAAATCCCGCCTTGCCCCGGCACCCCTCGCTGGCCATCGGTCACGATGGCAGTAAGACAAGTTCCAGAATCCAAGGCGCCTGTGATGAATCTTCGCGACTTTGGCGCCCGCCCGATTTGTGCCTGGGAGAGTACGATCCCGCACTGGTATTGTGCTCGTATCTCTCCCACGGAGGCATCGAAATCTCGACAGGCACGGCTTTTGCCGGTCTCTTTGCAGAGATTAGGTGAGGCTGGCGGCGATGGCGGTGAAGAGGGCGTTGATGGCGGCGGCAACCTTGCCTGCACTGGCGATGGCGGCGGTGGCGATCACGGCAAGAAGCAGGGCGTACTCAACCAGATCCTGGCCTTCTTCGCGGGTGGACAGAGTTTGCAGCTTGACGATCAGCTTCGTAATCATGGTATTCATTTGGGTTCTCTCCGTGGGTTTGATTTTTTCTCCCAGCCTTTGACCGGGTTGCCCTCTATATAGCATCTGGCGTGCCAAACTCCCGCCTCACTCCATTTTTATATTTTTCAATAACTTACAAGAACCACTCCCCAAGGGGGCACGGGCTCGTGTAAACAGCCGTACACACCCCCAAGTTCGGGCAGGTCCTCCTCGTATACATGGCTGGAAAGTGGGACAGGGTAAAGCCGCCCCAAACCCCGCTCTGCCAGCCCTCGACGTTGCTGGCGCGCACGTAGAATAGCCTCTATGACCCGCACCACCGAGATGCCCACGGCCAAGACTCCGCCCGACCTCGTCGAATTCCTGGTCGCCGCCGTCTGTGTGCTGACGCTGGTGCTGACCGCGATCTTCCTCTGCGCCGCGCCCTTGTCCGGCCAAATTGCCGGCGGCCGCGATTTCGTCGTCTATTGGGCCACCGGCCAGCAGCTCGCCCAGCATGGCAACCCCTACGATCTGGCGGCCATGACCCGCATCGAACGCGCCGCCGGGCTCCCCACCGTCTTTCCGATCGGCTTCATGCGCAACCCGCCCTGGGGACTGCCCCTGGTATTGCCGCTCGGGTTCCTCGGCCTGCGTGTGGCCACGCTGCTTTGGTCGCTGCTCCTGCTCGCCTGCCTGGGCAGCTCGGTGCGCATGCTCTGGGTGCTGCACGGACGCCCAGACAACTACCTGCACTGGCTCGGGCTCTCGTTTGCGCCCGCGCTGGTCTGTCTGGTGGCCGGGCAAACGGCCCTGTTCGCCTTGCTGGGGCTGGTGCTTTTCCTGCGTCTCCACAGCACGCACCCCTTCCTGGCCGGCGCTTCCCTCTGGCTCTGCGCCCTCAAGCCGCACCTCTTTCTGCCTTTCGGACTGGTGCTGCTGGCCTGGTTCGTTGTGAGCAAGAGCTACAAGATCCTGGCTGGCGCGGCGCTGGCCATCGCCGCCAGTTGCGCGGCCGCCTACTGCATCGACCCAGCCGCCTGGCAGCAGTACGCGCAGATGATGCGCACTTCGGGCATCGAAAAGGAGTTCATTCCCTGCCTCAGCATCGTGCTGCGCCTGTGGATCGACCCGCAGGCCACCTGGCTGCAATACCTCCCGGTCTCGCTGGCCTGCATCTGGGCTATGGCGTATTTCTGGACCCGCCGGCGCACCTGGGACTGGATGAAAGACGGCAGTCTCCTGATGCTGGTTTCCCTCTTGCTGGCGCCCTATTGCTGGCTCTTCGATCAGGTCCTGGCCATCCCCGCCCTGCTCTACGGCGTCTATGCCACCCGCAGCCGCGCCTTGTTCGTGGTTCTCGCCCTGGCCAGCGTGGTGCTGGAAGTCGAGGCGGCCTATGGCTTCAAGCTGTTCTCGCCACTGCATCTATGGACCGCGCCCGCCTGGCTCGCCTGGTATCTGGTTGCCCGCGCCACCCCGCCCAAGCCGGCCGCCGATTCAAGCGCCAGCCAGTAGCGAGACACGCCCCGCCAAGTTCAAACAGAAAAGAACCGCCCCGCTCCGCCACCAATGCTCCGTGCCCCATCCTTGCGATTTCTTTTTGTCGCAAGGGTGGGAGACCGATGCCCTTAACCGGCCTTGCCACGCCCGCCGGGGGACTCATGCAGGACACGCTCTTGTTTTTGCGCCAAAGCCGGGCCAGTCATCCTGCCGCGGGGTTGTCGTCCCGCACTGCCGACGACGAGAACTCAAGACTGTCTCCGCGCTGCGTCTGGCTTGCGCGGATTGCGCCTGCCGGAAGTTCCAGGACGGAGTGGGCGAAGAAACAAGCGGACAGCCGCCATGGACCCACTGCGCTGCGCAGCTTCTTGATGCGGTTCTCCCGGTCCAGATAGACAAGGTCGATGGGAAACTGCATGAAGAAGGTGTGAATCGATTCGCAGGGGATGATCCACAGGCCACCGCCGGGGGCCAGTCCCTGCCGCCCCAGCAACCCCTTGTTGCGCTTTGGACCCGTGTCGGCCACCTCCATCGAAGTGGCCAGGTCCGTGTTGCGGGTCAGATTGGTGACCTTGATGCGAATCTCCGGAGTCGCCTCGGCACGGCGCCCCCGCAACCCACTCCATAGCTTGCGCAGCGAATTCATCCGGTTGCCTTGGATCCCTTCCGGGGTGCGACGCCGCGCCGGGATGGGGTTTCAACCGCGCCAGCTGCCTGCGGAGACGGCCGGCGCTCGTCTATTGGGGCCCGGGGGTCGTCGGAGCGCTGGTGGGCTGTGCGATCGACCCGGATGCGCCAAAGCCTCCCGTAGCGCTATCGATGATCAACGGCTTCTCCGGCTGCATGCTCTCGATCAGCTTCTCGATGGGAATGCTCGGAGGCGCAGCCGCCGGAGTGTTGGCCGCCGTCTTGGCGTCCGGTGTATGCATGGGAATCGTGGAGTTCGGCGGCAGGAACTTCGACGGATATTTCAACTCCGGCAAAGGCGCGCCCACCGGGATGGGCGCCACAATCTGCGGCGTCACAATCACGATCAGCTCGGTATTGGTCCGGTTCTTCGACATCGACTGGAACAGCTTGCCGATGTACGGAATATCCCCAATGTAGGGGATCTTCTGAAGAGTCTCCGTCTCCCGGTTGTCCAACAGCCCGCCCAGAACAAAGCTCTGCCCGTCGCCCAGCTCCACTTCCGTGGTCACCTTGCGGGTGGAGATGGCCGGTACGTCGAATCCCGAAACTTGCACGGCGTTGGTAAAGTCCAGCGAACTCACCTCCGGCGCTACTTGCAGCCGGATGGTCCCGCGCGGAGTAATCGTGGGAATGAAGTTCAACCGCACACCGTACTCCTTGAAGGTGATGCTGATCGACGCGCCGGAGCCGCCCGTGCCTGCCTGCACCACCGGATACGGATACTCACCGCCGGCCAGAATGCTGGCTTGTTTGCCGTTGGCCGCCATCACGTTCGGCTCTGCCAGAACCTCCACCACTCCCTTGGTCTCCAGGGCCTGGATGTCCGCACCCGCCTTCAAACCGGGGAAAAAGGCCAGCAGATTCAGCTCATTGGAAAACAGCGCTTGATACCCGCCGGTCGCCACCGCGCCGGAGGTGCTCCCCGAACCGCCGGAGATGGTCGGCGGCGTGAACTGCCCGGTGCTCACTCCACCCACCGCGTTCCCCTGCCCCAGATCGAAAAAGTTGATGCCCAGTTGCTTGCCCTTGTTGCGATCCACACTGGCAAAACGCACCTTGAGCAAGATCTGCGGATCGGCGGCCGGCACATCCACGTTGAGCAGGTTCACTACCTTGCCCGCCGTCGCGGCAATCTTGACCGCCCGCTCGCTGGCGGTGAGATTCTTCACCGTGCCGCGCAGAAAGACGATGCCGCCCTCCGAACTTAGCTTCACCGTTTGCCCCGGAAGCTCGGTCCGGATCTCGCGGCGAATCGCGTCCAGGTGATCGTTGGTTACCGTGTCGCTGGCGCGCACCGTCAGATTGAAGAACTGCCGCCCGCCTTTGGTGTCCCAGATGATCAGACTGGTTTCTCCCGGAGCCTTGCCGTTGACCATGATCTCGTTCCGGTTGATCGCCGAGGCTTCGGCAAAGCCGCCCAGGCCGATCGACACCCGCGCAATGGGCCGCGCTACGTCAACCAGCACGGTCTTGCCCACCGCTACGGAAAGGTCGTTCGCCGAGTCCTGGCTGCTGGCCACAGCCGGTTGCGCGTCCGGCGGAGTGGCCGGTTGGCCGGCAGGGGGGGAAGTCTGCGCCAGCAGGCCAGGCCAGGCGCAAAGAATCAATGCCAATGTGCTGCACCATGCGGTCGTATGAACAGCCCTAGCTCTCACTTCTTATCCTCGGGAGAAGCAAACTTTTCTTGACTCCGCGTCGAGCCGTTGATGATCTCGATCGAATACCCCTTGGTCACCGGCCGGGGCCCGGTCCTTCTTTGTACCGGCGGGGGCGCGGCGTTGACCGGAAGGCCATTGTCGCCCGCAAACAGGTTACTGGTGGCCGTGCCGGAAATCTTATCGATCTTGGTATCCAGCGGATTGCGCAAAACCAGCTGGATCTTTGCCTGACTGCTGGCCAGGCTCAAGGTCTGCGCCTGTTCCGGAGTGACCAGCAGGTTCACCACCTGCACCACCTTGGCCTTGCCTTCCGCATCCTTCTGATAATCCGTGCCCGCCGACAGTACCTGAATGTTCTGCAAGATCGTCTTGGACACGGTGATGGGGACGATGGTTTGACCGGGGGCCATGGGAGGAACGCCGGAGATGAGCACGTCCACGCGCATGCCGGGGATCACAAAACCGGCCACGCCCACCACGTCGTCTACCTTCACCGCAATCGCTCTGAAACCGTTGGGAATGGTGGATGCCAGGCCGCCGCCCGTGCCGGGGGCCGCCAGCCGGTTCTCGATGATCGGCTCGCCCTCGTAGAGGTCCGAAACCACGCCCCGCCCGATGGCGTTCTCCGGCTTGAGAATCGCCCCCTTGGGCAGCGTCCCGGCGATCTGAATCGTCTTCAGATTGGCCGCGGTCAGCACCGTGCCCAGTTTGAGGTCCGCGGCTGCCGAGACCACGCCGGTGGTTGCCGCCGGCCGCGCCGCCGCTACATTCTTGCTCATCAAGCGATACACCAGAAAGGCGCACGCGCTTGCAATGAAAAATGCGAACAGGAGAATCGTGACTACTCTTCGGTTCATTTGGAAGCCCGTTTGAACTGGCGATCAGACCAGTTCCGCCCTTCTGTCCCTGATGGCATCTGTTGCGTCGATGGAAACGAGTCCCGCTCTCACTTCGAACTCTGAAGTCAATACTGAAAACATGCCAACCAAGTTCAAAAGCGTGTTCAGTGTATACCCTGAAAGCCGTATCTTACGCTCATAAGGCTACATGCTTCCATACAGGGTATCAGGGATGCTATGGGCCTGGCTGGTCAAAGTCATTCCCCAAAGAGATTACAATGAGATTCGGATGAGGGCGAGCCTTCGCTTCCGGTTGAACCAGGCTGGGAACGCTTGCTATATGCCTGCTGCGGCAACGATTCACCACTCGGCGACAGGGAGGGAATTCATTCGCTCATGAGGTCTTCCCGAACGATCAGCCTGTTCTACGACCGGCCGGAACCCCCTCAAAAGCCCACTTCCTTTGTGGTCTCCATCTTGTTGCATGGCATCGTCATCGGTCTGGTCTCCTATGTGGTCGTCCACTATCCGGCGATCAAGGACCCCAGCCGCAGAGAACGCTATACCGTGCGCCACCTGGACCTGCACCGCCCGGATCCCTCGCAACAGCACTCCGGCGGAGGCAACGTCGGCTATCCTGGCCCGCAAGCCAAAGCCAAGACCAAACCTCCCGGCGGCAAGCCGGCGTTGGTCCCCGCCGCTGCGCGCAAGATTCCGCAACTGACGCCCGGAAAACAGACGCTGGTGCAGCCCAATCTCCCCTTCCATCTCTCCCCGCCCGCGGAGATCCCGGTCCCCACCGTGGTGGTTTGGACGCCGGAACACCTCGCCGAAAAAGCCATCGTTCCCCCGCAGCCGCAAAAGCAGACCGCCTCCGACGTGCAGCCTTCCCTCGAGCCGCCCAACGAAGAGTTGAACCTTGCCGACCTGGGCGTCTCCTCCAACGTCCTGCCATCCAAAACCCCGCTGGTGCTTCCCAGCACCACCTCGCCCCTGGTCGTGCACGGACCGGATGCCGTCCAGTTCCCGCCGGAGACCACCTCGGACTCCTCCGCCAACCCCACCCCGGCCGCGGTCATGTCGCTCTCCGATATGCAGATGCCGAACGGGACCGTCGCTCTGCCGCCGGTGAACCAGACTGCATCCGCCGACCGGCCGGGACCGCTGGCGCCGGGCCGCCCCGACGCCCCCTCCGCCAATGGAAAGGGCAACCAGCCCGGCGCTGCCGGCGCGGGTGCAGGAAAGGAAGCCGACAAGCCTGCCGAAAAGCCCTCCGACAAACCCGCCGGCGACTCCGCGCAAAGCGGCGCGAAAACCGCGGCGACCCCGGCGGATTCCTCCGGCTCGGGCACAGGCTCCGGCAACCAGCCTTCGTCCGATCGCATTACCATGCCCAAGGACGGCCAGTTTGGCGTGGTCGTCGTCGGCTCCTCGCTGGAAGAGAAATACCCGGAGACCGCCGAGCTGTGGACCGGCAGGATGACCTATACCGTGTACCTGCATGTGGGCCTGGCCAAGAGCTGGATTCTCCAATATTCGCTGCCGCGCTCGGTCGAGGCCTCCGAGGGGGGAAATATCGGCCACATGGATGCCCCCTGGCCCTACAACATCGTGCGCCCCAACATTACTCCCGGCGAGATCAACGCCGACGCCCTCATGGTGCACGGATTTGTGAACCGCCAGGGCCGCTTCGAGTCTCTGACCGTCGCCTTCCCTCCCGAGTTCACCCAGATCCAGTTTGTGCTCAACGCCCTGCAACAGTGGCAGTTCCGTCCGGCCATGCAGAATGGCCAATCGACCACCGTGGAAGTGCTGCTGATCATTCCCGAAGTGCAGTAATAACCCCACCCCGCCCGGCCTTTCTTCTCTTTCCCCACCACAAACCCCCGTGCCCCATCCATCGAACGTTTTTTGCTCGATGGGTGGGAAAGCACAAACCCCAACCCGCCCAGCCTTTCTCCTCTCTCCCCCGCCACAAACCCCCGTGCCCCATCCATCGAGCGTGTTTTGCTCGATGGGTGGGAAAGCACAAACCCCAACCCGCCTAGCCTTTCTCCTCTCTCCCCCGCCACAAACCCCCGTGCCCCATCCATCGAGCGTCTTTTGCT
>Ga0316217_10005939_pt1 | contig 12356 bp, 13 predicted proteins | sample 1anoAmetaG_FD_203633 | JGI IMG/M metagenome (GOLD analysis project Ga0316217, IMG submission 203633) | Freshwater microbial communities from Trout Bog Lake, Wisconsin, USA - 1anoA | ecosystem: Environmental > Aquatic > Freshwater > Lake > Hypolimnion/Profundal zone | place: USA: Wisconsin... | reverse complement strand
CTATTCATGTAACTTCTTTTTTTCTTCTTAATGTTTTTTATGAAGACTTTAAATTTAATTTTCTGTGTTTATAAGTTTTTAATGCCAAATTGCATTCTGTCTTTATATTTATTGCTTAAGAATCTGGATTTGGTTTTGTAACTCTGCTTGCTACATTTCTCTCACAGCATTGTTTCTCTCAATAGCATTGAATAATTCGTTTGATAGCTATTTTTATTTCTAAATTATCTTGTTTTATAGCTACTCAATGAATTAGTTTTTCTGTGAGATTTCTGCTCGGTGAGATTCCTAAATTTTTAATTGGCCAGTTAACAAGTCATTAATTTGTTCGTTTTTCTTGAAAAGCTATTCTCGTAGTTCGCCAACTTGTTGCTAATAGAACTTTCCTTTTTCATCAACTATGCTCTTAAGCTCTGCAAAGCTATCCATCTGAATATTGGGGATTTTAAATTAAGAATTATCTTTAAGAATTTAAAGTTCAGCCAATTTCTGCTAGAGAGTGCTAATTTTATTTTAATATGCTGCTCGCTAGGTGAACAACTTTTATTTGTAGTTTGTATTAAAGTAGGCTTTAACTGCTGAGACTTCTTCTTATTTCTTGGCCTAGTAAAAGTTTTTCATTTCTTACAATCGCTACTGAAGCAGCTAGTTTTCTTTTTAGTATCTTTTCATCTTAAATCCATAGAGCTACATCTCTTCTTTTCTGCTCTCGTACTCTCCTATTATCTATTTTGCTTCTGCTAATTCCAAACGCAATCTTTCAATTGTCTAGGTTGATTCCTTTTTGTGTTTTTACTCCAATTCGTTCAATTTTTTGTTCCACTTTTAATCGTTTTCAGCCAAAAGGGTAGCTTAGAACTATTCTTTGAGTGACTTCCTCATCTTTTCTTGAGTAAGTTTATGTTTTTGGCTTTATATCTAGCTGTTTCTGATGAGAATATCATACTTAATGCGGTACTCTTCAGCTTATCTGACCTTTTTCCGCAGCTGAACAATCTATCCTGCTTGAATGGAGTTTTACTAAGCAAGGATTTTCATCTTTGCCTGAATAAATTCATTTTCCATGGTATCTTTGCCAATCATGCCGTTAATATTATAATCTAATTATACCAAAACAATAACAGCATTAAAAAATTGACCCAAATGACCTTAGTGACCTTAATGACAATTATGCACTTTGTAATTATACTTTAGAATTGTGGACCAAGCAAATTATCATTCATCTGAAGTGGGTTGCCCATCTATGAATTTTGTCTGCAACAAGGGCAGCTATTGCATTTTTGCATTACTAAAGTACTAATAAAAAGTGTTTTTCGGCCTCAGTATCATTCATTTCCACCGCAAATTTGTCGTACAGTTTTGAGATACCTTCACTATGTACATCTTTCAAGCCACTATCTAGCATAAGATGCACCAAATTGTAGACTATTTTACTATGTTTTCGAAGATAAAGAAAGGCCTATAAACATTTTTTCTTGAATATTTTAAAGTTGTCATGCTCTATACCCCCCATCGCCTCAATCATATCCATTCTTATCTTAATTGGCGGAGGGTATGGTTTGGGATCCCTACCTAAAATGAATCCAAAGTCAATATGCAGCATCTTGCCAGAAGACGCTATTAAAAGATTCTAGAGGTGGCGATCTCCTATACCGAAGAAGTAGGTAATTGCGCAATAGCCAGCACATGAAAATACGTAGTTTTCCATAACTATTTGGCTCTTTTCTTGAACAAGTTGAGTGAGGTACTCCTTTAGATTAATAGATTGGAAAGTTTTAGTTTCAGGCACGAATTATACATACCCGTCACTTCTACTGCAAGCTAGTGCTTTGTATGGAGTTAATCTGTAATCTTGGTTGACTCCTTTGAGAAGACGATCCATTAAGAAAAACATTTCTAAAACCATCTGATCTTGTCGAAGGTCGTCACCACTTTTGAACATAAAGGAAAACTTCTGCTAGCCTACTGTGTGAAAAGTTAGCTTTATTGGCACCATTTTGGAGGAAAAAACTGAACACTCTTAAATAATTGGCTCTTTTAGAATAATCTAGACATCCATTGGATAGGGCACTCCAGAAAATTTTAGCCAGTCAACTTAAAGTAACCTTTTTCTAAGCTCAGCTTTTTTATCTTTTGCTTATTTCACGGATTTGGCTATTTTTTTGAGAACCTCAAAAAAATTTATTTGCTTTTCAAGTATTACCATTGCTTCAGGACTCTTTTCTCTAATATGAATGATGAAGATGTTAAAAAGAGATTGATAGAGCTTGATATTTTTTTCTGTCTATTTAGTAACTTTTGTTTATTTCCCTTGGATTGGGTCACTCTCAGTTTTCAGATACCAGTAAACCAATGAAGCTATTTGGTCGTTTGCTACTGATCTTTGCTTAAGTAAATCTAATAGAGTACTGCGACTGTTCTAACCTTAGTATCTTAAAGCCTGGACCAGAAACAATAAGTTGTATATAACCTCTTTATCTTTCAGCTAGGCTAGAATTGAAACTGCATAATCTCTGATTAGTTTTAAAATTGGAAGAGGTAGTTTTTTCTTGTTGTATATTGGGTTTAATGAGAATTACCTCGATAAAAAGTACAGAGCATCTGCCTGGTCCACTTTTTGCCACTTTGCTAGTAATCTTTGAAGCTAGCTCTCATCACTGTATTGCTGAGAAATAGAGTTCAAAAAATAAGAAAGGTATTTCTTATCAAAGACTAAGAAATGCCTGTATTTGTAAAAAAGTTATTTCTAAGATGGTTTAACCTCTATCTTTACGCTGTTTGATGCCACAAGATCCATAATTTTGATTTATTCCTTCGTTGGAATCAATTTCTAACTGCTTGTTTATTTTTAGCTCTTCAAAGTATAGTACATATCTTCCAAAGGGTCGTTTGCCTCAGTCTCGTAGTCATAATCGAAAATCTAAAGAAAGGGACCCAATTATCCCAAATTTCTTGACACAATCTCTGAAGATTAAAATTACTAAGTAGAGCAAAGTTTACTGCACAGATTTTGTCATTGTAGAAAACGGGAAACCCGAACTTTGGAAACTAAACTTACAAAAAGGCAGCCGGGATTAGTCTGTAGATGTATGATAACTTAAACTTCAGCCCTTATTCAGCCTTAAAGGTAGTTTGGTCATCGCTTTTGTCACATTACTACAGTTTGTCAGATATAAAGTTAAGTGTTTCAATGTTCTAATCGTTGGCTAGTCCTGGAGTGTTGGAAGGTTCTTAAACATCTGGAACCGTATCAGGCCAAATGAACAAATGATACTTCCCTTGCCTAAGTTCACCTTTTTCATCGAAAAGCTGAATCACTGTAGACCCCAAAGGTTTATTGACATTATACTTTTTCGCAGTTGACCTACTTTTATTTATGATTACCATATTGAAATTGCAATCTTAGCATCTGCTGAGAGATCCTGATAGAAACAGTTGAATATGATTGGCTAATCAAACAGATTTTTGGGTACAAAAAAGTTTGAATTTTGAATCGCCCCAAGAGGCCTTGAATTATTATACATCTGGACTGTAAAATGCACTTCATGCAAAGAATTGATAGCTATTTCGTTTTTGAGGATGGAATTCTCGTCTATTATCCTCTTAAGATTAACTCTGACTTTAACATGGCTGAGTTCACTGAGTTGTATGCACTACATAAAACAAATTAATAACTAAATTTAGATATTCTGGGATATTTTAGAATTTGTTGTACTTTTGAATTGTTAGATAGACTATAAATAGAGGGAAATAAAGGACGAGTAATCATTTTCCTGCCACAATGTAAGGCTGCGCAATGGGACTGGCCGCCCATTGGTTCAGCAGCTCGAAAAACATCATCAAGAGCCATAGATTATCGAAAACAACATTGAGACAAATATGGTTTGCACATTTCCTATGAACTTGCAGCACATTGAAGACAAACACTATGATGAGAGTGAACAGATAGTTAACTATAGAGAAGGCTTTAGAGGTGCCCGTGATCAGATTCAAGCTGAACACAATGAACAGAGGGAAGTAGATTAGCTGAAATTACTCATTTTTCTTCAGCACTTTTATCACTGTAGGATCTTCCTATTAAATGTGTTGGGCTTTCATTGCAATAGCTGCTCCATCAAACTGAGCTGTACTATCTTCTTCTTGCTTTTATTTTTTTGGCGGTTTCTATTTCTTTATTTCCTCAGGCTTAGGCTCTCCTTCTCTTGCTTCTCCTTATTTCGCATCTCCCTCCTTATATTTCTAGGCGACGCTTTATTCAGCACCTTAGATAGGATCTATCCTTTTTTTGACGCAATTGATTATGTTGAGTACGCAGAAGAAGATAACTGTGAGGAAAGTCAAAAATATTGTACCTCTCTGGCCATTCTGGGTTTCAGTGTTCGCCATTTGATTTGATTTAAATTATTAAAGCAATTAAAGATTAATTTAAAGCAAATTCGACTCACTAATTACAAACTCAGGTTTTGCTCTCCCTTATCTTTTCAAATATCGTTTTTTGACGTTATTTTTAGGAGCTAATAAGGAAGCTTTTTTAAATAAAAAGGGCTCAAATTTCAGACGGCGAAATCGCTTGAATCTTTAGGTTCAGCTTTTCTAAAACGCATTTGTTTAATAAACAAATCGAAGTCCGTTTTTTGAAAGCATAGATAAATTATATTCTTCTCTTTTTCTTTTCTGTCTAATATAATTCTTCATAAAGAAAAGCAAGCGAATACGATGACAAGCAAAGCAGATTTAGAAAAGGTCTATTTCCACAACTACTAAAAACATTCCAGAATCAATAACCCAACCTAGTAACCCATTTTCTATGCAGCAACTCCAATTGCGTGAATGGTTCTCTGACATTGTTTACCCCCAAAAAGCAAGAGTACGTTATAGCTTAAGTAGAACTGAAGCACACGTAAGACTAACGGAATACAAATCGAATTTCTAGCCTTTGAACGATAGAGTCAACACTTTGAGTTTGTATCAGCAAGGTCCCAATTATGGAAGATACTCCAAATAGGCTTTTGAGAAAAGTAAATCATATTTGTCGCAATATGGGTCCAACCTCGTTACAAACAAGTCCTCAGTTGCTTTAAATAAACAGTGATTTTTATCAGCTACTTCTTCCATTCTCAGGATATTATTTGCTCCATTAAAAAAATAAAATAGCCTGTAGAATACCCGAAAATTTGGAATACTTTGTCCCAATTATTCTTTTCTTTCGAACTCAACTTTTTCACAGGCTTATTTCAGTCTAAAATAAGAAAATAATCACTATTAGATCTTTTTTAACCCCCTAATTTTTGGTTAGTTAAGTTGCTATAAAAGGTTTAGATATAGCACAATTTTTTGCAATATTGTTTTAAACAGGATATTTTATTTCTGTTATTTATCATTTATAAAATAAAGCCAAGAAAAGAGATAAATGGACCTGCCTAATTATTAACAATTCGATGAAGCCCAAAGCCACAACAACGGGTAAAATCTAGAGGGATCTAATGTACCAAAATCGTAGGCCTAAGGGTCATTGCTTTTTTAGCTGGAATCTCCCAAAAACAATGATTCATAGCCTCACGCGAAACAAGAAACATCAAAAGAACGCAAACCTGATCCAAAATAGAAGATTTAAGCAAAAGCAAATACAGTAGATCCTCAGTTCAATTACGAAATCGAACTAGTTTCTGAAAAATCTGAATAAGAGCATCAAGTAAACAAAACAATTGAGAAGCAAACAGAGACCATTCCCAGTAAGCGGTCACAGAACAACAAGGAAACAAACTCTACCAAGCAAATAGATAAGCAGACTGAGCCAGTTCAAAAAGATATTAGATAAGATCGTATGAAGCGAAGAAAAAATAAAGGTAGCCATAAAGACATTTTAAATGGCTCATAGACTAACTATGAAAGCACCAATTTCAAACATGAAACATTAAAAAAGAGTTAAACGAAAAACATTGAGTATGGAAAAGCTCAGCAACATTAGAACTAAAGGACAGATATCCCGCTCAAAGAGTAGGCGCTTACTGTAAATTAACGATTAGAAGTTTTGAAAGAAGAGGTAGCAAATTAGAACAAAAAGGCAGTGAAGCTGCCACCCTTGAAACGGCTAAAATCAAAACCATAACCCTAAGAAATCAATTTTGCATATAATGACAGCTCAATTATGGCTCTGGACAAATTTCCTTAACCAAAAAATAATAACTAAAACTTAGTTCAATCTAGTTTTTAATCTGCTGTTTTAAACAACTTCGCCTTTAAGCCTGTGCCTCATGGAGGATACCTAAAGTTCATCTTCAAGAGAGAAAAAACATGCATGCAAAACTACTACCATCCTTAGTATTCCTTAATCTTCAACCAGAATAAGTTGGTTTTCAGTGCAAGAAAAGAATGGGGACATATAAACTCTCATTATAATATTAGTTGCGAGTAGAAAAATTACTAGAAATAAGGAAAATACTATGCGGGCTTTTTGAAAGGGAATTTCACAGGGACTCTTTTTAACCTTTACTCTTACCGGAATCAAACTTCAGAAGTAGTAGCCACCGTCGTTTATAAGGCCGAACTGAATTGCATTTAACCAAGTTTCAGGAAATTTTAAATCTATGTAAAAAGTGAAGAATATGCATAGAACGAGCTCGCAGGCTATCAGTAAGACGAAGATAGAGATCTACAGGAACTGTATGAGATTTAGGATAACGCAAGAGCCAAAAGAATAATAAAGCTGGTAAATAAGCGCCCCGAATGGTCGTAGGCTCTAAATGTATTTACAATGAACTTCAAAGGTAAATTGAAAATGGCATCAGTGAAAAACATGATTCTGGTTGAGGAAGGTAACTAGAACAGAAATGTTCTGATGCTTTGTAAAGATTCTCAGAATGAATTTTACTTATAGATCGCAAGCCCTATAAACCCCTTTATGGCAATTGGGATCGTACTAACCAGCTTCGACTTTAAACTGTTCTGTCAATGATTATTTCTCCTAATTTTTGCAAAATTGAATTCTTAAAATACTTTTTTTGATGACAGACTTTTTAAATGGGTTCAAAAAGACCGCGCTTCATCCGTCGTTTTATAATTATATTTTAAACAGTAATAAAGCATGAAGGGACGGTGGAAAAAAGAAGAGCAAGAGCAGTACTTATGGTCACTTAAATAACTGCTTCCCTTGGTCAAATAAGATGGAGGCAAGGGTGGACCTTATTTCACTAAGATGAATAAAATAATCAGGACCAGGGACAGACAACAATGTCGGACGCATCATGTTAAAATGATCAAATCTTTGAAAGCAAAGACCAAGATAACAGATAGAAGAGAGCTGGAGATTCGGCTGATTCAGGAATTGGAAAAAACTTTTCAAAACAAACCTCCAATCAAACAAAAGGAGGAATATTAACGCTATTTCTCATTCTCAAACGAGTAGTAGTCCTAGGTCCGCAAAGCGGAAATATTCTTTGAATAGAGTCAATTCTCAAACGAGTAGTAGTCCTAGGTCCGCAAAGCGGATATATATATTCTTTGAATGGAGTCAAAAATATTGAGTTAACATGTGTCAATGATTAGTTAACATATATTTCTTAAAATTTTTATTAGGATGCTATTAATTGCTTTGATTCATTTTAAATCAAATGAAGAAGCTTTAAAATCCAACAACTTTTTTCTTCAAACAAGCTGAAAACCCTCCTGACCTCTTCCGCAAAGAAATCGATTAGTTTGTAAGCAAACTTCTTGACAAAAATAATTGTCCTCTCTGCAAAAAAGACTATGATTCACGTGACAAAATCCCAAGAATCATGATCCACTGCGGCCATACTTTTTGTACTCCCTGTCTTAAGAAATTCTACATGTACTTTAACCTTTAGAAAGGAATCGGAGAGTAAGATGCCCAATGTGTCTCAAATTAGTCAAACAGATAGATAATATCGATCGAATCCCCATAAATCATACCATTTTCAGCCATATTGTCAAAAAGTAGGCAGAAGTACTAAAGAAAAACGGAAAGGAACATACAATCAAAGACTCGACCGTTTATTTGTTTGGTGAGTTTTAAAGAGTTCAAAAATAGGCACATTTACACTAAAATCCTCAAAAAATAGACCAATAATCAGGATTACCTTTTTGTGTGTTTCACAACGATAGAGTGTAGCATTTTTATTGTTAATCTCATAAGGTAGAATATTTGTAATTTTAGGCCTCAGGATGCAGAGTTTGCATATAAATTGGCCACGCTAAGCCGGAATGCAAAGTAATAGATCTATACAATGTTCCTGATCCTCAGAAGTATCTCAACCCCTTAGAGGCTCGAGTAGAGGAAGCCGATATTTCTTAGCCTTTAATCGACTATTATGCCAATTAGAGGCAAGCACATAATAACATGTTCAACCTCAATAACAACGATGATGACGAAGATTTAGTTGACGACAGCGATGACGATTAATAAGGTAGGAGGAGTGTTTGATAAGAGTTTAGTTGTTAGATCATTTAAATATAGAACTACAGTTAATATTTGAATTTTAGTGATGTCAACATTCAAGAAGGAGAAAGCACCCCTAAAACCAACTCGCAAAGCCAGAAACGAGCTCACAGAAGAGCAAAAACAATAAATCAAAGAAGCCTTCGATCTTTTTGATACTGATGGGGTTGGTAATTCTTTTCTTATTCAGGGTATATTGATGCTAAGGAGCTCAAAGTCGCTATGAGAGCACTTGGATTCGAACCTAAGAAGGAAGAAGTCAAAAAAATGATAGCTGAAGTTGACAGAGAAGGAAAGGGAGTTATTGAGTTCGGGGACTTTATGGAATTAATGACTGGAAAAATCGCAGAAAGAGATCCAAGAGAGGAAATTCTCAAAGCTTTTAGACTTTTTGACGATGATAACACTGGAAAAGTCTCACTCAAGAATTTGAAAAGAGTAGCGAGAGAATTGGGTGAAACAATGACTGATGAATAGCTGCAATAAATGATCGACGAAGCTGACAGAGACGGAGACGGATAAATCAACGAATAAGAGTTTATCAGAATTATGAAAAAGACCAATCTCTTTTGATCTGCTTTATCCTATGAAAGTAATTAAAATAACTTATGGCTCATATTCAAAATAAGAGTGAAGGAATATACTCTGAAGTATCAGCGTGTCAAGATAGTCTTGATGAATTATTCAAAGTTAAAGCTGTCTTCTTTTTCCATTTTGAGTTATTTGAAAAGCTCATTCAATTCATCATCTGTCAACTTCTCTCCAAGGTTAGTCATCACGTTTCGAAACTCCTTGACTGTTATTGTCGAACCCTTAGGCTTAAAAATGGACTGCATGGCTTCAATCAGCTAATCTTAAGCTTCGGGCTATTTGTATTAACTTCATATCAATTCAGTTACTTTGCCATAAGTGCCAAAAAATCTGAGAATTCGAATCTTCCCTTGCCGTCTCTATCTACAATTTTAGTCCATTCTGTCAGCTCAGATTAAGTGGGAGTTTGGTTGAGAGATCGAACCAAAAGAGGAAGTTCCTAACTGAAACAACTTGTACGTTGGTATTTACAAGGTTGTCATTGTCCTTGTCAAATAGCTGGAAAGCTTCTTTGAATTCCGCAATCTTTTACTAGTTCAGTTTATCCCCTTTGTCCATCCTATTTAATTTATATCAATCAAATGACAGCAATAAGTGAAACTTTTGTTGTTTAAAATAGATTAGATTCAGTTGAGCCAAGAGTAAAGCATTTGAAAGCTTTGTAGAAATCAGGAAGCAAATAGATAGCTGGGATTCGACATCGCCTTGAACTAAAGATTATTTCCAGTGTTGTCTTTGAAAAACATAGTCCACTGCTATCCCACATGTCCTGGGAATCTCAAATGCGGCTCAATAATGAATTAAATCTTATTTTCGGTCAACCTTTTGCTCAAATCGTGAAATTCATTTACACTTAGTACAATCCCCATATGAGGAACAGGCACATCATGTTTGTCTACATGATTACAGTGTTCTTGAGGTGAAAATTGCTCGCCCATAGAATACACAGTAAGTTCGTGGTTGTAAAAAGAATATCTGATATAGTTATCTGATCTCTCGAGTTCAGTGCAGCCAACAATCTATACGTAGAATTTGTGAGAATTCTCCAGAGAATTCGTAAGTATGGTGATTGAAAATTGTGAGACCGACATAGTGGAGGCCTTAATGTTAAAGATATATTATAAAGTGGAGGAAACCTTGTTTAATTTGATATTATGGGAGATAAATTACTAAGAATATTAACTATCATTGATATGAGTTGTGAGCCATTCTTTTCCTCATCGTATGATAGCTATTAATATCGATTTGGTCTTTTGACAAGCTCAAAAAATTCTAAATATCTTTGTAGCTAAACAGAGTCTTGTAGTTTTTTTACTAGTAGCATTGTTTAAGTAGCCTTGTTACATCACAAATCATGACGATGCAATGACCTAGCATTATAGCTGACTTATTTTGCTCTCTGCTCAGCAATTCATCGTACTTGGTATACAAGTTAATGAAGTAGTTTTTCATGTAGTCCAAAGAATAAGGCTAGACTCCATAGGGTTGCAGTCTAATATAGTTTTCAAGCTAAGCTCTGTATTTCTTCTCATATTCATTGCGTACTTCCTTTAACTTTTGCTCTCTTAAGTTTGAGTTTTAACCCTCGTAGGCGATTTCTTTTTTTTCTATTTTTTCGTTGATTTCAGCTAATAGTTCCATTAACCATTTTGAAAGCTGGATTAGCTCCTTATCATTCACGTATTCACTTACTTTCAAGGTCAACAAAAATTTGAAAATTAATCGACCATAGTGTAACACATTCACACATTATTTAAATGTTAAGTTTCCTGATAATATAAGGTACTTGAATTCTGCAGTTTTGTTGATGTGTTTAATGGGAGATCTTTCTTGCCTCTTGGGCTATTGATGCAGCATATTGACAAAAACTTTTTCAGAAGACATAGCTCTCCTGGTTTTTTCTTAGCTAGGCAACTCTAGAATAGGTTTTTGTATTGCAGGAGGGTAGCCAAGAGGAACTCTTTCTTGTTGGGGAGGAAAATTGCCTCTAAATATTTGGGCTCCAGGGGTGTAAGGCTACGTTGGCTTTTCAGTTGAAATTTTTCTTTTGGCCTGTGGAGCCTGCTAGGATTTAAGAAATTTGGCACTATCACCATTGTATGAAGGCGCTCTTATTCTCAAATCATAAGCTGAACCATGTATATTATTGTTATGCGATGGGAGATTATAAGGTTCCTTCTTCGATATCCTCTGAAAATAGGGCAACAAAGCCAATTCAAACATACTAATACGTTTCGTCTAATCGATCTCCATACACTTCATAATCACTTACTTGATCTCTGCAGACAACTAGGATCTAAGCTTGTTTTTAGGAATAGGAATCGAAAGGCTTTGTTTGAGCTCTGCTTAGGTCTTGCAGAATGAAAAAGGAGTTTACCCATGCAGCAGTTAGTAGATTAGAACTCCGAAAGCCCAAACATCAGTTTTGGGACCATAAATGTTATGGATAAAGCCTTAAGGAGACATATAAATCGGCGAACCAATGTTTATATCCTTGAACTTTTACCTAACTTAACTAAGCTTTACTTTGTAAATTTAGCAAACCCAAAATCTGCTATTTTTGCATGAGCATTATGCATGAAAACGTTGGCTACCTTGAGATCTCTGTGAATGACGTTTTTTTATGCCAAATAGTAAAGACCATTGAAGATGTCTTTGATGATTGGTTCAGCTCGGTACTAATCGAAAAAACGGTCTTTTCTCAAGCGAGACTCAAGATCACCTTCATTACAAAGTTCAGTGATGATATAGCAGTTCCTATTGCTGGTAAAAACCTCAAAGCACCTTAGAACATTTGCATGACTTAGTTTTTTAAGTACGTCAATTTCAGAGAAAAGAAGCTACTACAGCTTTTTGCTTTTGAGAGATTCAAGTTAGACGATTTTGATTGCAACTACATCGTCTATATAGTGATGGAGGTACTGGAGATTTAATGGTGGGCTTTGTAAACTTTGGAGAAGTTGCCCTGTCCGAGCAGATCTGAAAACTTGAAGATGTAATTTTGTATTTTTTTGTAGATGGGAGGAGGGTTGTCGTTGAGGCTTTGCTGGTGCTTAATCATCTCAGCTTAAATTTATATTATCACCTGGTTGATTTATAAGGACGCCAATCTATTTCAAAATAAAACAACAGCCCATTATCTACTACTCATTTTGGTTGATCTGCCTATATCTATAGCTCAATTTTGATTGATCGTTTTGATCCAATCAAAGGAGAAGCTGTTTCTAGATTCTATTCTTGTATCGATATTTACATATTTTGCTCTTTGTGGGGTTGGGGTTGGGGTTGGGGTTGGGGTTGGGGTTGGGGT
>Ga0316217_10005938_pt1 | contig 12357 bp, 10 predicted proteins | sample 1anoAmetaG_FD_203633 | JGI IMG/M metagenome (GOLD analysis project Ga0316217, IMG submission 203633) | Freshwater microbial communities from Trout Bog Lake, Wisconsin, USA - 1anoA | ecosystem: Environmental > Aquatic > Freshwater > Lake > Hypolimnion/Profundal zone | place: USA: Wisconsin... | reverse complement strand
CACTTTGAATGAGTCTACTATTCCCAGTTTTAATAGATCTTGTATACTTCTGCTTTTGAAATCGTAGCCTTACCATCCTACTCCTCCAAGTGCTTTATAGTATTAGGGGATATTGCAAACTAAAGCTTTGCGTGGAGCTTTCAAAGCCCGAGCTAGTACCTTCACTCCGATCTAACCTTCTCCAGCGTACTGCTACAAAGCTTAGGCCATACGCCAATAAGTGATTCCACCTCCTGCAACAACTCCATACTTTTTCGAAGTTTTAACACTATTTAACGCATCCACAACCTTATCATATACTTAAAGTGTAACTGCCTCACTGTGCCCTCCTACGTAGATAACGGCACTATGAGAGGCTGACTAACTTTTTCCGAATACTGATGTTTAGATCTGATCCATTTACACTCTCGAAGCTCTACCCAAATGGTCATAGGTGACCTATCTAATAGAACACGGACTGTATTCCTCAAATATCGTGGCTTAGGTTAGCTTAGCAAGTTGCTTGAAATACTCATCAGTGATATTGGCATAGGGAGGAATAATCAGAGGGTATGCTTCGACGATTTGCTTTCGCTTGTTATAGATTAGCGTGCTCAAGACTGAGTCACTTATTTTATGACTTACTATCAATATCTGCTTTCTTGCCTTTTTCGCAATTTCAAGGATTCCAACTACATCTTATATGCTGTTTATTCCCATTTTGTCTAGAAGAACCAATGGGTAATCAAGCTATACTTTGTCGCCTATGTTCTTGAATTAAGGATGCGGAATGCCAGCAACTAATTTAATCCCAGCGTAGTACTTGATATCAATAGCTGTACCTCTACAAAACAGCTGGTTTTCTGAGTTTTTTATACTTTTATTATCTCTGCCCGGCTTACTGCTTCACTTATCAATTTAGAAAGAAATTCATCACCTTTCGTAGCTATCATCGCAACTTTATAATAATCTGCTTGCTTTATAGACGCATTATTACACTAGCTATTGGTTGCGAGGCCAACTGCAAAAACTATAGGCCTAGCTCTCTGCCGATCATAAGGCCTTTTTTAACCTAACGAGGAGTGTAGCCTGCACCTAGAGCTTTTCTGGCTTCGTTTAGGATCTAGCCTATCAAAAGGGTTGAGGTGGTTGTTCCATCTCCTGCAAAGCGATTGGTTGAGTTGACTGACTTTTTTATGAGGGTACAAACTGCGTCTTGTAATCGTTCCTCCTGTATGCCTTATGCTCTACATATTAGATGTGTTTAACTACTGTAACTCCATCTTTCGTGATTCGAGGCTAATTCTGGCCGGTCTCAATCGCTACGTTCCGCCCCATAGGTCCTAGGGTGATAGCTGCAACTCTCGCGATTTCCATAGCCGTCTGTGCGATGATTTGGGAGCATTGTTATCCAAAGATAAGCTTTTTAGCCGAAAAGGCAAACCTGATGGCTGTGAGCATACAAATAAATGCTGGAATTAAATTTTAACTAAAGCGAGAAATCATAGTTTACAATTGATATTTTTTAATTGTAATGATATAATTCATAGGGTAAATTAGAGGACAAAGTTTGAGTTATGAAAGCAGCTTTGGCAAATAAGAATCAACAATAGTGTGTTTTACATGGCTAGCAACAAGGTTTTGTTGAGATTAAAGTTTTTGATAGGTAAAAACCACTCTAAACTTAAATTAGGCACTATTTGAGGCTTTTTACGCTAAGCTTTTCGTCCAATCAATATCACAAGTTCACAAAAATTAGCCTAGCGCAGATAGCCTTAGAAAAATTTAGAATTTTAGGCCACATTAAGGAACTACTTCTCAGCTTACAAAAGATATTGATTTCTCCAAGTTCTAGATGGATTTTGAGGGACTTTATCGTGCCCGATATTAAACTATATTATATACACAAAGATGGAGCCTTCCTGCGATAACAACTCGCCCAAAACTCAAACCAAAACCCAGCAATTTCATTCTATCTTAACGCAACTCAAGCAGCAAGTCAATTAGGTAGATTAGTCTTTTCTGCTGGATCTGACCCAGGCCCTAAAGCAAAAGAACTGCCTAAGTAGCGAGTAAGTAAGTTCGATAGCCATCTTATTTTGTCTAGCAGCTGATCAGAAAAGAAGAACATCGTTAAACGAATCTGACCCGGTAACGGCTAATCAAATTTAAAAAAGCTAAGATTTGCATAAATTAGTGTATCCTTACCAGTCATAAAAATGTTTGAGGCTGCCCTAAGGCAAAATTGTGGAACAGGTTTGCAGGATCTGGAAAACTTTAGTCCATTTTAGTTGCTACCGTAACTACCTGGATATCACTCTCTTGTTTTATTTCATCGGTCAGTCTTTTCCCAGAATCGGATAATAACTTCAGAAACTAATCACCCTTCTACTACATTCTTCATCGAAAATAAAAACTTTTTCGAACGAAAGTTTGTAGGTAATTTTGCAGCTCATCTAATTTTTGATAAAAGATTTCCAAACAAAAAATGTGCCTCCAGGACTCAAGATAAAACTGAAAATACTCAAAATACTGTTCTTGAGCAAAGTGTCACAACCTTCAGAACAATAGATTGGCATTATGAAGGCTGCTTTAAGATAATTTATTTAGGTTGGTTTATAGCAACTGATTCAGCAGATTAAAGTTTGTGAGTAGCCTGGAGTAATCAAGTAAGAATAGGTCATTTGGTAGAAACTTTTCTTCACTGTCTTGACCTATTATCACAGGCACCCGTAGTTCCAACTCATCGCCAAGTAATTTTTAATGGAAATGATTAACTTCAAAATCGACATGCAGGCTGTTAAGCTAATGATAAAAGAGTTGTAAATAACCCACGAAGTCGATCCTGCCTAAAAATGGAAACAAATCTTTGGCTTGATGAACTTTGCCCTGTCCATTTACCCAGCAACTAAGCAGATCTTTCTTTTCAAATCCAATACTTCCTTCTTGAAGATTTATCTGAATGAGAAGACCAATTTTACCCTGGAAATGAGCGTCAAGTGCTTATCGAAATGCTATAATTAATAGAGATTTCTATTTATGATAAAAAGCAAGACTAAAAAAGAGTAATTGTGGGTAACATCCTGCAGCGAAAATGAAGACAAAATAAGTTTGATTCTGCTGAAAGTATCTAATAAAAACATAATCGAAAAGTTTCAGAAGCTGGTAAGCTGGAAAAGATATCATTAAAATACCTTCGTAATCGAATTCGCCAACAAATAGATCAAAATAAACGTCAACAAAAATATTGAGAATTCGATTGAGATTAGAAGGTTTATAGAAAATGTTGATTGTTTAGTAGTTGGAGATGAGGATAATACTCTTGGCACTTCAGTAACCCAGTTCTTGTCGCTGCAGACTTACTCAGAAGTCAACAAAGAGAAACTCTCTGAAAAATGCTATAAAATAGATCTCAACAGCAAAAACTTTTAGTTTAAACAGGTCACCACAAAAGTCCTTGACTCTTTTATTGACATTATAAAGGCAGCTGGGGATCTGGATATCTTCCTGTTGATAGTATCTCACGCCTTCAAAAAAATGAAAACCGATTCCAGAATCATTGAGATGGTCAGGCACTCTTTGTCTCTCATGGAGCACTTTGTTGAAGCCAAGCGTGTTAGAAACATCAAACTTACTCACAGGTAGCGAGAATAAAGGAGTAACGCGATACTCTGCTTGTGTTGGCAAGGCAGTCATGAGTCCAGAAACGCATTGGCAGTGCTTGAGCTTTTAAGGGTATTGAGGGTAAGGGGAAGCCAAAATTTTTAAGACGAGTTATAAATTCTCTGCAATTTCGTATTTTGGAAACAATTTTAATGGTAGTACCAAAAGTTGATAATTCTAAAAATAAAAGAGGTATTTATGTAGGCCCGCGTGTATGAGTTCTACTGGAAGAAACTGCATTAGTATTGTAAGCGCATTTTACTGTAAGCAATTATATTCTATCGCGAGGAGGATACTATCAACTGTCCCGAAGAGAAAAACCAATGTCTCAAAATACACCATTAGTTCATTTAGCTGGTCGAGGAACAGTTCCAGTTCGAAATAGAGCGCATCAAGTAGATAGAAGTGATCGAAAGTTCTCTGTAATTTTTGCTGAGGCTACTTAGCTTGACCCTGTCAAAAAAGTACGGAAATTCTGTTTATAATTTTGGCGTGGACAAGACGATTAACACCTACGATATTATTTTTTCTGTTGAGCTATCTCTGCTCTTTCGTCGACTTTGCAAGAAAGTCAAAGCTTGGAGCAGTAGTAAATAAGATTTGCTCTTAAAACTCATAGCTTACGGGCTACAACTATGCAGGATATATAAAGAGGAGTAAAGATAGTTTTAGTAGAGGAAGTACCGCATCTATGAGAAGTAGAGAGGGTTTGTACAGGCCAACGATAACATCATCAAATAAAATATATACTATGCCCTTTAGCATTTAGTGTGCTTAAAAGAAGGCATGCTCCAGAAAATGATTGAACAATAGTAAGCTGGCATAAGTGAAATCGTTTGCATAACTTGGCAGAACCAATTCTTTTAAGCTATCATCAAGCACAAAAATTAGAGCTAGATTGTATTCTAAAATAACCCAGAAATCATCAAAAGGCTCTCAGCTCTCAAAGATAGGCTACCTTTAAAATATCTTTCAATCTAACAAAATAAAGTACTATTAAGGATTTACTTGAGAGACAGTCAGATGTTTTCCGAACTAAACTTTAAGATTCAATCTCATTTCTGGAACATTTTAGGCATTAAAGATGCTCTGTAGGTAATCAAGCTGTAGTTATTTGAAAACACTAAAAATCTTTGCTAATAAACTGAGTGCTCAAAAATCCGTGAGGCAAAGTCAAGTTGGGGCGAGGTTGAGTTATTCCAACGAAAAATTTTAAGCCTACTTGTGGTATGTGATTCTTTGCTAAGCCACGAAGCCTTAACCATTCTGAAAGTTTTATAATTTTTGTACAAAGAAGAGAAGACTAAGGAGTTTTTTCTTGTGTATTATCACTTCTCAATTAAAAACCTCATCGAAAACGTAGAGGAGATGAGGAAAAGCAGCTAGCTTAGGCATTCACATGAAGAAACCGAGACGAAACCTTCAGATATTTACGAAGAGGAGTCCAGCTGCTCAATAGTTATGACGAGGCTGTAATTTATCAAATGCATTGAGTATTATCACAGATAGCTCAAGATCAACGACATAATGCAGATAAAAGGCCTATAAAAAGGTGAAGAGAGCAATTGTCATTTTTAAAATTACAAGATCAATCTCGAGGAAATATTAAGAATCTTGACTAAAATCTAGCTCAATATTATTTCCAAGATCAAAACCTATTACTTTTTTATCAAGTAGCATCTTCTCAAGCTATCCAACTGTAACTTTCATCCTAATTAGATTATTTGTAGACTGTTGGCATAGTACCTTTATTCCAAAATATCCTATATCCTCGAAAATCTAGCCGTAATCTTATGTAACTGCCCCAAGTAGAAATAATAGAAGTCTCATAGAAAATGTATCACAACTTCATAGATCAAAGAAAAATGGCCCTTCTGAACGTTTAGCAAGTTTGGCAGAGAGTTGAGTAAAGAAACAAATATTTTTGGAGCATATTTTTGGGAAATTAAATGGAATATACCTTGCACGAGGCAACAGGCCAGCTGAATGAAAAGTACCTGCTCAAAAAAAGCACAAAAAAAGCTAAGCTCCAGCTGCCCAGGATGATAAGGGCAAGTCTAGTTAGAAGTGGAAGCATTATGTCTGAAAGGTTTGAATTCAACTAAGAGACTTAGTCAGCTTTATCTATTTTTGATGATGCTAGATAGTACTCAAAAGATCCGAATGCTATCAGTTCGAAAAAGGATCTTGATCCTACAAAGTAACGCAAGGCCAATATCTTCGTTGTTTTATTGATTACTACATCCAAAATATACCAAGGGAAGCTTTCCATCAATCCCAAAAAGCTTATCTTCAAAGAAGGAGAAGAAATCAATTAAGACCTGTACAAAAAAATCTATGTTACTTAAACTGAAAAGCGAACTTCGGAGGAATGTATTGGGGAAAACTATAGATTTTAGTAAGAACTTTCTTCCAAGTGTGTGGCCATTACAAAACGCTACTTGTTTCATGATTTGGCCTTATAAATCCAAACCAGAAACAGAAGCTACTTATTTACTTTTTTCAAGAAGACGCATCGATAAGCCTTTTTGATAGCACTTTAGAAGCAAAAGGTAATCACTATTAGTAGGGCTAAAATAGCCTAATAAACTAAAAAAGTGATGCAGATGTGGGAAACAGGCGAAATAACCAATTTCAAGTATTTGATGAAATTGAACAATCTTGTGGGTAGAAGCTTCAACGATTTATCACAATACTATGTCTTTCCTTGGACCGTTGTGAATTACTCAGTATCTTAGCTCGATCTTTCTTTTTTCAAGAACCAGTAGAATTTCAGAGATCTCTCGCTGCCCTCTGGAAAAATCAGTAAATCGAAATGGGCGAACATAAAAAAAAATTTTGAAAGAACTAAAAGAGATGAGATACCTGGGATAAAGCCGTTCCTGTATGGAAGTTTTTACTCGAATCCTGCGATAGTGAGCAATTTCCTGATAAGGATAAACCCTTTCGCATCTCAGCATTACTAGCTCCAAAGCAACCAGTTTGATCTTCCTGATCGGTTGTTTTACAGCATCGAAGATAGTTACAAGTCTTTAACCATTTGTTCAAGTGACTTTAAGTAGCTCATCCCAGAGTTCTATTATTTTCCAGAATTCCTAAAAAATAGAAACAAGTATAATTTAGGATCTCGCCAGAACAAAGATACCGTTAATAACGTTATATTGCCTAAGTGGGCCAATGATTAGTACTAATATGTGTTTAAGATGAGAAAAATATTAGAGAGTCAGCACGTCACTAAAAATCTTCATAACTGGATCGATCTTATCTTCGGAGTGTATGCTAAGAAAGAATATGCGCTGAAGGCTGACAACTTGTTTCTGTAAAATCTTTATGTTGACAGCTATGACGCGCACAGAGGCGATAAGAATAAAGAAGTAAACATGTATTTCAAGTAATTTGGACAGGTTCCTGTTCCAATCATTAACTTCAACCATCTTCCTTCTAAATATGGAGAAAATTTTCTTGACTTAATGGGCCACGACTCCATGAAATACCAAGAAATTCATCTTTCTAAAACAGTTGACTCTGGAAAACTTCTCCATATCTGCTTCACAAAGAGATACACATTTCTATTATTTGAAAGAGAAATCCGCCTGTACCTAGATTAGCAGTATGGAGATAAGTAATTTGTCAGTGTGGGCGGAGATTTTTCAAGAGGAAGCTTGTTTTATTGGGAGGCAGCGTAGAGGTAAAAAAGAAGATAATTTGTAATCATACATCGAAAGAGTACTTTTGAGCTGATTGGCTTTGAAATTAAAAAAAGCCTGTTTAACCGTTACAATTTTTAGGGCGGAGATGTATTGGAGTTCAAGCATAAAGTTGAACTTTTCACTATATACGACCCTTTTATAATTTGTTCTCAAGCCAAAACTATGTACATCTACAAGAAAGTGGAGTAGAATTTAGAGGAAGATTACTCCAGCAATACTCTATCTATATTTATCAACATCGGCAAAAATAAGTATCCTTTGAATGCAGTTTCTCAGTTTACTCAGCATGCAGCTAAGATAATTTATATTGGGGTTACAGAGAGGGGCATTTTAGTGTCTATGGACGAGTAAAATAAGCTATTCATCATTGAGATTGGAGGCAATTCGATAGAAGTGTTTAACTACTTTTCAATAAGGAACACTTACTTCGAAGAAAAAGTGATATAAGTGCTGCTGCATAACTTGGGGTTCATGATTGTGCGTACCGACTATAACAGACTAATGATGTTTAGGTAAAATGTGGTTTACTTAGCTTCTTGGGGGACAAAATAATTGACAAGTTGGTGAGCTTTAAAAATCAAAGAAAAACTGCCTAATAACTAGCTGTCTCGCAAAGTTCCGACGAATAATTGATTACCGCGATGACTTTCTGGAATGAGGATACTTGCGAGCTAGTACAGATGTTTGGATTTAGTTGATGGTGACCACGGCTGGCAACTTGTGGAAGATCGATCCATTTTACTTAAGGAGGCAAGAAGAAGTTGAAGAAACAATCATTTGGATTTAAAAAATCAGCCTAAGTAAGCAGTCGAAATACCGGACCAGCAGCAAGGTGGCAGTCAATAGGATTGGGAGATTTTGCATGGTGTTGGCCAGTTGTGAAGGGAATAAGCTGCACTCGATTAAAAGCGAGAAATGGGATGAAATTAAACGGGTTCATTTATAGCGCAGAAAGGCTGAAGATTATTGGTGACTTTGATTTAATATTGATACTACTACAAATTACCTCTAGCATCAATAATTGCATCATAAAGATTAGTTGTTTGATTATGGAGTAGGCAATTATTAGAGTTTTCAAAGCCAAAAAAGGCAAAACCCAAGACAATCATTAGAAGCTTCTTCAAAAAAGATGCATAAATCAAATAAGGTAACCACTGAAGAATGTATTGGGTTGAACCGAGATTAAGCAAACCTAGGGTAGTTGTTTAAAAAGTGGAATCGTGGTTAATATAAATTTATTACAGTGATCAGCTTAACAAAAAGATGATTAACGAAAAGGCTAAAAGCAAGAAACTGTAATGTGTTTAGAAAGTAAGATTGGCGTAGTAATCTGGGCAATGGTAGCTGTTGCACAGATCCATCTAAATAACCTAAAACATACGTTAAAAAGACTGACTCCACAAGGGTAGCAGTTTCCTTAAAGCAGAATATACCCATACGCGCATCTTTTACATGATCCCACATTCGAACTCAGGGTTGTCGTGTCAATGCTGATGCAGTTGGCTGGCAGAGTTTTGCAGCGCCCGTTTGCTTGCAGATATGTCCCAGCAACGCAGCTAGTACACTGTGTGTTCGATACGCAGGTGACGCAGTTTGACTGGCATGTATAGCAGCTGCCTCCACTTAGATAGTATCCTGTGTTGCAAGTGGCGCAAACAGTGTTGTCTCCATCACAGTTGTAGCAATTAGAAGGTTGGCAGAGTTGGCAGGCTGAGGAGAGTCTTCCATATGCTGGTGCGCACTGCTGACAGGCAGTGACACTGGCCTGGCAAACGTTACAGTGCAGACTTTGGCAGGCGATGCATTGATTGTTGATGAACTGGTAGCCACTTTGGCAAGATAGGCATTGGCAAGTTGAGGAGTAAGTGCTACAGCCTGCTACATTGCAGAGAGTACACACGCCGTTGTTGAGCGAATAGTAGTTTGTAGTTGAATTGAAGTAGCAAGAAGAACAAGTGCCGGTATTGTCTAGCATGTCTTTGCAGTTATTGGTATTTGCAACACATTGATTATTAACCAGGTAAAATCGAGCATTTATAGTCGCCACTGCATCGTTTGAGCACTGGAGCGGAGCATTGTAGTTGCAGAAGACTGAATTGGGGAATTTACTGTTGCAGGAATAGCAGGTAGATGTGTTCGGGTCTAAATAATATCCGCTGCTGCACGCATTACATAGCACTCTGGTGGAGGAAGCGCTACAGCTGGTGCAGCCCGCGCTGCCCTGTTTGGAAGTGTCAGTGCAGAGATAGCATGAAGTGCCAATCAAGACGCTTAGATTACTACAGGTAGTGCAGCTGGTAGTGTTGCAGAATAAGCAGTTGGCAGAGCAAGCAGTGCATGCAGCTCCATTAAGCCTGAATCCTGATCCACAGGCACTGCAGCTACTAGATGAAGTGCAACTAGTACAGCCTGCCGAACATGCTTGGCAGAGTGCATTATTGACGTTTGAGCCGTTGTAATATCCTGAGTTGCAGTTTATGCATAGACTGCCATCATAGCAAGTGGCACAGGAAGCATCGCAAAGTGAGCAGGCTCCTTGGTTTAAGTAGTACCCTGTGGCACATGATAGGCACACTCCCTCCGAACTCAGAGAAGTACAGCCATCAACCTTTATGCATTGTCCTCCCTGTAGGAAGGTGTAAAGTCCGGAAGGACAGGAAGAACAAACGAAGGCTGGTCCTTGTACCTGATAGCAACATTGACTGCATCCTACGTTGATAGAGTCAGTTGCGGTGGGACATGGCAGACAGTTTTGAAAGAGCGCGTCGTATGTGTAGCCGGATAGGCAGGATGTGCATGTGTTTTCTTGTGAGCACTGGCAATTAGCAAGGCAGGGGGCGCATCGCTGGCCGTTGAAGAAAGAGGCACCAGTGCAGACTTGCGAATAGGCTGTTAGAAAGCAGAGGCAGAGGAGAAGCAATGGGCTCGACATTTATAATGATATTAATATATTTAGCTGATAAAATAGGCTTAGCGATTCTACGTTGCAATAATTATCACTGACCCAGATACAAAGTCCTCGGAATTAAAAAACTGAGAGAACCCCAATGTGACTAGACAAACTAGTCGGAGACCTTCTGACGGGCGAAGCATTCAACCAAGTAGAGCGTGAACATGATTGAGGAGCCGATGTACATCTCCAGCCAGAAGAGGAGGTTCACCGAGGTTTTCCTGAGGCTGGCGATCTGGATAAACAGAATGCCTGGTCCTGCGAACATCATGAATAGGATCGGATAGAAAAATCCTATTGCATAGTAGATGATCCACTCGTGGATGATGGCAGAAATGATGAAGGTCAGCAGCTGCGCGACAACCCTCCCGCTTCGCAGGGACGGGAGGAAACGATAAATGTCCAGGTAGATGTAGTAGTATAACCAGTCGTGCACTACGATGTTCCATTTTCTGTAGTAAGAGCCGAACTCGATGGAATTCCACCAATCCGCGTAGAAAGCGCGGTCTGGAAACCGGGTTATCTCGGCCCAGAGGTTCAGCCAGCTGTGCAGAAAGCCGAAGAAGCCCATGATCAGGAATAGCACGCTAGGAAGCATGAGATTAATGATGGCTGAGCTAAGAGACCGGAAGTCCATGTTCTATTAGAGTTGTTCGATGGCAGGTTTGCACCAGTTCTGATAGAGGATGAAAGCTGAATAAGGCAAACTGTACAGTAGTATACGCAGGCAAGGAAATTGATGAGATGGGCTGCTGCCTTGGCGAATGATCTTACAGGTGTAAGTACGTAGTGGTCACGGTAGATGAGGGTGGGGGCAAAGAAGAAAAATCCAAGCTTTTCCATCTATCGAAAAATATCTTCAAATTTAATTAATATTTTTAACGATTTATCGTCTTTGTCGTTTTACTACTTTTGAGATTTCAGGTTCTCAACCTTTATACCTCTGAATTCGAAATCTTTGTAAGGATTGTTTTTGATGTAGAGCAGCTTTGTTCTGAAATAGCTGTGGGCTTTCATTATCATGCGTACTAGTTCAGCCATAATGATAATGACACTAGCGAAGCCAATTTCTTGGGATTTGGCGAAATAGACAGCTACTGAAGCGATACCAGCAATGTATGACATGTATAGAGGGAGCCAAATGTAGAATGATGAGCTCAAGGCGATTTTGGTGATGAAAATGATGCTGAAAAAAATAACCCCTAGGGTGATCCAGGCTAGGATGACGGTTTTCGCACCTCTGAAGAACTCCAAAAAAGCAATCATGTCCAATATTTCGCCTTTCTTGATAAAGTTGTCGTAAAAGAGTGAAAACGTTAGGATAATGAAGCTGGCCACTACCATGTTGTAGATGGTCCTAAAGTCTCGAATCTAGAACATCACAGAGAGTAAGGACTCCCTGAACACAAAACGTTTCTAGGGGCCCTATTTATCGTATTAATTTGATTTTGCTAAAGTTTACTTTCTAGAGGGGTTCATGGATTCTAGCATGGTTACCCTGAAATGAGAGAGGGCAGTTTGAATTTAGCTGTTGAGTTCTCCCTAGGCCTCTATCAGGGCTTTGTAGCCTTGGCTATCTGCCATAAGATCCTTTTTTAACTTATAAATAATGCAAATACAATGTCACATAAAGAGTATATGTTACAGAGTAATATAAACCTAATTTTCCGACAATGAAAATGTTTCTTGAAAAGGACCAGTTCTAACTCGTGTTTTCTGGCAGGCTAGATAAGTAGCAAGTTCCAAAAGTTGCTGAAATAGAATTTTCGGTATTATCAACCGAAATAATTATGATAAGAATCGCCAGTGAGGCAGAAGTACTCGCCTACTTTAAGACTGCCTACAACCACCGCAGGTACAGGTATTTCGGCTTTTACAACTCGCACGCCAATACCATCGTCACTGATTAGTCCTTTATGGTTCTCCCTGTTGATGATAGAGGAGCCACGCGGGCCCACGGTGTCTTTGATGTTCTTTACCTTAAAAATTTTAAGCTCATCAACCTATAGCAACACATTAGTCGGCTGTTCAAATCGGCCTAAAGTGCCAGCATTG
>Ga0316217_10005937_pt1 | contig 12367 bp, 11 predicted proteins | sample 1anoAmetaG_FD_203633 | JGI IMG/M metagenome (GOLD analysis project Ga0316217, IMG submission 203633) | Freshwater microbial communities from Trout Bog Lake, Wisconsin, USA - 1anoA | ecosystem: Environmental > Aquatic > Freshwater > Lake > Hypolimnion/Profundal zone | place: USA: Wisconsin... | reverse complement strand
CGAGGCGATCTGGTTCATCGGGCAAATTCGGCAACTCTACCGCATTGAGGATGAAACGCGCGAGTTGGACTGTCGGCAGCGCCAAGCCATCCGCCGTCAAAAGGCGCCGGGCTTGTGGCGGGCGATGAAGCGGCGGGCTTTGGAGCTGAAGGCCAACCCGCGGTTCCTGCCCCAAAGTAGTTTGGGCAAGGCGGTCAACTACTTCCTCAAAGAATACACGGCGGCAGTGGGGTATCTGCGCGCTGGCCGATTTCGGATCGACAATAACAACGTGGAAAACGACGTGAGACCTTCGGTGGTCGGTCGCAAGCGCTGGCTCTTCATCGGCCATCCCGACGCCGGTTGGCGCAGTGCGGTGATCTACACGATCATTCAAAGTTGCCGCCGCCGCGGCATCAATCCACAGGAATACCTGACCGATGTGCTGGGTCGCTTGCCCGCCATGAAAAACCACGAGGTCAAGGACGTCCTGCCCAGCCGCTGGAAACCTGCCGTCGGCACTCAAGGCGGCACTCCATAGTTGGTGTTGTTCTTCCCGTGATGTAATCTCCCCTCATGACGACGCACGAAGCGCTTTGGCCGAAGGACCTTTTTGAACAAGGCATCGGCTGGGTCATCGTCGCCCGATTCAAGTCGGCAGGCCAGCGGGTCGAAGCGGGCATCTTTCTGGTGGACGTGGGCTGCTTGGGAATAAAACTAGCCATTTATGAAAGCTGTGACCGGCAGGATTATCTCCAACGCATCCGGGGACATTACGAGTCCGACTTTCCTATGGTCTCGGTGGAGCCGGAGTGCGCTCGACAGTTAGTCGAGCAGGCGGCTCAATACGCCCAAAGACTGGGGTTCGCACCGCACCCGGATTACAAAAAGGCAGCCCGGACTTTTGGTGGATTAAACGCCGGGCAGTGTGGCCGACACTTCACCTTTGGACGTGAAGGCAAGCCCTTCTATTGCCGCGGCCCTAGGGAAACCGAGGAGCAAGCCCGGCGCATCGTGTGGCAACTAGAAAAGCGCTGTGGTACTGGAAATTATCATTACATGGTGGCCTTGGGAGATGCCCAACAGATCAGTCGAATCTGGGATTAGCTGACCCCGGCCAAACCACACCTTGTAGCCCTTTTGACGCTTACATTTGATTGAAGCCTAGGATTCGTCGAGTTGAATGTCGCATTCCGTGCATTATCAGATCTCCCCAATCTTCAACCACAAGGGCTGCAATGAGCGTGCGCACGATATTTGAGGCTTGTGGCTGCTGATTGGTGCCTGGTTGGTGGGGGAGTCGTGGTGAACTCCATCGGTTTTCCTGAACCCCCTGATAATTGGAACCCTCGCGGAGAGCTTGCTCCGCGAGGGTTTTTATTCTCCGATGAATGGTGTCAAAACATCCCGGAGAAAGTTGGTGCCAGAACCATCTGCCGGATCAAGAACTATTCCAACTGTTCGAAAAAGTCGATACAGAACTGACGGAGGAAGCCCGGTTGAAGGGCTGTCTCCTGTGTGGTGGCAAGCTGCATCGGAGCGACTATCGGCGCAAGCCTCGGGGCGGCCCGAGCACCAGTGTTGAACATCAAGCTCAGCAACGCCAAGTCTCGGCAGCCATTGTTCGAATCAACGTCGACCGCCTTGAGCACTGCCTGTATTTCATCAAAATCCAGATGTTCGATTATGCGCGTAACCGTGCGCTTGAAAGGAATGCTTAGAATGCGCTGAGCCTGGTTCAAGTGTTCCGGGTACCCGGGCAAACAAATTTAAAACTGTTATGCCAGACTGTTATGCCACACTCTTCGATATTTTTTCAACCAGCGACATCTTCTTTATTATCAACGTGATAGCGAAGATGGTGCGCGCGAGAGGACTTGAACCTCCAATCCTTGCGGAACCAGATCCTAAGTCTGGCGTGTCTGCCATTCCACCACGCGCGCAATTGATAATCAACAGCTTACATAAGCGATCTTGATTCTCCCTTTTGTATCCGAGGCTTGCACCCCGTGCAAGCAAAACATGGTTCATTTGGGACTGGCTTGGCTTCAGTTGGACTATTGAACCCTGGCGTTTTGATGAGGCAATTTCCGGAATCAGACCAAGAATTTGGTGCCTTTACCGATTTCATGTCACATTCGCCCTGGGAATTCCGACTGCATATTTCCTCAAAAAAATTGAGGGTGTGTGGCGTGAAACGGCGACAACCGAACGAGTTTGGTGCTCTCATGCAAATTGCACAAGAGCAGCAAGGTTATTTCACCACGAAGCAGGCCTGTCCAGCCGGGTTTGTGCCAAACTCGATCACCACCGTCGTCGCCAACCCGTTTGGGCTGACCAGGCCCTGCACCGTCGCCTGCGGCAACGTGGCATCGTTCACGCCCTGCGCGCCCTGAATCAGCGGCACGCCCAACTGTGTCGGAGACCAGTCGCGACAGCGTGGCCAGGCAGAAGATCGGCCGAGCGGACCAAGCCATTGAAGAGCGAACGTGACTGCGGCTGGCTTTCAGCCGCGCTCCGATCTGGTTTGGCCGGGGCTTAAGCGGGTTCCAAGCCGGCTTCGAGCCGGCGCAACCGCCGCTCCTGCTGCTTGACTTCGCCGGCCAGCAGCTCCTCGGCATCCCAGCCGCGCGCCTGCGCCAGCGACGCCAGCGCATACAGCTCCCTGGCCAGCGCCGTTTTGGTGACTTTACGGCCGGCACTTTTGGGCTCGGCAATCAAGCCGGCCTTGCGCGCCTTTTTCACCAGTTTGCCGGCGCGCAATAGCGCCGGCAAATGCTTGGGCACCCCGTCCAGGGCGGAATGGCGCGCATGCCGGGTGCCGTGCTTCTCCGCCTTCTTGATTTTCTCCCAGTTGGCCCAGACCTCGTCCACGTCCTTGACCTTGGTTTTCCCGAACACGTGCGGATGCCGGCGAATCAGCTTTTCCACCAGCAGCCGCGTGACCTGTTCGAAGTCAAACGCGCCGCGCTCGCGCGCCAATTGGCAATGGAACACCACCTGCAGCAGCAGGTCGCCCAGTTCCTCGGCCATCTCCGTGTCGTCCCGCGCCTCGATCGCGTCAATAAGCTCATAGACTTCCTCGATGGCGTGGCGGCGCAGCGTTTGGTGCGACTGTTCACGGTCCCACGGACAGCCCGTGGGCGAGCGCAGCCGGGCCATGACTTTCAGCAGGTCGGCGATGGCGGGTTGGGTTTTCATTGGCGATTTACGATTCAAGCTATGGTTCACAAAATCACCAGATCATCCCGATGGACGAGCTCCTCCTTGGGCAGCTTGTTCGCGCGCACGGCGGTGGAATCGAAGCGGGCAATGCCGCGCGCGAATTCGGTGCCGTCCAGATCACAGATCCGTACCACGTCGCCCGCGGCAAAATCGCCCTCGCAGCGCGCCACGCCGGGCGGCAGCAGGCTCTTGCCCTTCTCGCGCAATGCCAGCTTGGCGCCATTGTCCACATAGAGCGCGCCCTGGGGATGATGAAAAAACGCAATCCAGCGCTTGCGCCCTTTCAGCCGGTTGGGCTGCGGCACAAATAGCGTGCCCGCGTCTTCGCCGTTGAGAATCTGCGCCAGGATGTTCGGGTTGCCGCCCGCGGCGATCACCAGCGGAATGCCCGAGCGCACCGCGATTTTCGCCGCCTCAATCTTGGATTTCATGCCGCCGACGGCCGTCTCGCTGGTGGTGCCGCCGGCCAGGTCCTGAATCGTGGCGTCAATTTTCGCGATGACCGACAGCGTGCGCGCGTTCCGGGCGCCGAAATTTTCGATGACGCCATCCACCGTGGTCAGGATCACCAGCAAATCCGCCGGCAACAGCGAGGCGACCAGGGCGGAGAGCTTGTCATTGTCGCCAAACTTGATTTCCGTGAACGACACCGCGTCGTTTTCATTGATGATGGGCACGACGCCGCGGTTGAGCAGCGTCACCAGGGTGTTGCGCGCGTTGAGATGGCGCTCGTGATGTTCCAGGTCGTCGTGGGTCAGCAGCACCTGCGCCACCACCACGCCATGCGCGCCGAACAATTTCTCGTACACCGCCATGAGCAGCGGCTGGCCCACGGCCGCGCAGGCCTGCTTCTCCGCCAGCTCGGTGGGTCGCGCCTCATGGCCGAGGGCGCCCATGCCCGCGCCTACCGCGCCGCTGGTGACCAGCACCACTTCCTTGCCGGCGCGGCGCAACGCCGCCACCTGGGCCACGATTGGTTCCAATTGCGCTGGGTCCACCAGCTTCCGGCTGTCCGTCAGAACGCCGGTGCCCAGTTTCACCACCAGGCGGGAAACCGTTTTGAGCGAGTCGCGATGCACCCCGGCAGCTTAGAAAAATCGCCCCCCCCGAAAAAGACCAAAGTGTGCGGCCCCGGCGCTGCGGGTGTGAGACCAACATCTTCTGCCCGGTCCAAAGCTCGAATGGGTGACCCCTCCGACAGAGCGCGACGGGGTCGGCGATCACTCGCAGCATGGCCAACCATGCGAACGCCCTTCATTCCCATGCTTCCCGTGGAATCAACGACCGCATCACCACCGCCAGAAGTGGGGGGCAGTGGAGATATTTTCTAAATTAATTGAAAAAATGGTCGGGGCGGGGAGATTCGAACTCCCGACCTCTTGTACCCGAAACAAGCGCGCTAGCCAGACTACGCTACGCCCCGAACCAGTTTTTATCGCCGTTTGAACAGCCGTTTCGTCACCGCATTTGACCATCTGATCCTGAAATCCGATACGCCAAACGTGATCACAAAAGACAACGAGCCACAGCCGATTCACCATGGCAAAAGCCGCCATCCACGAATCTCGTTCGCTACGACCCGTTACAGGTTTATTTTGCCCAATTTCAGGTTCAGGGCAAGTTTATTCGTGAGCGTCCGCCCGCTCCCATGGCAGTATGGTTGCGCTTGCGGGCCAACGCCTTAAGGGCAGATTTCGCGCGCCAGCCAGGTTGCGCGACCGCCCGGCGCCGCTTATTCCCTGGCGTCAGCCGACGCCCTTTTCGCCGGCGTGGCTAAGTCATTTAACAAATTTTGAATCTGTTGCGAAAGCTGGTCGGCCTTCGCCTGGGCCTCGGCCAAAACCAAACCGGGCTTGGCACCAGGGCCGCCCGGGACGCCCGGCCGCTTGTGTCCGATTTGCGTCATCCATGCCGCAAACAAGACTTCCATCCGGTCGTGGATGAGTCCTCGTATTTCCGCGCCATGCGCCGGAAATAAACTTTCGGCCGCCGCCATGCCGCCCAGCTTGGCGCCAAAGGCTTGCGTGAGAATTTCGCGGGCCATCAACCAGTGGCCTTCCCGTCCGGGATGGGTTCCATCCTTGGCCAATTGAAAGGCCGGATCGTGTGCGCGGCCGGCTTCGAGCGCGTGCCGCATCGGCGTGTGGAGGTCCACCACGCTCCAGCCGTTGGTGCGTTGGGCCAGGAGCCATTCGGTGTAACGCGTCAGGTTTTCATCATGTGCTTGGTCGTTGGTGTTGCCTCTGGCGTCATACACCGGCGGCGTCAAAAGCACGACGCATTTGACCCCGGCACGGAGCGCCGTCTCGCGCAAATGCGTGATCGCCTCGGCAAACCGTTTGGCGCCGGAAGCATCGGGCGGCAGGCTGCCTCCGTCGTTCATGCCGTAGCAGGCGAACAATAAATCGGGTTGGGTCGCCGCCAGCACACGGGCCAGACGTTCGCTCAGAAAGGGCCGGCCGAAGCCGTATCGTTCAAGATGTCCGGCGTTTTCCGCCGGCGTCAAATCGGCGGCCGTTTCACTGGCCAGGCCGAGATTCAACACCTCGACCCGCAGTTGGTTGGCCTGCAACCAACATTCGACATCCGTGACGTAATCGCCGGCTTGCGTGATGCTGTCGCCCAGAAACACCACCCGGTGCACCCCGTGCAATAGCGTCTCCGCCTTGGCGGGAACTTCCGCCGCCCGGCCTGAATGCAGGCCGAGGGCACTCGCGGCCAGCGCCGCCAAAGGGATCAACTTGGATTTCATTTTATTAGTTTAAACGATGATCCGCATGGGCGTGCAAATAATGGTCAACCGGCTCTGGTCCGCTTGGGTCATGCGCGTCATTCGAAAAATTTCCCACAACCGGCACAGAACGCAAGGATTTTGGCCGGCCAGCTTCGAGTCCGGGCATCCGGGTGAGATGGCCGGCTGACGTGATGCACCATATCCTTCACCCATCTGGAAGCGCCCTGCGCCAAGCCAATGGTCGCGAGCGACGCCGCGCCAATTTGGTCTGGACAGTAGCCGACATTATGCCCAACCATCACCCGCATGAAGCGCTCCGAGATCAACGCCATCCTGCGCTCGGCCAAGGCATTCCTCGCCGGGCACCACTTCTTTTTGCCGCCGTTTGCGGCGTGGACGCCCGTGGACTGGCAGCGCAAGGGGCGCGAGGTGCGGGAGATCGTCGAGCTGCAACTCGGCTGGGACATCACGGACTTCGGTTCCGGGGATTTCCACAAATGCGGTTTGCTTTTGTTCACCCTCCGCAACGGCCGGCGGACCGAACTCCCGACCATGGGGGGCAAGACCTATGCCGAGAAGATCATGATGGCGGGCGCCGGACAGGTAACGCCGCTCCATTTTCACTGGCAAAAGGTCGAGGACATCATCAACCGCGGCGGGGGCAATCTCGTCGTGCAGTTATTCAATTCCACTCCCGAAGGAAAACTGGCCGACACCGACGTGAGCGTCAGTCTGGACGGCGCCACGCGGACGCTGTCCGCCGGTGGCAAAGTCGTGCTGGGGCCGGGCGAAAGCATCACTTTGACGCCCGGGTTGTATCACGCCTTTTGGGGTGAAAACGACCGGGTATTGGTGGGCGAAGTATCGCGGGTCAACGACGATCAAAAGGACAACCGCTTTTATGAGCCCGTGGGCCGCTTTCCGAAAATCCAGGAAGATGAGCCGCCGCTGCACCTGTTAACGATGGATTACCCAAACTATTATAATCCCATAACTCCGTCATGAATTCAGAACCCGTAGCCCCGTGCCGCCCAGTAATGCCAGTCCGCCAGCACCTGCCGGGTTAACTTATTTGACCCGGCGCAGGCTTCCAACTGATCGAGAGGCACCGCCAGATTTTCCCCTTGCCACTTTATCAAAACCATCAATTCATGCATACAGTCATCCGCCTCGGCCATACCGGTTACCTCAACCAAGCTCCCGATTTTGATCGGCGAAGTGGCGCGCTTCGCTAAACATCGCGCTTTGAAGGGAAAGACCAAATTGTCCGCCGCGTAATAGTACCAGCCCATCGCCCGCTCTTCCTCACCGTAGGCGTCCGCGACCACTTCCTCAATAATTCGATCTTCCCGAATTTTATTTTCTGGGGGTCGTCTCACAATCTTGCATGGCATCGCCAGACGCGCCCAACGGGGGCGCTCCAAGGACTATACGGCCCGACGGGCCTTCCCCGCCGCGGCATTTTTCATTTTGGTGGCAGTGCTCATTTTTCGTCCGGACGGGCGGGCGAAGTTTGTTTTTTCTCTGGCCTTCGCCCACTTGGCCTGCGCGCGGGCGAAAATTTTCGCCCGCTCGGCGGAGCTTGGCTGGCTGGCCTTGCTGGGCGCTGCTTTCTTTGGCTTGCGCGCCACCGCGGCCGGCGGCTTTGGAACCCCCGCGGGTTTAGGGATGGAAATGTCAGCGTGGCCGGAAGCCGGCGCGGGGGCGGCCAGCTCAATGCCGAAGACGTCGGCGATCTCCGTTTCGCTCATCGCCGTTGCTCCATCCGCGCCGGCGGATTGACGCACGGTTTCGGCGGCGGACGCCTGGGTAATCAGTTCGGCGGGATCCACGCCGCGCAGCAGGAACAGCAGTTCCGGGTTTTGATCCAAACGCGCCCCGACGCCGTAGAGTGAAGCGGCAACATGCTTGCACAGGTCGGCCCAATCCGGGCAGGAGCAGTCCAGGTCAATTTCCTTGGGGGTCGGGAACAGGCCGCGTTCCGGGCGGGTGACGATTTGCATGACCGACGAGGAGAGCTTGCCCTGGAGCAATTCAATGAGGGAATCAATTTTCCCGGCGCATTCGGATTGGATGGCTTTCCAGAGGCCGGCCGCCAGCGGCTTGATTTTGATTTCGATCCGGTAAAGCTCCGAGCCGGAAACGCGGGCGAAGACTTTGCCCTGGCTGATCTGAAGATCAACCACCGAACCGTTCCGCACATAGGTGCGACCGCGCGGCAGGCGGTTGGCATAATCGCTGTAAGCCTCCAGATTGTCGCACCAGGCCTTGCCCCAGAAAGTGCCGGCGATTTTGCGGCTCTCCAAGCAGACCGGCGATGCAGTCGCGCCGGTCTTTTTGGCCAGCTTGGCCATTTCCCGCGCCGCCCGGGCGCGGCGTTCCGCCACCGGCACATAAGGCCGCCATCCAAAGCTCCAGCTCATATTCTTTCCTGAAAAAAGATCATCGGTGTTGGCCGGGAGTATTAATCTTCGGCGGCGGCTTTTATATCCAACGCCACAAACCGTAGCAATTCGGAATTGTTCATTTCCGTCATCAATCGTTCCGCGCCTTCGCCTAAAATGTCCTCGGCCAGCGCGCTTTTGCCGGCAATGATGTCGTGAATGCGTTCTTCGAGCGTGCCCCGGCAGGTGAATTTGTGGACCATGACATTGCGCTTTTGGCCGATCCGGAAGGCGCGGTCGGTGGCTTGGTTTTCGACGGCCGGATTCCACCAGCGGTCGAAATGAATCACATGCGAGGCGGCCGTCAGGTTGAGGCCGGTGCCGCCGGCTTTGAGCGAGAGGACAAAAAAGGGCGGACCGCCGTCGTGCTGAAAGGCATCCACTAATGGCCGGCGCTTGGCCACCGGGATGCCTCCGTGGAGCACCGCCCCGGCCTGGCCAAAGACGGATTCCAAATATCGCGCCAACGGGTCGGTCACTTCGCGGTATTGGGTGAACACCAAAACCTTCTCCTGCTTGGAGGCGATTTCCTCGCACAATTCGCGCAGCCGATGAAATTTGCCGCTGTCGGCCGGGGCATAGGCCCCGTCGCCAAGCCACTGCGACGGATGATTGCAGATTTGCTTGAAGCGGGTCAGGAAGGCCAGAATGATGCCGCGCCGCTGGATGCCCGCCACTTCCGGCGCCTCCAACCGCTCGGCCAGTTCAGTTACGGATTGCTGGTAAAGCGCGGCCTGGCGGCGGGTCAGCGGGCAAAAGGCGGTCACCTCGGTCTTTGCCGGCAGATCGCTGATGATGCGTTTGTCGGTTTTGAGGCGGCGCAAAATGTAGGGCCGCACCAATCGGCGCAACGGGGCAAACTGATTCTGGTCGGCTTGGGCGCGGTTTTTCAAGAACGCCGCGAACTCCCTGGCGCCGCCCAGCAGTCCTGGACAAAGAAAGTCGAAGAGCGACCACAAATCCGAAAGCCGGTTTTCGATCGGCGTGCCGCTGAGGGCGATGCGGTGGCGGCAACGCAGTTCCTTGACCGCGCGGCTCTGGCGCGCGCCGGCGTTTTTAATGGCCTGGGCTTCATCCAGGATGACGAGGTTCCACGTCGTCTCCTTGAGCCAGGCCAGGCGCACGGCCATGGCATAGCTGGTGATCACCAATTCGCGGTCTGCCAAGGCTTGGGACGGATTCTGGGCGCAGGCCGCAAGCGGTTCATTGGGGGTTTCCGCCGGATGCGCGTAAAAGACCGACAACGAGGGCGAAAACTTTTGGATTTCGGCTTTCCAGTTGGCGATGAGCGAGGCCGGCACAATCAGCAGGCTCGGCCCGGACGCCTCCGCGTTTTTGCCGGCAGTCCGCCGGCGCTTGAGCACGAGCAGCAAGGAGAGCACTTGAATTGTTTTGCCCAACCCCATGTCATCGGCCAGACACGCGCCGAGACCGAGCTGGTTCATGAACCAGAGCCAATGCGCGCCCTGCCGCTGATACGGGCGCAATTGCGCCCTTAAATCAGTTCCGGGATCGGATTCCGCGGAGACTTCGGGTTGCTGCATCTCCGCGAGCAGCTTGCTTAGTTGCCCGCCGGCGCTCACACGGGACCACTCGGCCCGCGTGACCTCGGCTTCCGCGCCGTCGCTGGCGTCCGGCTGAAAACCGGACAGAAGCCGCAGCCCTTCCAACAGCGGCAGGCCGTTCGGCCCGACGTCGGCTTGGACTTTTTTCCAGTGCTCCAGGACTTGCTGGAGTTTGTCCCTGTCCACCTCCACCCATTTGCCCTTGAGCAACGTCAGCCCGCTGGTGGATTGCAGAATCGCGGCCAATTCGGCGGCCGACAGCGGTTCCCCTTCCAGCGCGAGGCCCACTTGGAAATCCAGCAGACTGTTCTTGCCCAGCGCGCTCCCGCTAGCTTCGCCGATCCGGACGCTCACTTGCGGCCGCGGCGGGCGGCCCGACTTCCACCAATCGGGAATGCGCACCACCACGCCGCTTTGCTCGAACACTGGAATTTCCTTTAAAAAAGCGAAGGCCTGGTCCGGACGCCAGACCTGCGGATGAAAAATGGCGCGGGAATCGAGCAATTGCCGGGCGACTTTGCTGTGTTCCGCCGCGCGCTGGACCGGGGAGAGCAGGGCCGCCAGCGCCGTCCGGTTTTGGGCCCCGGCATATTCCTCCAACGCCCGCCCCAGGGGCAGATGTTGCACCTTGCCTAGCTCCGAGACCCGATTGGTGTAGGTGGCCAGAAACGCGAAGGGCTGGGCCGGATTGCGCTTGTTTTCCGCCAGATGAAACGTCACGCGCCCCACCGCATGCCACAGCGGATGGCAGCTTTTGAGATAAGCCGGCGCCCCGCCCGGGGTGCGGGCGATGGCGGCGTGAACGTGCGCCTCCAACTCGTCCCACAACCGGCCCAATACGGCGGCATTCAAGTATTCCAAGCCCCGCATCGGCGGCGCGGATTCGCACAGCGCCATTAAATCCGCCTCCGCAGGCTTGGAGATGACTAGGTTTGACGCAGCCTCGAGATGGGGATGGTGGCAGAGCGCGGTGAACAGCCGTTGCGCCAGCCCACGCCAGAACACCAACGACGGAGGCAGCGGTTCATGCAGAAACTCCGAGGCCAGCGTTTCCAGGCCGCGAGCCGACGAGACGGCAAAAGCCTCTTTGAGTCGCGCTCCGGCGGCGTGACTGAGCTTGGGCTCCGTCTGATCGTCGGGTTCGACGAACAAATGGCCCGTCGGCGATAATGCCAATGCGTAGGACACGCCGGCGAATATACTGTGAGTTCAGGCCGTGCCGAGTGAAAAACATCAATTCCGTGGGGACGGCCAAAGTCGCCCCCGCCGACGGCGGTTGTTCAGGCGTCAATCCGGCTAACCTGAAAGAGGGACCATCCATCCCCATGGCAGCGCCACATTATTGGCGTCGAGAGGCCGGGCACGGCCGGCGTGCAGCACCACGCCGCGCACGAGCAACGACTTCTGCTTGAGCGAATCCCGGAACGTCCGAATCCCGGCCGTATCACTCGCGGTCACCTGGCTGCTCTTCTTAATCTCCAGCGCCACCAAATGGCCGTCCTGTTCCAATATAAAATCCACTTCGTGGCCCGCACGGTCGCGCCAAAAGTGCAGCTTTCGCCGCTGCGGTTCCAATGCGCGCCATGTCTGCAACGTCTGAAACAGCGTCTGCTCGAGCCAGAACCCGGCATCCATGCGATTGGCCAAGTCAATCGAGGATTTGATGCCGGCAAGCGAGGCCGCGAGGCCGCAGTCGGCCCAGAGCAGCTTCGGCGCCTTGACGATGGCGGCTGCGGGGTTGGTCGCCAGCGGCCGGACGCGGGTTATCAAACAACCGGTTTCCAGCAAATTAAGGTAGCGATGGGTGGTGGGATGACTGAGCGCGGCATCCCGAGCCAAATCCGCTTGATTGAGCAGTTTGCCGGTTCGCTGAGCGGCGAGGGCCATGACTCGTTGAAAATCTGGCAGGCTGGAAACGGCGCTTAACTGCCGCAAATCGCGTTCCAGATAGGTTTGGACATAGGCCGCAAACCACAGGCCGCGGTCAGCTTCCGAGCCGATTTGCAAGGCCGGCGGGAATCCCCCGCGCAGCAACCACGTTTGCCAATCACCTGGTTCGTCGGGCCAATGCCGCCAGTCAAAATCCGGCGAGAACAATTGATCCAGTGGCGCCAGGGCATCCTTGCGCTCGTGCCATTCGACCGGACAGAATGGCGGCAGTTCCCAATAGATGGCGCGTCCAGCCAAGCTGTCCGCAACTTTTTCCATCAGGAGCAGATTGGCGGAGCCGGTCAGAATGAAGTCGCCGGCGCGACGGCGTTCGTCCACCGCGCGTTTGACCGCGAGCAAAAGATGCGGGGCGCGTTGAACCTCATCCAAAATGACCGGCCGCGTGGTGACCAGTGAGTCCGGATTGCGCCCGGCCTGATCCAGCACGCCGACTTCGTCCAACGTGAAATACGCGCGCGCCGGTTCGATGG
>Ga0316217_10005936_pt1 | contig 12368 bp, 11 predicted proteins | sample 1anoAmetaG_FD_203633 | JGI IMG/M metagenome (GOLD analysis project Ga0316217, IMG submission 203633) | Freshwater microbial communities from Trout Bog Lake, Wisconsin, USA - 1anoA | ecosystem: Environmental > Aquatic > Freshwater > Lake > Hypolimnion/Profundal zone | place: USA: Wisconsin... | reverse complement strand
CCGCGCCCTTTACCGCCGCTGGTCGCCCGCGCTAGCCGCACCGAACTTCAAAACGCCAACGCTCGTCATCCACGGCCAGCTCGATTACCGCCTCGATGTCAGCGAAGGGTTCCAGCTCTTCACAACCCTGCAGCGCCTCAAAGTTCCCAGCCGCATGCTGTACTTCCCGGATGAGGGACACTGGGTGCTTAAGCCGCAGAACTCTCAGCTTTGGTACAAGACCGTGGGCGATTGGGTTGACTGGTACATCGGAACTCCGGGCAAACATCCCTATGATGCCCCGCCCGCCGAGGAGTAGTCCCTCGGCTACATCAAAAGACAACTGGCATCCCGAGCGGGTGCCTGTTGTCTTTTCTGCTAATCCTTCCGAATTTCGCCAACCATTAACTTAAATCTAACACTGCGCTCTCAAACGATTACCTTAATGCTCAATCGTTGCCGTCTTTGTTTCCTCCGCGCTCTGAGTCAGAAGAGAGAGTCGTTCTGCGGTTCGCATGTCCTGCGCCGAAAGATGTGCTCCTCCCAACAGCAGCAATCCTGAAAGAAATGCCCAGAAAATCAAAGTTATCGACACGTAGAAAGGCCCATAGGCATCGTGAAAATCCAACAACGGCAGGCATGCAACAAAGGCTACCTTTGCGATCACCCACGCTATGCCAGTTATGATCGCCGCAGGCAGAACCGCTTTGTAAGAGACTTTTCCATTCGGCAGCAGCCAATAGATCAGGAAAAAAATCAGCACACTGGCTATGGTCCCGAAGATCTTCATCACAACAAATTGAATGGTCAGATTAATTTGATTCAGCAGCGAGAACACAATACCGGTGCCGATGTGACTGCCCAGCCAGACCTGCGCCTCCGCTGCTGGAGCCCATACTCCCGCCGTGCCTGCAACGCTCAACAACGCCAGGATGCCGCAGCCAAGAGCCAGCCCCAGCGATACGAGCTGGTTCATTAGATAATTTCTGGACTTGAATCCCCACACGGAGTTCAGAGCCACCTCCAGCGGCAGGAACACGCCCGTGCAACTGATGAACAGCATCACGATTGAGACCAGCTGAATCTTGTGCGTGGCTGACATAGCATCCACCGTAGAGGTGATAAATCCTTGATTACTAGGAAGATACGCAATCAGCATACGCTTGATCGCACTCACCATAGCAGGCGAATGAAAGATGCGGCGACTGATCGTCAGCAGCAGGACCGAGGCAGGAAAGAAAGAAAGAATCGCATTTGCTGCCACCGAAAAAGCATAGGTATGGACTTCGGTGGTACCCAGATACTTCAGCGTGGAGACGCCATTGCGCCGCAACGTCTGCAGCATCGAGGTGCGCAACTCTTGAATCGGATCGTCGTTAGTGGAAGAAATAGATGTTGTTACGGCAGTGGCCGCAGCGCCGGATCTGCTATCGCTTGTCATGATGTCTACCTCTATTGTATCGAAGGTGGGGGGCTTCCATCGGCTTCTCCGGTCCTTGAGGAGATCATTCCACTGCGCCGATTTCGCTTAGTGCCACATTTTTCTCCATTTTGGGCAATTTCTTAATTCTTTGCGAACATTGCACTTGCCAACGTGAGTAGCTTGCGGTATCTATGCCATGTCTACTCAATAAGTAATTTTGTAGACAGGGTTTGCAGTGCAGTGCAGGAGTCAGTAGATGTGCAGTCAGAAGTGAGCGCAAACAAGTCCGGATTCCGGCATCTTTTCCGCAGCGCAGTTGGTTGTATCGCGACTGAAAAGATGCCGGAACCCGGATTTGTTTGCTGAGCCGGTTTTAGGGTCGGAAATTTTACAAGATTGTACGTTTGTCATTTTTAAATCTAGTTGGGCTGCAGGATGTGAAAGGAGTAGTCGTGAAGGAAAAGGGCACTGTCAAATGGTTTAACGGCGCAAAAGGATACGGCTTCATTCAGCGCAGCACAGGTGAAGATGTATTCGTGCATTATTCAGTAATCCAGGAAAATGGCTATCGCACTCTTAACGAAGGGGAAACCGTTGAGTTCGAGTGCGTAAAGGGACCCAAGGGACTTCAGGCCCAGAACGTTAGCCGTGGTTAGTCATCAACGCTAATTTCCAGAGACGGCCCTTCTCCCCCAAGGGCCTTTTTCATTGCTCAAGCAATCTTTTTCCATTCGCATTTATCAATTTATTTCCAGCGATACCAGTTCCCCCTGAAAATTTCCGCTGAGCTTGTAGTTCACCGACACGGAGGCATCTTGCCAGCCGCAGTCAAAGTGCTCGGCTCCGATGAGAACGGCCGTAGCGCGATCGACCGCATGTATCTTCCACGTGTGTCCGGAAGAAATCACATTGAGGATTGCACCCGGCTCTGATGCGCACTCGACACTTACGATGCGGCCCTTCAAAAATTCGGTCTTCCGTGTGTCCGGCGGTGGCTTCGGAGCGGTGCTCGCTGCCTCTGCCTTCTCGTCCTCTGCGATTGCATCCTCAAGGTTGTCATACTTGCCGTGCTTCGCGCCTGGATCGACATACAGTCCCATGGCTTTCCAATCCTCTTGGTGTTTATCTTCCTTGCCTAGCCGGTTGAGCAACCCTGTGGCCTCACTCGAAACTGAAGCATCGCCTCCGGTGCTTGCATAGAGTATTAGGTTGCGTGCAACCTCAAGGTTTCCGGCCGCCTCGTAAGCACGCGCTAAGTTCAAGTAGTAGCGGCTGTTCCGCGGGCGGAGTGCCGATGCGCGCTGCAGACTTGCCAACGCCGGTTTGGTGTCGCCGCTGCTTAATTCTGCAAGGCCCAGCAGTTCCAGCGCGTCAGCGTAGTTTGGATCGCGCTGCAGCGCGGCCTTCAACTCTGTACTCAAATGCGCTTCGGCGGAACCGATGCGAATGCTGTCGTCGCCACCATGGTTCACGCATCGCGCGTAAAGATAATGCATGGTGGGATCGGAATCATCCAGGGCCAACGCGCGGCGAATGTGCTCCCCCGCGTTTCCAAGATCGTTGCGCAGAAGGAAGGCCCAGGCAAGCGAGCGATGAACTGCCGCATCTTCCTGGTTCACGCGCATAAAGGCCACCAAATCGTTTAGCGCGCGATCCGCTTCAGGGCCCCAGAGCGTGAGGTCCGCCTCGATTACATGCGCGTCGATGGCGGAGAGCTTTTGCGCCTTCAAGGAGCGGCTTTCGATGTTTGGCACAGGCACATTCTTGACGGCAAGAGTTGCCAGCGATTCGCGCACCTCGCGGTCAAGGTCGGCAGGGCTCATGAAAAAGGCATCGGCAAGCGCACGTCCCGGTGCCGTGCCCCTCGATTGCACGGCGTTGAAGTAAGCGCCAGCCTGTGCCATTCGGTGATTGCCGATAAGCCACTGCACGAGCGCCCACGATTCGGCCTCGAAGGCAGCGCGTTGTGCGGAGGGCAACTGCGAGAGCTGGTTGATCTCAAGAAGTTTTGCCAGTGGAATCCATTCTCCGGAGCGAGGCAGAACCATTCCCGGAGGTGGCTGGCCGAGCCGCATCTGGCCTGCGTTGACTTGTATTCCGGCCAGGTAGCTGGCGATGCCGGAGTCAAACCACGGTTGGGCCCGTGGATAGTTGTCTTCGAGGGTCAGGGCGGCGATCAATTTTGCGGCCTGCGGCCAAGAATCCAGCTGTGTGAAATCGATAGTTACAAAATTCGCGGCTGGAGTGCGAAGCAGCGTCACGCCGTGTGTGGGGCCGTCAGCTCCGGTCCCCGGCAACGGGGCATGGTTGGCCAGCACGCGCAGCGGGGTTGAAAAGCTGACTTGATCACGATGGAAGATCTCGCCGAAGACGGTGATCAGTTCTTCGCTGCGCCGCGCCGCATCGAGAGCGTTATGGCTTTTGCCATCAGAGGAGTAGCTGATAAGGTGATCGCTCTGGACGGAAAACCACTGCTGTGCGAATAAAGCCGGCATGAAAGCCAGCAGCAGCAACAACAGCATCCCTTGCCTGCGCATCGACGTTGCCTCCCTGGAAGCCGGAGAGGACCGGCTTTTTCACTTGGATGCTGGCACGACCGGCTTAGGCGTAGCAGAGTTCGCAGAGCAGCAAGCGCTGTTCCGCAGTTGGCTGTACAAAGCGCAGTCCAGCCCGGAACCCTTGGCGACGGGTGATTACAGCGGGCAAACAGAGAGCATTCTCGCTGCCTGGAAGCTTGAAGCAGAGCATCACCTTGGTTCCCGAAGGCAACTCTCGGGTGAGCGTCAGTCCGACCCCGCTGCATGAGACGTCACGCGTTCGCGCGTGGACTACGACGTGCTCGCCCGTCGAGTGCTGCGCAACCAACCGGGCACGCACATCAAGGGGGCGGCGGGAAAGAATTCTGCTGGCGTGAATCGCTTGTCGGCTATCGATCGTGCTCGGCATCCGATATTGTCTCCAGTCTTGCAATCGCCCAACGCGCATGCTCGACCACCACCGGATCAGCATGCCGCTCCAGTTCGCGCATTCGCGGCAGGTGCTTTCGATCGCCACTGTTGCCCATGGCAACGGCGGCATTGCGCAACAGCCCATTGAGTTTGGCGCGCTTTACAGGCGAGCCGCGAAAAGCGCGTTGGAACTCCTCAACCTTCATACCTGAAATCCACTCCAAAGAGGGATTGACGAGTTCGGTACGCGGCGCGAAGGCCGGCTCCAGCGAGACAGGGGCGCGACGATTCCATGGGCAAACTTCCTGGCAGATATCACAGCCAAATATGTGCCGCCCCATTTTTTCACGAAGCTCTTCGGGCACGGCTCCGCGCTGCTCGATCGTGAGATAGGAGATGCAGCGGGTTGCGTCGAGGCGGTGCGGTCCAATGAAAGCCTGCGTGGGGCAGGCATCAAGACACAACGTGCAGGAACCGCATCGGTCAGCCGCAGGCAGACTGGGCGGCAGCGCATGGGAGCTGAGAATTACTCCAAGAAAAAGCCATGAGCCAAGTTGCTGATTAATAATGCAGCCGTTCTTGCCCATCCATCCAATGCCGGAGTGCGCGGCAAGAACGCGTTCCACCACCGGGCCGGTGTCAACATAACACCAGGTGCGCGGAGTTGTGCCACCGTCGGCCACGATACGCTCCACCATGCGACGCTCGAGGCGACGCAAACGCGTCAGCAGCAGTTCGTGATAGTCGGACTCGGCGAAGGCATATCTGGAAATCCATCCTCGCCCCGAATCAGCACACAGCGTGGAGTAGGGTACCTCCGAGTTGTAGTTTGCGGCGCACACTACAACCGAGCGGGCCCACGGGGCAACGTTGGCCAGCGCGGCCCGGCGCAACTCTCCGGCTTCCGTGGTCTTCGCGAGGTAGTCCATTTCGCCGTGATATCCGGCTGCAATCCAGGCCGGAAAGAAGTCAAGCTCACCGAGCGGCGCGGCAGGCGCAATCCCACAGAGCGAGAATCCCTCCTCGATCGCCGCCTCTTTCACTAACTCCGCAAGCAAGGACATAGCAACCCCAAGGCAGGAACAATACAGAAGTGAAATCGCAAATGCGCAGCTACCTTCGTCTTTTTACAACTGCGACGATCGCCGCAATCTCGGTCAGCGAAATGATCCCCGCTGAGGTGACGCACCAGATGCAATAGGTCTCCAGGATTCGCGCTTCGACGTAGGTGAGATAGACGGAGAACCCAACGGCGGCGGTGGTAAGCAGCAACACTATCCACCATCGCCGGGCCAGCGAAAAGGCGGCAATCGCCGCATATCCCACGATGCCAAGGACCGCCACCGGAACACCTTTGATCTCCGCGAAAGGGCTGTGATTGACGACGCCACAATCCCAACGTTCATTGATAGCGCATGGGGACGCTTCGGTGCGGAAATGTTCACGCAGGGCAAAGCAAGAGACGACGAGTCCCGCCAACGCAAGAAGGGCAATAAGATAGCGCATAAGGCCTCCTTCCTCATTGTAAGCAGTGGTGGCCCTTGGCGGCTACGGCGGGTTTGTACGGGAATGGCGATGATACTGGGAATCGCCTGGAGTTTAATGTCGTTCTTTCGGCTTTTCACTACGTTTTAAGATGTTCCGAATGCTTGTGCGTCCAAAACTCTGCCAGCGCATCAAATTGAAGTGTTACGATAAGGTTTTATCCGTGGTGCTCCCGATGATTTTGCGGTGAGAAAGTTTTGTGCAGGAAACTGGAGGAAGAATGGCAAGCGAAGCAATTCTGGAAGTGACAGACGCGACTTTCGAACAAGAGGTGCTCAAGAGCGAACAACCTGTGGTGATTGACTTCTGGGCTGCATGGTGTGGTCCCTGCAAGGCGCTTGCGCCGGTTGTAGATGAGATTGCCAAGTCCTATCAAGGCAAGATCAAGTTCGCCAAGATGGATGTGGACAGCAATACGGCAACACCGCAGCGCTACGGCGTGCGCGGGATTCCAACCTTGCTGGTCTTTAAAGGCGGCCAGGTGCAGGAGCAGATCGTCGGTTATGTCCCGAAGGATACGATTGAGAAGGCACTGGAAAAACTCGCCTGAGTAAAGCGCGATCCGCACGAAGCAGTGAGCCCGGCCATGGCTGGGCTTTTCTGATCACGCCAGTGTTTAGAAAATGGCTTTGATCGTACGAAGCAGAACCATCAGGTCGCTCCAGAATGTAGCCCGCGACGCATATTCCAGATCGAATTCGACCTTTTGCGGCATCACCTTTTGAACATAATAAGACTGCAGCTCGCCTAGTGGGATATTTGCAAGTAACTCCTCCTCGTGCCGGAAGTGCAGAGTCGCCCATCCTGTAATGCCGGGCGTTAACAAGGCGAGGGAGCGTCGGCGCCCGACGTCCAAACCGGCAATGAATTCCGGCAGGTCAGGACGAGGACCTACGAGGCTCATATCTCCGCGGATGACGTTGATGAGTTGTGGTAACTCATCGAGCTTCCACTTCCGAAGTACTCGGCCCAGACGGGTAACACGAGCGTCCCCGGCTTGAGTTACTCCCGCGCCAGCACTAATCGTCATGGTGCGAAACTTTATGCACTCGAAGTCGAAGCCATTGCGTCCGAACCTTTTCTGCCGAAACAACACCGGGTTTCCGGAGGAGAGCCTGACGGCGGCTGCGATGAGCAGCATTAGAGGGGCGAAGACAATCAGCGCAGGAATGGTGCAGACCAGATCGAGGATGCGTTTTCCTGGCGCGCTGCACCAGTTGCTTACCGCGCCAGACGAGCCGAGCGCGTGCGGTTCCACTCCGAATGTTGCCCGGAAATGATTCATGCAGCCGTCGATTTCCGCATGCGATGTTCGTTTACGATTTCAACCACAGCGCTTATTACCCGCTCCTGCTCAGCACGTGTCATCCCCGGAAAGATGGGGAGCGACAGACAGCGCGAATAAGCAGCTTCAGCGTTGGGGAAATCTCCACTCCGATATCCGTATTCGCGTTGATAGAACGGGTGCAGGTGGAGCGGAATAAAGTGAACGCTGCTTCCGATGCCGCGTTTTTTCAACTCCTCCATGAACTGGCTTCTATCAAGACTGAGCAGCCCTGGATGGATGCGGAGTATATAGAGATGCCAGGCATGACCGGCCGGGTCTTCGCCCAGAGGTGGATTCTCAAGTTCGTCGAACTCCGAAAAAGCCTCGCGGTAGCGCGCCGCAATGGCGCGGCGCTGTTCCGCAAAGCGATCGCACTTGGCCAGCTGGGCCGAACCGAGCGCCGCGAGCAGGTCACATAAATTCAGCTTGAAGCCGGCGTCCTCAACTTCGTAATACCACGACCCTTCCTTGGAATATCTTTTCCACGCGTCTCCGCTGATGCCATGCAGGCGCATCTTTGAGATACGCTGAGCATAGTCATCGCGGTCGGTCACGAGCATTCCGCCTTCTGCGGTCGTAATGGTTTTCGTCGCATAGAAGCTGAAAGCCGTCAGGTCAGAAATAGTCCCGATTCTCTTCCCGTGATAACTGGTCGGCAGGGCGTGGGCAGCATCCTCGATCACCTGAAGGTGATAGCGCTCTGCGATGCTGTGAATCGCATCCATATCGCACGCCTCGCCCGCAATGTGAACCGGGATAATCGCGCGCGTTCTTGCGGTGATGCGCTTTTCCATGTCGCAAGGATCGAGGTTGAAAGCTCCCGGCATGCTGTCACACAACACGGGCCGCGCGCCAAAGTAGGTTGCAACTTCCGCCGTGGCGGTAAACGTATAAGTCGGAACCAGCACTTCGTCGCCTTCTTGAATTCCGACAGCATCAAGAGCCAGTTGTAGCGCCGCCGTTGCGGAGTTCACGGCCAGCGCGTACTTACAACCTACGTATTCGGCAAACTCACGCTCAAAACGCTGTGCGGCGGGACCGGTGGTGAGCCATTGCGACTCAAGCACACGGCGGACTGCGTCGTGCTCCTCCTGTCCGAGCGAAGGGCGGTGAAAAGGGATGAAGGACGTATCGTTCATAAGTAGCTCCCGCAATTATTCATCGTCGCGAAATTAGCGATTGGCTCAGGCAGCATGTGTTTCCTCTCCCGCCAGCGCCACTCGCGCGCGTTTGTACGGCAGCAAGACGTCATATTGATCAGTCTGGCAGAGCGCCAAAATTTCTTTGCTGGGTTTATATTCCGGAACTATGCTCCGAATGGTCGCGATCAAGGCGTGAACATTCTTTGCTTCACTGTGTGTCGATAGTTCGTTGAGCCATGCCTGCACCTGCTCAAAATTGGGATGCAGTCCATTCAGGACCTGGATCTTCTGGTGTTCCGTTGGAATCATCCCCTCGGCTTCCAGGTGCAACTCCTCGTATAGCTTCTCTCCCGGCCTTAGCCCAGTAAATACGATCGGGATTTCGCGCTCAGGCTCGAATCCGGAAAGCCGTATCAGGTTGCGCGCAAGGTCCACTATCTTTACCGGTTCGCCCATGTCGAGTACGAAAATTTCTCCACCTTTCCCCATACTGAGTGCCTGCAATACCAACTGCACCGCCTCAGGAATCGTCATGAAAAATCGCTCGACCTCGGGGTGAGTGACGGTGACTGGTCCTCCGCTGGCGATCTGCTGCTTGAAGAGTGGAAGCACGCTGCCATTGCTACCAAGCACGTTGCCAAAACGTACGGCCATGAATCGCGTGTGCTGCTTCTGAAGCGCGAGGATAAGCAATTCCGCGATGCGTTTGGTTACACCCATGACGTTGGTTGGCCGGACCGCTTTGTCCGAGGAAATCATCACAAAGTCATCCACTTGGTATTGGCGGGCAACCAGCGCGACGTTGTAAGTTCCGAAGACGTTATTGGTAACCGCCTGGAAGCAGTGCTGTTCCATCATGGGTACATGCTTGTAAGCCGCGGCGTGGAGTACCGACTGCGGACGGTGTTGCGCGAATACTTCACGCAACAGGTTCACGTCCAAGATGTCGCCAATGACGGGGACATAGTTCAGGTTCTTGTGCGTAGCTGCAAGCTCCATGCAGATTCTGTACAGATCATTCTCTGAGCGTTCGAAGAGAATCAGGCTTTTTGGCTGGAGCGTTGCGAGCTGCCTGACGAGTTCGGAGCCGATGGAACCGCCTGCGCCGGTTACGAGAACAGTCTTGTTCCAGATCTTTGCCCGGACATTGTCGAGACTATTCGGAACCGGTTCCCGTCCGAGCAAGTCCTCCACTCTCACACTTCTCACCTGGCTGACCAGGTCGGAACGTCCAATCTGATCTCTGAAGGGTGGAAGGATCTTGAATTCGACATTGCATTCTCGGCAGCTGGCGACGATCCGCTCGATTTCGGGCCCCTTGGCGGAGGGCAACGCAATCAACACACAGGTGACCGCATGACGTTCAACGAGCAAGCCGAGAGCTTCAGTTGTTCCCAGCACCGGAAGGCCATGAATTCTGATACCTATTTTGCTTTCATCGTCATCGACGAAGCCCACAGGGCTGTAATTCAATTCCGGCTGTTCGAGCAACTGGCGTGCAATCGAAGTTCCTTCCCGGTTGGCGCCAACCAGCAGGGTTCTACGTTGCGTTGTGTCTTGTCGAACCGTTTCGGTATAGATCCGAACAGCAAAGCGCGCTCCACCAGCCACAACCACAGTCAGCACCATGTCGATCAAAAACACCGAGCGCGGATATCCGGGCGGGCGCAGGAGATAATGAATCGTGACAAACTGGAGCACGGCGCTGCAACAGGCAGCTTTAGAAATATCTATCAGGCTGTGAACCCCGACGTATCGCCACCAACCGCTCAAAAGGCCGAACGAGGCGAAGACGAGCAATTTGATGCCGACCACGTATAGCACCGTATGGTTGATGAGCCAATGGTCCGTCGCGTTCAGCGAGAGATCGAAGCGAAGCAGGAAGCTCAATCCGTAGGTGAGCGTAAACAGTACCGCTTCGGAAACGACTATCAGTATCCGCCGGTATGAAATTAACGCGGCGGAAGTTGAGATGCGCTGCGTATCACCGGAAACAGGTTTTGACATATGCCTTCCCACTAAACTTCACGAGTCCGATTACAACTCCAATAAACACAAGCGGCTATAGACCCGCATTCAGGCTGCTGCAGTTGTGGCAGCACAAATCCTTTCAAGACTAGAGGCTTCGATCTTGACCTCTACCGAGCGCATTATCAGGTCAACGGAAAGAACAAAGCGTAACTCTCCATCACGCCGTATTACCCTCCCTTTCCATCCCGCAAGCGGCCCGTCGGCGATGCGCACCAAGTCTCCGGTGTTCAGGTAAGGGACCGGTTCCGCGTTGAGCCCAAGAGAAAGACAGGCGCGGAGTTGCTCCACGTCGGCATCCGGCAAGGGAATCGGCAACCCTTTTGAATTGACTAGTTGAAGTACGCTTGGAGCTTCCAGCACACGCATCCGGTCTTGCAGCGAAGTATGCACGAAAACATATCCAGGAAAGAGCGGCAGTTGTAAAACTGCCCGCCTGCCATTCCAGTAGTGGGTGGTCTTTTGCAATGGGAGGAACACTTCCACTTGTTTCATCTCAAGATAAGAGGCGGCTTTCTTCTCATGGCGCGCCTTGGTATAAGCCGCATACCAGCGCACCGTAGCAGAGTCGCTTCTGCCAGGACAGCCTTCGAGGCCATGGGTACCGAGTTCTGACACAGACATAGCTTTGGCCTCTCTACTGCAATATTTGCGTTCTGATGCCATCCTTGAGGATCATGGTTTTTCGCAATCTGCCTTACAACGTCATTTAGTCGAGCACGTAATACTATCCGACGCAGTAGAGCAGTTCAGGGTTGTGTCTCTGGATTAAATCGAGGGGAATTAATTGCAGTACAGTGAAGTATTGACATAGGTATGTTCGGGCAAAACCGAGTCCGGCGCATCTAAACGCGCCCGGCATCAATCCCCATAAAAAAAGTCAGGTGGGAGCCCCGCGGGGGTTGAAGCACTGCACGAACTATGAACTAACTAAGTACGATCATGTAATCCTAGCTTGCCGTGCAGTTCCGATTAGCGGCCCGCCTTTACCGCCGCAGCCAGTTCCTTTAGCAGTGCGTAGCTTTCTTCCCAACCAATACAGGCATCGGTAATGCTTTGCCCATAAGTCAGGGGCTCGCCTACCACCAGTTGCTGCGAACCGGCAACGAGGCTGCTTTCAATCATTACGCCGATGATGTGCTTTCCGCCACTGGCAATCTGCGCGGCAACATCGCGGCACACCACGCCCTGCTTGGTATAGTCCTTGCGGCTATTGGCGTGGCTGCAGTCGATCATCACCTGCGGCTTCAACTTACACTTCTCCAATTTGGCGCAGACCTCAGCCACGGCATCCGCGGTGTAGTTCACCATCTTGTTACCGCCGCGCAATATAACGTGGGTGTCCGGGTTGCCTTTGGTTACAAAAATCGCAGATTGGCCGTACTTGGAGTGGCCAAGGAATGTATGGGGATGGTTCGCCGAGAGCATCGCCTCAATCGCAATTTGTGCATTCCCTGAAGTTGCGTTCTTAAAGCCGACTGGGCAGGAGAGGCCGGAGACTAATTCGCGATGGATCTGGCTCTCCGTCGTTCTCGCCCCGATCGCTCCCCAACTGACGAGAGCCGCCACATACTGAGGCGAAATCATATCCAGAAACTCGGTCCCGGCGGGCACGCCCATTTCAGCCAAATCCAGAAGGAGGCGGCGAGCCAGGCGCAGACCATCGTTGATCTTGTAGGAATGGTCGAGGTGGGGATCGTTGATCAACCCCTTCCAGCCTATTGTGGTGCGCGGCTTCTCAAAATACACCCGCATTACAACAACCAGTTCGTTGCCGAGTTCGGAGATTACTTCTTTCAGTCGTCCGGCGTATTCGTGAGCTGCTTTGGTGTCATGAATGGAGCAGGGGCCTACCACAACGATAAGGCGCTTGTCCCGGCCAGCCAGCACGTCGCAGATTGCGCTGCGCGCCTGGAAGACGGTAGCCGAGGCAGCGTCCGTCATCGGCATTTCCTCTTCGAGAAAAACCGGGGGCA
>Ga0316217_10005935_pt1 | contig 12369 bp, 11 predicted proteins | sample 1anoAmetaG_FD_203633 | JGI IMG/M metagenome (GOLD analysis project Ga0316217, IMG submission 203633) | Freshwater microbial communities from Trout Bog Lake, Wisconsin, USA - 1anoA | ecosystem: Environmental > Aquatic > Freshwater > Lake > Hypolimnion/Profundal zone | place: USA: Wisconsin... | reverse complement strand
GACGGCCCCCTGGTCACCCGCCACCGCCCCTCGGTCGACGTCCTCTTCAGGTCCAGCGCGGTGAGCGCGGGGAAGAACGCGATAGGCGTTATAATGACGGGGATGGGGGATGACGGCGCGAAGGGGATGAGGGAACTGAAGGACGCGGGCGCCTACACGATAGCCCAGGACGAGGACAGCTGCGTGGTCTTCGGCATGCCCAAGGAGGCCATCAAGCTCGGCTGCGTCGACTCGGTCCTGCCCCTGGGGAGGATAGCGGCTATGGTCTACGCGAGGGGACTTGGGAAGGCCCAGCCCTAGCTAGCCCTGGATGTCGAGGAGCGCTCCCTCACCCTGCCTCGAATAGACAGAGGCGCGGGCGGCGAGGGGATTGCGGAAGCCCGCCACCTCGGCCCTAACGAGCTCCATCTTGCGCTTGAGGAGGGCCCTGTTCTCGGCGTTGCGCCGCAGGACCTCGTCCTTGAGCTCGACGAGGGTGCTCTTGAGCTGGGGCAGGTCGGGATCCTCGCCTGCGGCGGGGTAGGCCGAGCGGTAGATGCTCTCGAGGGGATCAATGACCTTCTGGAAGGTGAAGATCTCGGAGACGATGGCCTCCTCGATCTCGACGTGGGCGGCGAGCCTGTCCACGTCGCCCGTCTGGATGTCGGCCTTCTCGAAGTCCAGCACAGTCAGGTAGCCCTCGAACTTGGCCCGCTGCTGCACCAGCAGTTCGCGGAAGCGCCGCAGCGCCACGACCCTCTGTCCAAGCTCCTCGTCGTTCCTGGCGCCCATCGCGTAGCTCCTTTACCCGGCTATGTTGACGCCGACGCTGGCGGAGGAACCGCCCTGGGACTTGGAGGCGGCGTCCGCCCAGGCCTCGCGCAGGTCGGCGAGCATGGCCCGCACCGCGGTGATCCTGCCCACTTCCTTGCGGATGTTGGCCTCGAGCATCTCGCGCCCGAACCAGACGTAGAGGGCGAAGAGGTTCTGGGCTATCTCACCGCCCGCATCGAAGTCGAGAGAGGCCATGAGCTCGGTGATGACGTCCTGGACCTTGCCAAGGGCCAGGTTGATGCGCTCGATGTCCTCGGGCCTGGGCTTGGAATCCGAACCGAGGAGTCCGATGGCAGTGTCTGACTGCTTGATCGCCTCATCGTAGAGCATGACGACGAGCTGTCCCGGACTCGCGGTCTTGATTCGAGTCTCGCGGTACGCGGCAAGCGGGTTGGCGTTCATTCAGGTCTCCCCTCCAGTTAGGTCTGCTTCGATTTTCGGAAGCACCGGCTCTCCCCTTGATCGAAAAGGGTGGGCTCACGAGCCGTGAACTAACTATCGTCCAACTTGCCTGTGGAATTCCAGTTTTCGATGCTTCTATACGCGGCATTGAGCGCCGAGGAGATCTCGGTCGAGCGCTTGAGCTGCTCGGGGGTGGCCGAGTTCCTGTCGGGATGGTTCTGCATGAGGAGGCGCTTGTAGGCTGCCTTCACCTCGGGGAAGGGGGTCCCATAGGCCAGCCCGAGGGACCTGTAGGCCTGGACCAGGGCGGCTGGGGGGCCCGAGGGCCTCGCGCCGTAGGCGCCGCCGTGGGCCGATGAGCCTGAGGCCGAGCCTGCCGCCCTGCGGGCCTGCGCCTCGCGCTCCCGCCTCGCCCTGTCGCGCTCCTGGGCCTCTGACTCGGTCCTGCCCATGTCGAGATAGTCGTCCAGCTCGTCCATCGCGGCGTCGAGATCGGCGTCCCCGCTCGAGCGCCTGGGACTCGAAGCTCCCAGCAGCTCCTCGGCGTCCTGCGCGGCTCCCGCCACCCAGGACTTGAACATCCTCTCGAATCTATCGAAAATCTGATCCACGATTGGCCTCGGCCTCTAAATCTATCGGAAGCGGGGACGAGAAGCAACATCCCGCGGAGCCAGGCCGGATTTCCGCGACGGGGAGCAGCCTTGCACACACGACCCTATGTCGTCGTCATTGGCGGGATAAATCTCGATATACAAGGCAAATGCCTCGATAGCTACAGGGCCGCGGACTCCAACCCGGGCAGACTTTCCATCCTTCCGGGAGGGGTAGGGCGCAACATAGCCGAGAATCTCGCCCGCCTCGGGGTCGCCGTGGAGCTGCTCTCTGTCCTGGGCGACGACGCGGCCGCGGCCAGCCTCGAGAAGTCCTGCGCTGGACTCGAGATAGGCCTCTCCTCCACGCTCAGGCTGAAGGAAGCGGCGTCCTGCCAGTACCTCTGCCTCCTGGACTCGGACGGCAGGCTCGCCGGAGCCGTGGCGGCCATGGAGGCCATGGACAGGCTCCTCCCCAGCCATCTCGAAAGCTGGGGAAGCCTCCTGGACCAGGCCGCGATCCTGGTCGTCGACGCCAATGTCCCGGAAGTCTCGATAGACTGGCTGGCGGAGCGCTACCACGGCAAGGAGGGACGGCCCCTTCTCGGCCTTGACCCTGTCTCGGTGGCCAAGGCGCCACGGGGCAGGGCCTCCCTCTCGGCCTTCGATTTCGCCAAGCCCAACCGGGACGAGGCCGCCATCCTCGCGGGTGACAGTCCAGGGTCGGATCGATCCGCCAGGCAGCGCGCTGAGGCCCTGCGCGGCAGGGGGCTGGGAGAGGTCTTCATGTCCCTGGAGAGCGAGGGCCTCCTCGCCGCCGGGAGCGAGGCGTGGATGGCGGTGCGCAGTCCCCGGCTCGCCGGGGCCTTCGAGATGCGCAGCAGCTCGGGCGCAGGGGACGCCGCCTGCGCCGCGATAGCCTGGGGCCTGCTGGGCGGCCGCGACCTGCCCTCACGAGCGGCCCTGGCCCTCGCGGCCTCGGTGATCACCTGCGCCTCCGAATCGACAGTCAATCCCGCTATGGACGCCGCCCTGCTCGAGAGGGTGGCGAAAGGAATAGAATGTGAACGACTATCTTGACTACTCACCCGAGGTCGCGGGCGCCCTGCGCAACGGCAGGCCCGTCATCGCCCTGGAATCGACGATCATCTCCCACGGCATGCCCTATCCGCGCAATGTCGAGACTGCCCTGCGCGTGGAGGCGGCGGTCCGCGAGGCAGGGGCGCTGCCCGCCACCATAGCCGTGCTGGGCGGAAGGCTCAAGGCAGGGCTTTCGCAGGAGCAGATAGAGGAGCTCGGCAGGGCGGGAGGGGCGGTCCTCAAGGTGAGCCGCCGCGACCTTCCCAGGGCTGTCGCCACGGGCATCGACGGGGCCACGACGGTGGCCGCGACCATGATCATAGCCGCGATGGCCGGCATCAAGATCTTCGCGACCGGGGGCATCGGTGGCGTGCATCGCGGCGCCGAGCGCAGCTGGGACGTCTCGGCCGACCTCGAGGAGCTCGCGCGGACCGAGGTGGCGGTGGTCTGCGCGGGGGCCAAGTCCATACTGGACCTCCCCAAGACCCTCGAGTACCTGGAGACCAAGGGCGTGCCCGTCATAGGCTTCGGGACAGGGGAGTTCCCCGCCTTCTACACCAGCCGCTCGGGGCTCCGCCTCGAGGACAGGGCCGACAGCCCCGCGCAGATAGCCCGCCTCCTCAAGGCCAAGTGGGCCCTGGGCCTCGGGGGGGGAGTGGTGATAGCCAATCCCGTGCCCCAGGCCTACTCGATGGACCCGGCCGAGATAGGGGCCGCGATCGAGACAGCCCTCGAGGCCGCTGCCGTCGCGGGCGTGAAGGGCAAGGAGGTGACACCCTTCCTCCTCGCCAAGGTCAAGGAGCTCACCGGGGGAGAGAGCCTCGAGGCCAACATAGCCCTGGTGCTCAACAACGCGGCCCTCGCCGCCCGCGTGGCCATCGAGTACTCGGGGCTTCAAAGCCCCTAAATTGATTGGATTTCCCGGAATTCCGCCTTGGAAAGCAAAAGTCCGTGGCTTATCATAAAGTATGGAAAAATCGGGCAGTAACCAGCTGGCCGCCCGCCTCATAGACGGAAACAGGGCCAAGCTGTGCGAAGCCGTCCTGGACGAGGCATACAGGGCCGCGCCGGGATTCTGGGAGCGCTTCGGACAGGCAGGCAGGGCCAGCGCCCTCAAGGACATTGGCTACCACTTCGACTATCTCGTCGAGGCTCTGCGCTACGACTCGCCCCGCCTTTTGACTGCCTACTGGCGGTGGCTGGGAGAGCTCTTCGTGGGCCTTCGGTTCACCCCGGCCCATCTCCAGCAGACCTGGGCTTCGCTCCGCCTGGGACTTGCCTCTGTCCTACCCCCCGATTCGGCCGCCACAGCCATCGAATATCTCGACGCGGTAGGCCTGCCAGAGGCCGAAGGCGGCGGAGGCTTCGGCGCGACTGCGCCTCTTGGAAAGGCCGCCTCGGAGTATCTCGAGGCCCTCCTCGCGGGGGACAGGGGCGGGGCGATGCGCCTGGTGAGGGAGCTCATGGCAGGCGGGATGCCCATCAAGGCCATATACATCGATGTCTTCCAGACAAGCCTGGCGCGGCTTGGCCAGCTCTGGCTCAGGGGCGAGATAAGCGTGGCGAAGGAGCACTTCTGCACAGCCGCCACCCAGGCCATCATCGCCCAGCTCTATCCCTCGATAATGGGCGCCAAGCACAACGGCAGGAGCCTCGTCGCCGCGAGCGTGGGTGGGGAGCTCCACGAGATAGGCATCCGCATGGTGGCCGACTTCTTCGAGATGGAGGGATGGGCCACCTACTATCTCGGGGCCAACAACCCGGCTTCGGGCATCGTGTCGGCCATACGTGACAGGAACGCCTGCCTCCTCTGCCTCTCGACCTCGATTGTCTCCAACCTTCCTGGAGTCGCAGCGGTCATAAGCCTGGTGAGGCAGACCTTCACCGCCAGCGAGCTGAAGATCATTGTCGGCGGCGCGCCCTTCAATGTCTCCCCCGGCCTGTGGGAGAGGATGGGCGCCGACGGCTGGGCGCCCGACGCCATCTCGGCCCCATCAGTGGCCGCGGCCATATGCGGGTGACCGGATGAAGGCCTCCCCCGGCCTCGCCATCCTCTGTGACGGCGACGGAAGGCTCCTCAGGATAATCAGCGACAAGGGCGGCCTCCTGCAGGGGCGCGACCAGGGGCAGCTCTTCCCCGCCTTCCTCGACCACGAGTCGTTGGCGCCTGCCCTCGACTTCCTCGTGGAGATCCGCGAATCCAAGGCGGCCTTCGAGCGGGTCCTCTCGCTCGCGGGCCCCGGCGCGGGCCTCCCCCTGTATTTTTCGGGCTGCATGGCAGACGGCGCCATCACCATCGTCGCGAGCCCCAGGGGCGGCGACTCCCTCCTCGACGAGATAGGCGGCCTCAACAACGACCTCATCAACTCCCAGCGGGCCCTCGCCCGCAAGAACGCCGAGCTCGCCACCCTCTCCGCCGAGAAGACCACGCTCCTGCACGAGCTAAGGCACCGGGTGAAGAACAGCCTGAGCATGATCTTGAGCATGATAAGCCTCGCGGCCACCGAGAACAGCCACCCCGAGACGGCGCGCAAGCTCGAGGAGCTGGACGCCAGGGTCAGTGCCGTGGCGGACCTGTACTGCCTTCTCAACTCCTCCGATTCCTTCGACGAGATCGCACTCGACGAGTACTTCTCGAGGCTGGCGTCCTCGATCATGGGCCTGCGCGACAGGGTCTCGCTCGGCATGAGCATCGAGCCCCTCATAGTCTCCGCGAAGCTGGCGGCCCCGCTCGGCCTCATAATGACTGAGCTCCTCACGAACTCGCTCAAGTACGCCTTCCCCGACGGTGGACCCGGGCTCGTCGAGATCGGCCTGTCCGTGGCCCCTACCACCGCCGCACTCGACATAAGCGACACTGGGATCGGATTCCCCCCGGATTTCGACATCCAGAAATCCCGAGGTCTCGGCATAAGCCTGGTCAGGGAGCTGAGCCTCCAGATCGGCGGGAGCTACACCATCTCGAGGCGCGAGGGCAGGACCCATTGCGTCCTTGTCTTCCCAAGGGAAGGAAGCGCGGCCGAGGCGGGGAGCCCATGAGCGAGGGCGAGTTCCGCAGCACGCGGCCCATTCCCCCCCAGTCCGCCGAGGACCTCGCAAGGAGCATGCTCTCTCTTGAGGCGCACAGGATCGAGCTCGAGATGCAGAATGACGAGCTGCTGAAGACCCAGGAGTCCCTGCGCGATTCCCAGGCCAGGTTCTACGACTTCTATCACCTGTCCCCCGACGGCTTCCTGACGCTCGGGGAGAAGGACAGGATCCTCGAGGCCAACCTGAGCGCGACCACCATGCTCGGCATGGGCAGGGCCCAGCTCCTCGAGCAGCCCTTCACGCGCTTTATCCATCCCGATGACCAGGATGTCTTCTATCTGTTCAAGGCAGGGAGCTTCGAGGAGGGCGTGGCAAGGGTCTGCGAGCTGCGCCTGAGGAGGGAGGAGGGCCGCGAATCCTGGGCGCGGGTCGCCACCACCGAGGTCAAGCTCGCGGGGGGCGGCCGCGAGCTGCGCGTCACCCTGAGCGACATCACCGAGCGGAAACAGGCCGAGAGCGACATGAGAGAGGCGCTCATGGAGAAGGAGGCCCTCGTCAGGGAGCTGTTCCACCGCACGCGCAACAACATGCAGACCATCCTGGCCCTGCTCAGCCTGGCCGGGGACGCAGCGAACAATCCCGTGGCGAGCAGGATAATCCAGGACACCTGCGGCCGGATCCTCTCGATGTCCCTCGTGCACAAGAAGCTCTACGAGTCCAGGGACCTCTCGCAGATCGATCTCAAGGGCTACTCCGAGGAGTTCCTCCAGACCCTGCGCGACGACCCCTCGATCCCCTGGGACAGGGTGAGCCTCAAGACCGAGATAGAGCAGGTGAGCGTCATGCTCGACACGGCTATCCCCTTCGGGCTCGTGCTCCACGAGCTCGTCCTCAACGCCATACTCCACGCCTTCCCGGGCGACAGGCGCGGCGAGATCCGCGTAAGGATAGCGGGCAGGCCCGGCGGCCGCATCGAGCTCGATGTCTGCGACAATGGGGTCGGCATGCCCGAGGGCTTCGAGAGCCGCCGCGGCGAGACTGTCGGGCTCCAGCTGGTCCAGGGCCTCGTCGAGGACCAGCTTGGAGGCACCCTGCTGTTCGAAAGCCTGGGAGGCCTGTCCTGCCATGTGAGGATCGCGGAGCAGGGAGACGCGAGGAGGGTCTAGGCCGCACCCGCGTCAGCGGGCTAATTATCCCTTCCTCTCGGCCAGGCGCCGAAGGCGCTAGCCGTTCGGGTCCTCGCCTGGAGCCGCGGCCCTGTCCATCGAGAACCGCAAAGAGAGGCCCGCCTCGAAGGTGGGGTGGGGGACCGAGCGCAGGAGCTCGGAGTCGCGGCTCTCGTAGAGCGTGAGGAGGAGTTCGCTGCTGTCCCGCCCCCTCTCGACCGCCAGTCCCGCCTCGGCGAAGAAGTTGGCGTCGGGCAGGCCGCTGTACCTGTCTATGAAGAGCTCGGGGTAGAAGCGCGCGACGGCGAACAGGGCCGCCGCGAGCTGTGTCCTCGCCTCGATAGCGGGCTTGAGGACCCAGGAGACGCGGGGCTTGGGCAGGGCGCTCTGCCAGAAGGCGAAGAGGTCGCGGTAGCCTCCCCGAAGCGAGGAGAGGATGACCGTCGAGCCCGGGCCCCTGCCCAGCTCGAGGCGCGGCAGGTCCAGGCCGAGCATGAGGATGTCGGTGGCCACCTCTGAGTAGGCGGGCCTCATGGGGTGCTGGCTCGTCCTCGAGTACTCGGCCAGGAGGTGGGGCCCCGCCCTGCCTGGCCCCGCGAGCGCCACCGAGGCGTAGAGGCCGTACTCGAACTGCACGGCGTTCATCCAGAAGGCCACGGCATTGACCGGCGTCTCGCCCGAGGGCACAGGCCCGCACATGAGCACCGATTCGAACATGCCCCCGAGGGCCACCGCATCGCCGATGTCGCAGAGCACAGGGCTCGAGCTCAGCCTGAAATAGAAGCTGTCGACATCGTCGTGGGCTGCCAGGTAGTCGGCGTACTCGAAGGCCGCCCCTCCCCCCGCGGCCAGGCCCCTTCGCGAGGAGGCCGCGAGGGGGTCTGCGGCGAGGACGGGCTCGGGGAAGTCCTTGGCGCAGAGGGGCCCCGCCAGCCCCAGGAGCGAGAGAAGCACGAGCGCGCGGAGTCTCCTCATGGCATAGGCCTCTGGGTCAGAACTCCTCGAACTCCGAGTCGGCCTTGTCCGCGAAGGGGGCTATCGCGGTGGCGGTCTTCGCGCCAGGCTTCTGCGGGGCGCTCTTGGCCCTGGTCTCGCCCCTGCTGGGCCGACCCTCCTCCTTCCCTCCGGCGGCCTCGATAGCCGCGCCGCCGCCCAGGCTGAAATAGCCGAGAAGGCTGCGCGACTCCATGGCCTTGGCGGCCAGCTGCTCCGCCGTCGAGGCCAGCTCCTCGGCCGCCGCCGCGTTCTGCTGTATCACCTTGTCCAGCTGGGTGAGCGCGGTGTTGATCTGGTTGGCGCCAGTGTCCTGCTCCTGGCTGGCGGCGACTATCTCCTGCACGAGGGTGGCCGTCTTCTGGATGTCGGGGACCATTTCGAGGATGATCGCCTTGGTCCTCTCGGCCGCGGAGACCGTCCTCGCGGAGAGCTTGGTGATCTCGCCCGCCGCTCCCTGGCTCCGCTCGGCCAGCTTGCGCACCTCGCTCGCCACCACCGCGAAGCCCTTGCCCGCGTCGCCTGCGCGCGCCGCCTCGATCGCGGCATTGAGGGCCAGGAGGTTGGTCTGGCGCGAGATCTCCTCGATGATGCCTATCCTCGAGGCTATCTCCTTCACCGCCTCGACCGCCTCGCCGACGATGGCGCCGCCGCGCTCCGCATTTCCCGCCGCCCTGTGCGCGATGGTCTCGGTCTCCCTCGCGTTGTCCGCGTTCTGCTTGATGTTGGCGCCCATCTGCTCCATGGAGCTCGAGACCTCCTCCATCGACGAGGCCTGCTCCGCCGCGCCCTGGCTTAGGGACTGCGAGGATTTCGCGATCTGGCTCGAGCCCTCGGTCACTCCCTGCGCCGAGTCGCTGATCGAGCCTATGACCTCGCGCAGCCTCGTCCTGAGCTCGCCCACCGCCTTTAGGATCCCCGCCTCGACGCGCCTGGACCTGCCTGCGGCGGCCGCCTTGACCTCGAGTTCGCCCCTTGCGAGGGCGGCAGCCTGGGCCTCTATGGCCCCGGGCTCCCCGCCCACCGACCTCATCACCGACCCGGCCAGGAGGAGGCTCAGGGCTATGGCCGCCGCCACCACCGCGGCCGCGACCACGCCGAGCTGCAGGATCGTCCTCGCGTAGTTGGCCTGGCTCCTCTCGTAGGCCTGGTTCGTGTCCATCTTGTTGAAGGACACGAGCGAGAGCACCGAGAGCGCGGCCGCGTCGTAGGCCTTCTGGACATCGCCGTTCATGAGGGCCATGGCCTCGGCGTCCTTGCCCGCGCTGTCGAGCGCGGCCGCGGGCTTCCAGGCGTCGACATAGGCCGAGAAGGACTTCGCGACCTTGGCTATTGTTGCCTTGCCTGCGTCATCCGCCGCGAAACCCTCCTGGTAGGTGGCGATGAGCGAGGCCGTGAGCGTGTAGAGCCTGTCTATCTCCCCGTCCCACTTCGCGACCTCGGCCCTGTCCGCGGCTATGATGCGCTGTAGCTGGGCGGCCCGGTAATTGGCCATCTGGAGCTCGATTGAGTGGGCCACGTCGAGGCTGGGCAGGTTCTTCTTGGCCAGGACCTCGATCTGCGCGTTGGCCGACTGTATCCCCCTGCCCGCTCCGAGCGCGAAGACCGCGAGGAGCACGATCACAGCCCCGAAGGAGAGCAGAATTCTGTTTCGCAGTTTCATGGGGACCCCCGCCACAAGTATAATCAAAGCCCACCCGATGGCAAGCTCGGCCACCGCCCCCCGCGCCCACTTTTCCCGCTCTCCCCCCGCGTGCTACATTTTCGTGGATATGGCAGCAAAAGGCAGTTCCGGCTACGACGAGTCCAAGATCAAGACCTTGAGCTCGCTCGAACACATACGTCTGCGCACGGGCATGTACATCGGGCGCCTCGGCGACGGGAGCAACCACGACGACGGCATCTACGTCCTCCTAAAGGAAGTCATCGACAACTCGGTCGACGAGTTCATCATGGGGGCGGGCGACCGCGTGCTCGTGCGGATAGACGAGGACAAGGCCACGGGCCTCTCCCTAGTCTCGGTCCGCGACTTCGGCCGCGGGATCCCACTGGGCAAGGTGGTCGAGGCGGTGTCCGTGATCAACACAGGCGCCAAGTACAACGACGACGTTTTCCAGTTCTCGGTGGGCCTCAACGGCGTGGGCACCAAGGCGGTCAACGCCCTCTCCTCATCTTTCCGCGTGGTCGCCTACCGCGACGGCAGACAGTTCGAGGCCCGCTTCGAGAAGGGCGTGCTCAAGTACAAGCGCGAGAGTGAGGCGAGGAAGGAGCCCAGCGGCACCCTCGTCGAGTTCACGCCCGACCACGAGATCTTCGGGGACTACTCCTACAACCTTGAGTTCGTCGAGAAGAGGATGTGGAACTACGCCTACCTCAACTCGGGGCTCACCCTGTCCTTCAACGGAACCGACTTCGCCTCCAGGAACGGGCTCCACGACCTCCTGTACAACGAGGTGGGCGACGCGACCCTCTACGACATCGGCTATCGCAGGGGCGACAAGATAGAGTTCGCCTTCACCCACACCCACAACTACGGCGAGGAGTACTTCTCCTTCGTCAACGGACAGTGGACCTCCGACGGAGGCACCCACCTGTCGGCCTTCCGCGAGGGCCTGCTAAAGGCGGTCAACGAGTTCTACCAGACCGCGTACAAGGGCGAGGACATCCGCGAGGGCATCGCCGCCGCGGTGGCGGTCAAGCTCAAGAACCCCGTCTTCGAGAGCCAGACCAAGAACAAGCTGGGCAACACCGACATAAAGCCCTGGATACTCCAGGAGGTGAAGAGCGGTGTGGACGAGTTCCTCCGCAAGAACCCCCTGGCCGCCAAGCGCCTCCAGGAGAAGATAGTCGCGAACGAGAAGCTCCGCACCGAGCTCAACGTGGTCAAGAAGGAGGCCAAGGAGGCGGCGCGCAAGATCGAGCTGCGCATACCCAACCTCAAGGACTGCAAGTACCACCTCGGCGACCCCAAGGGCGAGCTCTCGACCATCTTCCTCACCGAGGGCCTCTCGGCCGCCGGCTCGATGGTCAGCTCGCGCGACGTCTACACCCAGGCCATCTTCAGCCTCCGCGGCAAGCCCGAGAACATGTACGGCCGCTCCCGCACAGCCATCTACAAGAACGAGGAGCTCTACAACATGATGATGGCCCTCGGCATAGAGACCACCATCGAGGGCCTGCGCTACGGCAGGATAGTCGTCGCCACCGACGCCGACTACGACGGCTTCCACATCCGCAACCTCCTCCTCACCTTCTACCTCACCTTCTTCGAGGAGCTCATAACCCAGGAGCGCGTCTATATCCTTGAGACCCCGCTGTTCCGCGCGCGCACGAAGAAGGAGACCCGCTACTGCTACAGCGCCAAGGAGCGCGACGCCGCGGTCAAGAGCCTCGGGGCCGGCACCGAGGTCACGAGGTTCAAGGGCCTCGGCGAGATAAGCCCCAGCGAGTTCGGCACCTTCATAGGGGAGGAGATGAGGCTCGTGCGCGTCGACGTGCAGACGCTCAAGGCGGTGCCCGAGATGCTCGAGTTCTACATGGGCAAGAACACCCCCGCCCGCCGGGAGTACATCATGCAGAACCTCATAAAGGACTTGTAGGCAGGCCATGGCATACGTAAAGAAGCTCTTCGACTACAACTACATGTACTACGCGTCCTATGTCATCAAGGACAGGGCCATACCCGACCTCGAGGACGGGCTCAAGCCCGTGCAGCGGCGCATCCTCCACACCCTCTTCGAGCTCGACGACGGCAAGTTCCACAAGGTGGCCAACATCGTCGGCTCCTGCATGAAGTACCACCCCCACGGCGACGCCTCCATCTATTCGGCCCTGGTGGTGCTGGCGAACAAGGAACTGTTCATAGACAAGCAGGGCAACTTCGGCAACATAGCCACGGGGGACGAGGCCTCCGCGGCCCGCTACATCGAGTGCAGGGTCACCGCCCTCGCCAAGGACCTTCTCTACAAGCCCAAGATCACCGAGTACGTCGATTCCTACGACGGGCGCAACAGGGAGCCCGTCGTGTTCCCCGCCAAGGTCCCCGTGGTCCTCATCCTGGGCGCCGAGGGTATCGCTGTGGGCATGAGCACGCGCATCCTCCCACACAACCCCGTCGAGGTCATCAAGGCCGAGATAGCCGCCCTCAAGGGCAAGCGCTTCAAGCTAGACCCCGACTTCCTCACGGGCGGCCTCCTCGACGCCTCCGAGTACGCGGACGGCCTCGGCAAGATACGGGTGAGGGCCAAGCTCGACCTCTCCGACGAGAAGCGCATACTCATCAGGGAGCTCCCCTT
>Ga0316217_10005934_pt1 | contig 12369 bp, 5 predicted proteins | sample 1anoAmetaG_FD_203633 | JGI IMG/M metagenome (GOLD analysis project Ga0316217, IMG submission 203633) | Freshwater microbial communities from Trout Bog Lake, Wisconsin, USA - 1anoA | ecosystem: Environmental > Aquatic > Freshwater > Lake > Hypolimnion/Profundal zone | place: USA: Wisconsin... | reverse complement strand
CGCAAAATGTAATAGCAAAGAAAAATATAAGAAGAAATGTAAAAAAGAAAACAGAAAGAAGAATAGGAAAGAAGGCTGAAAGAAGAATAGGAAAGAAGGCTGAAAGAAGAATAGGAAAGAAGACTGAAAGAAGAATAGGAAAGAAGATAAAGAGAATAGGAATAGCGTGAACGCTAGTTTTAAGCAAGAAAGTTGGAAAGATAGAAAGAGCTGAGATAGAGCTAAGTTTAATTAAATGTTTTTGCTGATAATGAACGCGAAGAAATAGATAGAGGGGCTTCTGCGCGTTTTAGCAATATTTTTGGCATGAAAATCGATTTTGGTCAAAACGAAGGAGAATAATTCAATTTCCAGTCCCCTGAGCAGGTGAATACTTCTATCTTAAGGTTTTCAAAGTTAAAATAGCCAGAACTTGATCAATCTAACAAATAGTAATAGGGAACCAAGACAATCAACTAAGATGAGCTTGAAAGCTTGAAATTTATTAAATAGTTCTCTGGGAAAAGCACCTCTCCGGCGTTTAAACTCTTCTATTTTAAAATAATGGAGGCCTCGCCGTGACAAATAGCAATGATATTGACTCTTTTATAATCTATAATATTGACTATTATGTAGCAATCATCTTAAGACTAGTAACTAAGTGTGGGTAACTTTTCTGAGGACGACTCGGATCCTGAAGAAAGCCTTATTTTGGACTAAGAGGAGCCTACATCTGAAGGTTTTTGGCAACAAGGTGGAGGATCAATATAACTAATCTATACAATGTTCAGCTTGTATAGAAAAGAACTAAACTAACTCGCCTAAAAGTATTAATGCAAATTCAAATTTTCGATTAGCGCCTACATTGTGGAACAGGCTAAAGGTCATAACAAATAAAGTTTTCTTGAATGTTTGAGGCAAGCAGAGTCTTTTATGAAATCAATAAACATGGTAGAAATCACTCATTTTTTTACTTAGGCTTAGAAAAGCCGATTTATTAATTCCCTTTACATTTAAGAAGGTAAGCTTTTGCTTATTTAGTGCTTTAGAGCAAAAAAATCAGGTTGATTTATTTCCAAAAAAAACTTTTTGGAGTCTCAAGACACCTCCAGACATAAGCTTTGAAAAAATAGTTGATTAATGTCGTGAAATCTATTTTAGTTTTTTCAATTTGCTTGAAAAGAGTGAGGAGAAAATAAAGTCACTGGGGTAAAATATACAATCACATCACTTAATTCATGAAGTTGATCTTCATCTATAATTAGAAGTTCTTCAAAGAAAGAAACATAGATGTACGACTAAATAAAAAAGAAACTTTTATCATGATACATGGACAAAAAAGCAAATTTCTAATGGAAGCCAAACTTACTGTGAAAAACGTACTTGAATCAATGATATGTCTGTTCGTCAAAGGCACTCCTATAGATCACCAACATATGAAGAAGTATTTGAGCAAAGCTGCGCTTTTTCCAGTCTACTATACCTAATACAATAAATCAGTTAGTATGATTATCACTAAAGATAATGTACTGAGACAGCTTATCCAAAAATCTCCATACTTTTTGAAGTATCTTGGCATTTAAGTGTAGTCTGAAGAAAGCGTTGAACATAAGCCATAGGTTGGATTTTACTTTTTACCTTCATTAAGTATTAACAAAAAAATAGGAAAAATAAAGGAGTAATTGCAACAAAGATGCTACGATATTGAGTCTCAGGGTGGAATTAGATACTTGAAGAGGATTTATAGCTAAAAAGGAGAATAGCCAAAGAATATCATTCGCGAATTAATGATCAAAGTTATTCATTGCATTGAATAAAACAAAATTAAATTTTAGATTTTAAGGGAGTTAAGGCCTTAACCAGAACGAAAAATTTCATAAAAAGATGATGGTTTAAAATACCAGGCTATATCTGGAAAACAATAGGAAAAGTAAATTTCAAAATTGCTACGCAGAGATGTGCTTTCTGAAAAAGTACAAATGAAGAAAAAGTATATAATAGCTTATAATGTTCTAGAAACGCCCGAATAGGTCGCATACTGGGTTGTAGATAAGAACGGACAAGAACAGTAGGAAGTGAAAGTGTAGGAGCTTCGAAAAGGTACTTTTATGAAAGGACTCAAAAAAAAAGATAACAATGGAGAAACTGTAAAGTTATTTCAGCAATTACTTACAGTATTATGATTAATGTGAAGCTTTGTTGATGTATAAGTATATAAACTACTATTTAATCATTTTCGAAAAGCTTAAAGGTAAAATATGCAAAAATCGCATATCTTAACTTAGAGAGCAGTTTTTGAAAGAGATTTACATAACAATAATTTTTGGTATTGATAGAACTCAAAGGATTCAATTGTAATATTCAATAGGTTTAGTAAAACAATTTTTCCAAAATCCAAAACAATTTGAATTTGTTTCATAACTTTTCTTATCTTGATGTTTAATCTTTAAATAAAATGTAGTATAAGTGTTTTAATTTAATTTCTGACCTTCATATTTCTAATTTCTAAGCATTGAAGCATGAAAAACAATTATCATGAATTCCTAGTGTTTTCAGTTTTAATTGCAATCACATTGGCTGCACCAAATATACTTCTACTCAATCTTACCTCTAATAGCTCTATGGCATTACTTTCTCCTCTCTTTAACCAAAACTTAAATCTCCAGAATGCAATTAATAATTTGAACAGCAATCAAACTTTGGATCTCAATACTCAATTTGTTCCTCTTTTCAATTTCATCACTTCAAACAGTAAAATTTTTAGTCAGCTTATTCAAAATCTTTCGTTAATTCCTGGTTTGCAATGGACCCAAGCAATGACATTGGAATCAAGCCGAAATTTCTTAATAAGCTTCATGAGTGGATCTCTTTCGGTGTTTTATCACTTCTGGACTGATACAGTTTACCTATTGAACGAAGAACAGTGTCAACAGCTTTTAAATGTAGTAATTGCAACTGGATGGCAAGACGCAATCAATAATATATTGAGCCCTATCACAGGAAGCTATTTCTGGAATAAAAGATGCATATTATCTCAAACTAACCTCGTATCGATTGCCGACCAAAAAACCAATAATTTGGACTACAGTCAAAAATTAGCATTAGTGTCTGTTATCACAAGAATGAGAGTTGTACATTCTTTGATTTTCGGATTGAGCTGAAATGGTTGATTAGTGAGTAATTAGTTTCTTTTTTATTTTAGAACATATAATTAAGCGAAGCTTTTAATAGATAAAGTTCTAATTAATTCTTCTATGTTACTTCGCAAATCACGTCAACACTTTCACGGAGCCTCGAATCGCTCATTGCAAGCATAAAATATACATAGTAATCATCCTTATTCGACTGTTCTTCCTCCTTAAGTTACAAAATAAGCATTAAGTAAGGGTTGTGCAGCTACATCCTATCTCAAAAAAAGAAACTTTCGTTAGAAAAAGCCCAATGTTGAGTATATAGGCGAAAAAACTGAGTAAAGTTTAGGAAAAATGAGGGCTACTTAAGTTGAGTTGAAAAAGAAATACCAAGGATGTCGCAATATAGTAAAAATTTTAAACAAATGGGGTGTTACCTCCAAAGGTTGCTTAACTCGGTAAGAGCTTAAAGAGCAAATATAGAAAAAAACAGGAAAGGCTATTTAAGAATAGTAACTGGACTAAATTCTTGCAAATCATGGTAACAATAAAGCTGAAATTGATGCTCAAGGACTGATTTCTTTGTTGAAGGGCAATACTTAAGGAATACCTTTCAATACTAGAACTTTTTCGACTGGTTAAGTACTTCCTTTCAGAGAAAAACTCATTGAAGATTTAAAGGAAAATATAAAAAACTTTGAAAAGGTTGAAAAGAAGGAGCTCACCCATTGCTCACTCAACTCTTTTATTTCAAAGTTTAGCTCAGGAGTTAGCAAAATGAAGTAGATTCACTAAGGAAGCATCAAAGAAGATAAAGAATCTTTTTATGAAGAGTTATTAGGATTGAAAAATTTCAACACTTTCTAGAAATAGCTATTGAACCACATATAAAAAAGCACAAAATTTGAAGAAATGAGATTGTTGCTGATCGGAAATAAAAATGTTAACGAATACTTAGCCGACCCTATACTAAGAAATACAAGAAAAATTTCTCAAAAGCCTTAAGAAAAGGAAAACTTTGCTAACTAATCCTTTTACTATACCAAAAATATGCAATCTAGTCCTAATATTTTGCAGACAGTTTTAAGCAATAAAATGAAAAGAAAAGATTTCGATCCCATGTCTTATCATAATATCAGTATTGTTTTTGTTATTTAGATCAAGCCAAAGCTAGATTCGGTCGTTCTTTGTTTACCAAGTAGAGTGATGGTTGGATTTCATCTTCAAACGCCCAAGCAGTTACAGCGAACCAAAAAGATCAAGTCATGAATACATTGAAAGGGGAGGAAGAAATGAAAAAAGTGAGATATGAGAATAAATTAAACAAAATTAGATAATGGCGAAGCAGAGAGATGTAGAACGTAGCGCAGCGCTGTTCAGCAATAGAATAGAGAGAACATGGTAGACTTTTGCGAATTCGTGAGCAGCAGTAGGCCTACAACTATGTAAATTTCATAAAAAAGAAATGGTAATGATCAAAAGTTTATTCAGAACTCTTTTTTGCTATTGATTGCTAAGTTTATCAAAAACCTTAATTATTTACTGGCAAAAATTCCTTTTGTTTAGTTTGGTATGATAATAATTAAATATTTATGGTTATTTGAATTTGCTTTTCTCCCATTCAAATTAATAATCTTTAGTTCGAGAACAGGAGATGGATTAGAGCGAAAAGAATATATATTACAGCAAGTAATTCTCATCTTAACTTAGAAAAATCGGAGGTTTTAGGCCTCACTTTTAAGGCAAACCTGAAACCTTTTATACTTTGAGCAGTTTCGATATCTGTTGCAGTCTATTTGCATGCTTCGGAGTTATTCTGCTATGTTTCGGATTATCGATAGGACTATACTTTTGGAGTCATAATATCTCTACTGATAACCTTATAACAGTGTGGAGCATAATTCTACTTGTGTTCATTCCTGTCTTTATGATAGTCGCCTTTTGTTTTTCAAGAGGCAAAGCTGAAGTGGAGTAGGAGCTCATCAAGGCAGCTCTTGATAAGCAAATGCACAAAAAGTAATCAAAAGATAAAGATGAAACAATTGGAGTTTAGAAAAAGGATGAATACTAGCTTCAAAATCGGGATTTGGCATCTTATACAGCTTTACAAAAATGATTTCGCATCAAATTAAGATATTGTAACAGAATTCCTCAGCTCACTGATTAATCGTAGAAAGATCTAATGAAACTTACCCTTTTTAAAGGAAACGTTTCATTAGGCTAGTCTTTTCACAAAAACTTTAGTATATTACAATAAACTATGCTTAAAGTTTACTCAATCTATTAAGCTTGGAATACAATTTTTCATGAATCATGGGTTTCACTCCTTTTAAATTTGAATTTCTAATATTATTAATGCAGCAAGTTGTTTAGTAGCACAGCTATAAGAAGTAAACAAACATTAACCAAGAACATTCGGAAGCTACCGTCCTCAATTCGAAGGCAAACCTGAAGGCTATTACTAGCTTCAGAATAAGTAAATATGCTGTGCGATAAGTGCATGTGTTGGAGTGATACTTCTAATCTTCTCAACTTGCTTTTTATTCTTCGTTTGGAGCCGAAAATCTTCAACCAATTCGCTTATACTAATTTGCATTCTACTGCTTGTTATATTTGTGCCTCTGCTTTTAGCACTCTCTTACTTGCAGTCTAAAGATAAACTGATAAAAGATGAAGAATTGATTAAATAAGCGCTATAACATCAATTGGTATCAAAGGAGTACAAAAGGCAATGGAGTAGATAGTCAGTAAAGGTCGCAGCACACCTACAATATTAGTTTCAGCATTGATTTTATTTCTTCAAAATATCATCAATTGAGAATAAAAAGATATTTTAGAGTAAGTAAAAGGAAAACAAGATTCTTTAGCTTGTAATAAAGAATAACTGAAGTCATTTATTGACATTTCTTATATTTTCAATCCTAAATATACCACAGCCATTATATTTTGAATGTGTTTCATTTAGCGACTTTTTTGAATTCGTTAATAGGCTTTGAAATAAAGATTGTTTATTAGTAAAAATTCAGATCACTCAACTCTTATGCACTTTTCTTTGTATATTTTTGATTATTTATGATTACTGTTTAATTCTGAAGCAATGTCAGACTCATTCATGGGCCTCATATCTTTCCTTTTGAACGTTTCCTATTTTTAATATATTAAAACATCTCCGTATTTAAAACTTGCCTTCTTCTTCAAAATCTAAATCATTACACACCAATTAGTCCATGAATAGGCTATCTATCCTCCACTTAATGAGCTGTCTTCTATATTAAGAAGCTTCTAGATGATATTTCTCATACGAAATAGAGCCAAATTCTTGCTACCTTTTTGTTTAATTGCAGAAATAATCACCTATTCGTAAACGGCTAACAGTTAATCAGCATTCTGACATCTTTGGCTCACTTCTCTATAAAATACGACTACCTTTTTGAGATACTGCTGAGGGTGTCTTTAGTCTCTGAGCTAATCTATGAGATTAATGTAGTTTTGTATCGAATCAGAAGGTATTATGCTACTTGAATTGACTGATTAGTGCTTGAGAACATTTTAAAGCTAAGCTTCTTAGAATTAGAAACCTCTATCAAGTATCCAGTCAACGAAAGTCCATAGATTTTTAAAGATTATCCCATAAAGGACTTAGGAGTTTACTATTTTACTTAAGTTGAATTACTCCATCAAATGAAGTTGAAAAAACATCCAAACAAACTAAGTGTAAGCATTTAGAAAGTTTTTCACCTAATGCAAAATAAAGTTGTTGTTTTCTTCTCTTTTTTTATAAACCCTTCTGTTTTCTTAGGAATGATGATTTTTCTATGATTATCTGCCTTTGACCTTTTGTATTTTTATCTTTTTCCTAGCAATTCTTTATTCGAAACAAAAAATGAAGTTTTTGATTGGGCATGAAACTAGGTTATTGGAAAAAAAAATTTGCTTCAGAGAGACTGAAAATTGCTTATAAAACATGAGCAAATCTGAAAATTAATCGATAGTTGTAAGGCTTAACCTGCTTGGAAATAAAGTTTGGGGAACAATTAAGCTGCTACTTTCTATTCTGAGTCTTCTAACATTATGAGAAGGACTAGTTTACGCTTTTGAACTAATTTTTTCTTATTCGAGTGAAAATGGCAAGACTTGATTGAGACTGAATTTAATTCCTTTTTCTTGCTGTATTTCTTCGCCGATTATAGTCACAGTATGAATATTTCTCATAAAATGATACTAATTCTCCCCAGTAAAGCTGTCTTCAAGTCTTCTTTCGAGTTGCTCGCCTGCAATCTTATAAAAGCAATTTTGAAAGTTTCCGACATGTTTGTACTAATTTTGTAGATCTTAACCTGTTACCCTACAGTTGTGGAGAAGCAATTCGTAAAATTGCTATCTGCTGGCCAACCAAAGGATTTCAAAATTTTGACTAAAATACTTGGAAAATTTAGTGTATATCTGCTCTCCCCACAGATATTTGCTATTTTACTTAAATGGCGAAAGCAACTGCTAAACTATGCTTTCAATGTTTTTGATTCTAGAGCGCGATAAAGCAGGATTTTTTTGACGAAGAGCGTGGATCACTACAGAATTACTTTGCTGGAACATTGAATAGATGTTCTAAACACTATTTTCACTTTAGACCACAATTCTACTAGCACTATCACCCATAATAATCTATTTTTAAAGTTAGTAATGAAAAATACCAGAAGACCCTCAGTAACTAATAAAAATTTTCGCCTAAAATTTTTAAATATTAAGTAAAGTTTACCTGTCAAAAGTACCAATCAAAGTAATCATTGAGCAAATTCATCTTCATTTTTTGTGTGGCCTATAATCTCTCCTCCTTCTCTTTTTTCACCTTTACTTGTAAGTTTGCGACGTTTTGTTGGCAACACTTTTAAGTTTTGCCTGTCCATGTATAGTTTTCCTCGCTTGTTACCCAAAGCGTCATAACGAATGTTTTTATTTTCTTTTTTCTTTTTGGGTTTTGGTACATAAGTTGCCTTTTTGAATTATTCATCACTGGCCCATCTTTGCCTCCTTAGACTGAATTGGGCGTTAGGACCTAGCTACTAGATGATTAATTTACCTTATTACTCAAGGATTTTAGTTCCTCCTTCAACGTTAACTTAGAAAATATTCAAAAAGATCTTCTTGTCTTCAGTTACACTCCAGCAAACTACTACTTTCAGTACTTTGTCTATTTCGACTCCTTTTGGTTTGTTATTCATCAAAAAGAAGTCATTTATAAGATTTTTCATTTTTTTGAATTCTGGGTCTGATTACCACAAATCTCCTTGAAATACTATAAAAGGCTGTGAGTTATAAGGAACTTATAAGGCTCCTACAAGATCTTGTATTGAAGTAGCATTAATTACACCCAACTAAACCATGTCAAGGACTTTGTGTTAGTAAGTGCGGCCAATCACAATGTTGTTTGGTCTTTTCTTAGTATGAGAGCCAAATAGAAACAAAGACGTATCAGTCTTTTGACAAACTTGCTCAAGCTAGGTAGTGCTCTAGAAAGGGTGTATGTCATGCTTTCTTGAGTACATAGTGCAATGGACTCTACGCAATGAACGCTGAATTATTGCAAAATTACAAAATCTTTCATCAGGGTTGACACTGTTTCGCTAGATTTGTTGCCTCTCATAAATAGGGTTTGTTTAATCCCTTCAATAAGTTTTGGTTGTCTCTTCCTAAGTTTACGAATGGCTCTAATCGATTTTGGTTGTCCTTACATTCTTCAACAATACTAAATATAACAGTAAAATTGATCAATTACATACAGAATTAGACCTCTGCTCCCTTTTTTAATGATGCTCTCCAGTTTCAGTCTTGTACTTTGATATCTTCCTATTTGGCCTTCTCTAAATCTGGTTCACATTGGACTGCTTCATCTGTACAGTTTTCGTTAATTCTTAATAAAAGGTTTGGTACATCTTATTGATGAGTTATGACTCACTGCTTGACCTTTTGTAACATTTTGATCGTAGCTTCCTTTCTTATTTACAACAATGTTGTTTGAAAGATTTATTTGAATAGCGCCATCAATGATGTTTAGGTTTGTGCTTGACTTCTTATCGCTTAGTTTTCTTGCGTTTAGTTTGTCAATTACGTGCTTTCCTTTGTTTACTTTTGTCTTTCTTGCGCCCAAGTAATCTTTGTAAAACTGATCATTGATTGTGCTATAATTGCTGTTTGATTTGCTTTTTTCTTTTTGCTCCAACTTTTAAATCCTACCTTATTCTAGCCGCATTACTCTTTTCAGCAACTATTTTCGTTCGTCTTAGATTTATTTCATACACTATCTTAAAAAGATGTTACCTAGAAAAGTTTACTGTATTTCTGTTCCTCCAGTTCTAGCTTTCTTTAAAGTTCCTCCGACTTTTATTATAAACTGTCTAGATAGATTTTGAGCTGTTGCTAGATTCTGATGTGCTTTCGGATTTCCGCCTATGATTTCTGAACTGCCTCCTAGAGAACTTGATAATCTTCATGGACTATGTCACTAAATCTTGATTAAGCTACATTTTTGAAGATTGCTGAAGTCTGTCTATTTGATTGAGAAAAGCGTATATCAAATACTACAAAAATTCTACAACATTTTCATCCTTTGTCACCAGCTATTGGTATTTTTCCTCAAGGCTTTGACATAACTACTAATTCACCACATTTTTTGAAGAACGGAGGCTCTAAATATTTGAAAAAAATACCTTTACTGCTAGCTTGTGAAGTAAGGAGTCCAGTTTTAGAGGCTACTGCTATGATTAGTCTGAAGAGGAAGTTTAATGCCTGATGAAAATACTCATATGTTTAATTAAACAGTTATTACCGATTACTATAATATCCGCACAGTCGAATTAAATGAAGTTCGACCAAATCATAATCAATAGTTTGACTCACAAAAATAGTAAATCAAGATTTCATCCTATCAGAACTTGAGCTCTTTTATATGTTTTTATATTTAAGCACTAGTATTTAGCTAGTCTTCCTCTTCCTCCAAAAAGATCTTGTTTGATTTAGGCTATCTCTTACTTAATGTCTTTTTATGAAGCTTTTAGGCCACTGCTTCTTATTCTTCTTATGAGTCTTACTGCACAAAGGATTTTTTTAAATTCGACTTCTTTTCAGTAAGGGCAACTGCTTCTTTGCTTTCACCCTCGGATAAATACTAAATCTGATCACATTCTGAGTTGTTATTGGAGGAGTCATTGGTTTCCAGCATATCAATTAGTTTTTCAGGACTATAATGAGGAGGAATAGAGTAGAAAGGTCGAGAATTCTAGTCAACTATAGCTAAAATCAAGGCTTTGTGATTAAAATATTCTAGCTTTTTATCACATTAATCTAATTCAGGCAAAATGCTAATGCCTCCTTCTAGGGCGTAGTCTGTATTGATCATTAGTGCTATTTTATTCAGAGTCCTATGTTTTATTTGCAGAGTGGAAAGATAGCTCAAATCAATTTAGAGAATGGTTGATATATCTTATTTATTTAAGATACTTTCTTGCTGAGTTATTGAGTTAAAATAATTTGAGGTTAAGGCGAGGACTTATTTTTCATAGTCTAGGTAGGGTTTTTACACTTGATGATCAGTGTGGCCGCACCAGTGTACTGTCTGCTAATTAACAGAAATGTCAACCAAATATTCGTTAAACTCCATAACAACAATTTAATAATTTTAAGGGTGCTAATCAAAAAAGGTGCCAACCTCACTCAGATTAATGCTTTTTCCTTAGAAAGTCTTGCAACCCAAATCATACTAGAACTAGCTTTGCTCGATTGCCTCTAAAAGTTTACTAAATTATTGCATTTTTACTCTAAAAGTTGTTGATCTTGGTTAAATTTCTCCGAGACTTCACTTTTGATTTTGAGATTTCTTAGTTTTGTCAGGCAGAACATATAAACCTGCTCACTTTCTTTGTGAAGCTAGTTCATATGCAAATACCACTTCGAAAGAGCTGGCCTCCAAAATGTATAGCTAGGCATTTTATTTCTTTACTCTATAGTTTAGTTATAGATGCTTTCATAAATTTTGAACAGAAAAGGTAAGTATTCCTAAATAAATCATCCTTTACCTCAATCGCAAGGACATAGTTTCGATAAATGTTGTATCTAAGAGTCAATTAGACAAGTCTATGTAATGGGTCAGTGATGAGCTGTATGTATTCCCTCGTAGCTTTGACCATGATGTCAGTGAGTGCAAACAAACCCACTATTATGTTGTGCAACTAGTTATCTTAAAGCAAAAAATCTTGGATGTTGGCTGCAGTGATTTAATAAGGAGTGTATCTAACCTGCTTTATTTTCTTGATTGCTGAACTATTTGCAGTTTTATCTTTGATTATGGTCATGTATTGCTTTAAGTACTTTTCTTCTCTCGATACGTTGAAAAACTATTTTATTTCTTAGAAGCAAGTGTACAAATCCTCTTCATAGTGGTCCTGGAAAGTTGAGCAAACCAGAAACAATTGAAAGGGACTAGTGCAGAACATTCCTTGGGTCTAACGCTTGAGTTTAGGCATGGGCAGATCGGGATTTACAAGGGTAATTTTCAAATTCTAAAATTCACCCTCCAGTGCTGGAATTTTTTATTTAATTAGAGCCATCGTAGATTAGAATTATCGCTATCGCTCCAGAAATACTTTGGAGTGTGTCTGTGAAATAGCAGCGATATGTTAAATTTCTATTTTTTTATATTATTCTTAGTCATAGAAAGTGAAGTAGAGTGAGCGGTCACTGGCGTTAATGTATGAATTGATGAATCGCTTTGTTCTTAGGAGTTAAATCCAAAAGTTGCTAGACTTGGTTTCCTTGAAAGCATCACAAAAGTTCGTTATCTATTATTAGGTGAGATATCTAGTGATGGAGAGGGCGAGGTTGCGACATGTGGGCATGTTGACCCTGTTCATGAGCTGTTTGAGAAGATCATTTTCTGTTATCATAAAGCTATTCAACTATAAAAATATTATAACTAAAAATTCTTTGATAACGCTGTAGCTTTGCTCTCTCCGACGCCAGTCACTTTATCAAAGCTAATAGGTAAACCCCTCAACACGAAGGTACCCTCCAGTCCTCAAAGAAACACAATTCTTTTATAATTATATTGCTTTTTAGAATAAAAATAATTTAAAACTTTCTAAATTAAAAAAATACTTTGATTCCAGCCATAAATGCCAATTCTCACTGATAAGATGTGAAGATGTCCAATCTTGCACACTTTTGAAGCAGCACCTAGGATTTAGCTCTTAAGTTACTGTCTTTCCAT
>Ga0316217_10005932_pt1 | contig 12372 bp, 9 predicted proteins | sample 1anoAmetaG_FD_203633 | JGI IMG/M metagenome (GOLD analysis project Ga0316217, IMG submission 203633) | Freshwater microbial communities from Trout Bog Lake, Wisconsin, USA - 1anoA | ecosystem: Environmental > Aquatic > Freshwater > Lake > Hypolimnion/Profundal zone | place: USA: Wisconsin... | reverse complement strand
TATTAGATTTGTATGTTCTTTTCAGATGAAGAAACTTTGCTTTGTGACGTTATCGTATTATCATATTAGATTTGTATGCTCTTTTCAGAGGAAAGAACTTTGCTTTGTGGTGCTTTACTTGTGGGATTGCGTTATTTCAACTACTTGATCCTGGTAAACAGTGACAGTATGAGATCAAAAAAATTTTTGAATACTTGTTTCCAATTTGCTAATCTTTTATCAATCTCAAACCTACTCTCAAAATCTGCTTTTAGGGCGTCTTCTTTTATTTTGTTAAAAGAATTAACGAATACTAGATTATTCAAAGAAGATGGAACCTCTACAACTTAATCCTGACTACTTTGATTTGAATTGTCTTTTTTTATTAAGCCTAGGTTTTTTTTAGTGAAGTATTCGCCTAGTAGGCTTAAAGTTGGTAAATTCAGCCTATTTATCTTGTAAATTTCATTTATTTTCTTGAAGGTCAAGTACTATTTCTTATATATTGTACTGTCTGGCCCTAAAGTCTTGTAAATATTCTTAAACAAGCTAGGAATAACTTCGACAGTCTTTATAGCAATCGATCTCAAGTTATCTAGAAACTATCTCATAACTTGATGAATAGGGTTGCTCTCAGCATTTTTTAGATTGTTGTAGAAATTAAGTTTTACTAGTGATTTTTTAAAAAAATACTTGTCATTCAAAACAGTGTCCTTAACAACTTTAAGAACATTTTTATCTTGAAACTATTTATGAGTAAATAAAGCTGCGCAGTTGCTCTAATTGAGAAATTTTTCTAAACTCCCTGATTAATCATCTGAATCTGATTCATCTTTTTTACTATAATAAACCAAAAGCCTTGGTTGGCCTTACTTAGATTGGGAAATGAAAATGCTATTAAATTACTCTAAACTCTTTTTTGCCGCTTTTTCTATCTTATCCTTGTACTGCAAAATGTTGACAATGCTCACCTTTTAAGTTTTTTCTAGAAAGTGTGAGACTAAATCTTCATTCCTGTAAGTTTGAATATGATACTTATAGGCCTTTTTCACTCTTTCATCAAAATACTTTTTATTGATTTCTTTTAGTTTGGTTCTGTTTTCTGGAGTTTGGTTCTTTTTCTGAGCAATGAAGAACTAATCATGACGTGTTTTTTATTCTTATTCAATCTGCTTATTTTAGTTTCTTGACTTTAAATCAAGCAATTGCTTTTCAACTGGTAAGACTACAACTCTGAGGTTATTAGTCTAGTAAGAGTGTATGTCATATTAGCTAGCTTATTAAATTTTGTATCTTTTATGCTTGAGTTATTGTTCAGAAGTTTATTTTACTCCTGATGGGAGATCGTAAGAAGGTCTTTTGGATGACTTTTTCACTTATACTACTAAGTTATTGTTTAGAATGTAGTGAGCAAAGGTATTCATATTGCTGAGAATATTCTTTTAAGTTTTTTTATCTGAGTTTTTTTCTTAGTTCTCCTCTTTGAGTTGATAAACGTAGTACAAAAAGATTGTTTTCTCAACTTTGTCTATATGCTGTAAGTTTTGGTAAGATTAGTTGATAAATTGAAGTAGAGATAGCTCTGCTGCTTAATTAGCGCCTATCTACGATTGCTTTTACTCCATACTTTTTAGTTAATTATAATAACTCTTGCAAAATAAAATCATTTAAAGAACACAACAAGTTTCAATCTGAAAACAATCCTTGGAAAACATAAAAACTCCTCAGTCTTTATGCAATTATTCTATCCTATATTGTTAAAGAGGGTATATTTCATATAAATATCACTTCTTATGAGTTTTGTGATTAAAGTACAAACCAATTAAAAGCAAAATGACTAATATCCAAAATGATATTAAGTTTATTTTTTTATTTATGCGATAGGTTCTTTCATCCAAAATAATCGTTTAATTGCTCTATTATCCATTTCCTTTGAAACTTAGCCTAATCCTCTATAGAATTGAAGCATCTTTGTTTTGACTTTCCATTTCCAACTCTCTTTTGATATCAGAATAAATCTTTGTTGGATTGACTTTTTCATTCCTTTCTTTGAGTTGAGCTTTTTAGGGAGAGTTCAATCCTTACCTTTTAAAAGATTCATGTTTTTGTTGCTGATTTTTGTACATTTATATCTTTTGTAAGTATTCTGTAGATTTTTTTCTGAGAATGGCAATCTCTTTCTCTATATTGTTGATCTTATGTTACTGTTCCTGCTCATTTAGTTATAATTGTTTGATTTATAAGTTGGGATTCCACTAATACTCAGATTTAACTTTTGTTAATTCTTCATTTTGTACCTAAAGCTGGCGAATTTCCTCAATCAATTGATCCATTGTTTGTCCTCTTCTATACAGCTATTTTATTTCATTGATGATCTTTTCTTTTTGGTTTCTACTGTACATTTTGTCAACTCCTGGTCTTTCAGCCTAGAGTCTCTTATCAAGTTCCTTATTTCTTAGCATCAATTCTTCTTTTTTGGCAATAATATTCGCAAAATCTTATGGGACTGCTTCTATGCCAAACTTTTTCAGATTTTAATTTTTAATGTCTAAATTGAAGACCTCATCTTGAAGCTCTTCATATTGCATTCTAGATAGCTTTATCTCTTCTTCGATTTGAGAGTTTACTGTCTTTGCTTCTTGCAATTTCTTGTTTTAGCTCTGAAAAATGTTACTTAAAGCTTACTTTTTCTCTGTATACTTTTTGATGTTGCTCATAATGCCTTTCTTATCTTCAAGCTTCTCTTTACAAAAAGTATTTATCTCTTCTACTTTCTTTTGCATGAATTACAAATTCTATTCTATTCTGGTGCATTAGTCCTACAAATTGTCTTATTGATCAATCAATAACTCACTTAACTCTTGATGCTTCGCCAAAAGGATGGAGTTTATTTGGTTAAGGTCATTTAGTAGGTTATCTTTTTTGTGCCTATTGTTTATTATTTCTTGATTTAGCATTCAGCAGATTGCGCAAAGATTATAATAGTACACTAACTCGTAAAAAGTAAAAATAAAAGTTTTTTGCTGTATAAAAATGAAATTTATCATTCTATGGCTTCTTTCATGTTTCATTTTTTATGATTGGGTCTATCTTATATTGCTGTAAAACTTTGATGATCTGAAAGTACTTTTAAGAAGGAGCGATTGATTTAAAGTTACTGTGATCACCTAAACTGCCATATTTTCTAAGACTTTTTCCATGTAAGATATAGTTTAAATCTTAATCTAGTTGCTGTTGTGAATTGTTGTTAGTATTAATAGAACTTTTCAACCCTTAAGCTTCTCTTCTTCTTCGTTCAACGACTTACAAAAGTCTCTTTCTATCATAATTCACTGGATGGACTATTTGAACTATGTCATCCACAAGCTGTTGCTTAATTATTTCATCTAAAGTGTACTATTTTTAAAGAGATGGTGAAGAGTTTACTTCTAAAAGCCAGCATTTCAAGTCTGAATCAATGAAAATATCGTAACCGAAAAGCTCAAAGCAGTTTGGGTTCTGTGGAATCACGTTCATGCAAGCAATCAGACTTTTCAAGATTATGTCTTATATCTGTTTTTATATAAGGCTCCACTAAACTCCCATCGTTTTCAATCTCTCCGCCAACATTTTAAGTGATATTTTTGACCCTCCGATCTCTTCTTCAAAAGTTTGTTTTCTTTCAGTAGTCAAATTTTCTCTTTGGATGCTGAAGTTTGTCAAATGAATAAATTTGTTATCCATCATATCTTGACTGAGTGAATAACGTTAAGTACTCAATCTTGCAAAACCTTACTTGTATACAAAGGCTTCAAGAGGATTCATTGAAGTGACTAACACATATATCCTCATGTCAAACTTGAATCCATCAACTAATAGAGGGTTCATGATGTATTTTTGTAAGACGATAGGCTCTGAGAAGACTACTTATTAGAGCTTTTTTATCAATGATATTCCTCTTCCTCTTGAAAGGCCCACTGGTTTCAAAATCCAATAGTTCAAAGGGTCTTTGAGGCTATATTACCTGAATTTTTTGATAAAAGCAATGTTTTCACCTGGTAGCAAGAAAGTTTAAGGAATGATATCAAAGTAACTTTTCATTTTATTTCCTAGTTTTTGTACTTTTTAGATGTTTTTCTTGAGTAAATCTTTGCGAGCTATTTGCTTATTGCCTATAAAGTGATTGACCTTTTGAAAATAACACAGATCCTGAAAATCGATTTGAGGTTTAGACCAAGTCCACAAAAGATTCCATGAGTTTTTCAAATCCATACCATGCGGAAGTTAAAACCAAGCTTCAGTTCGATGAAAGCTACTATTAATTATGTCGTAAACTTCTTCCTTAGTTCGAACAACCCTGTAGAAGAGCATTTATTCTTCCTCTGGAGCTTACAGATCATTATTTATTCGATTTAACATTATGCTATTTCTTTGATGAAAGCTTTCAAGTGTGATATTAAACAGTTTTGCATGCTTTTTAGCCTTTTCACTCTAAATAACTAGCTTGAAGGTTAGCTATTTTTCATTCAAACGCACAAATTAGTTGTTTTTGCTTTTACTGCTGAGGTCTTTCTAGAAATGAAGTCTAAGATTTTATTCAACATTCCTCAAGGTGAGTAAAAGGTTTTTAGAATGTGGAAAAAGTTTTTGGAAGCTTGCAATAATTTAATGGTAAGGAAAGATGTTTGCTTGAAATTTCGTAACTGTTGACTTTAGAAATTGTCTATTGTCTGTTATTAATGGTTTCTAAAGTTACTTTTTAGGCTTAGTTTTTTAAGTGAAAATCTTAATTGATGCACTTTTTTGATGATGAGGAACAAATTTGCTGGGGATTTAATTTGTCAGCAGTTGAAAAGTCTCTATATCGCTTTTTGCATTTGGAATAACTCTTTTCTGAAAATTTTTAACGCTTTTGGATTTTACCTCTTTATTTATAGGCGACTACTTAATAGCATGAAAGTTAATTGAGCTTAATTTAAAAGAATCTTTTAGGTTGGGTGTAGCCTATTTGCTCATCTAAACTTTTGCTACTTAAACTTTTTATTTGACATCTGAAGCATTATTTGCATATTTCTAATCCTAGAACAATCCTTATTTCTGAATTTAAGCATGAAAATCTTCACACTCTTCAGTCGTTACAAATTTTTTTGTATATTAGCTGACAAATTTTGGAGGCCTATTCACATTTTCAATGATTTCTTAGATTTCTTCATCTTATTTTTTGCTTTTAGTTTTAATAATCGATTACTCAACACTGTTGAAATTGGTCTATTTTGTTTCATTCTGTATGTCTTCTTAAATTGAGTTATTATAGAATTGCTAAAATTAGTCTTTTTTCTCAGGCTGCTATTACATGGGGATTTCAATTAAATGATGTTCTGATCCTTGGTTTAGGATTTTGATCTACTCTTCTTTCAAATTTAATGGTTTTATAGTGACTCCAAACATGTCATCATAGGCATCATTTTAACAATAGATAACTTTCATCTCTTTTACTTACTTTTTTAATCTTTATTTTAGGCTAATTTCTGGTTTTATCTCTTCGCTAGTAATTACAGGCTTTATTTCATTTACTTACTGCTTTTTTTCGTTGATTTCGTTGATTTCGTTTACATTTTTAATCTTTATATCATCATTTATGATAGGGTTTATTGACTATATTGTCTGTTTTACCAATTGTTTTGTAGGTAATCCTTTTGGAAGGGACAAATTTTGTTTTTTCGCTTTTAAAAAGTTATGCTTTGATTTTTAAATGGGCTCAACTTTCTTTGCTTTTGGCTTATAGCGATGGTTTACTGCAGGTCTGCCTATAACTACATAGGAACCTGGCGTTTCAAGGCTTTTTTGTATTTTTGCAGCAAATTATTTGCGATTTATTGAAGAAGAAGGAACGTTTTTAAAGATTTCTTGTTTTGGCTCAATCAGAGGAGCAGGCTTGAAGTCAAAATCGAATTTATACTCATCATTAGCAAGCATTCTTCCAAATTATTCGATTTCTAGTCGGTCAATGAGCTATAATTTTGCGATTTTGATGATGTTTGAGAATAGCTGCTTATTGGGATGACTTTAAAGTTCCTCTATTTTTTATTCGAGAGTGAATGTGTCAAGTTCACAGATTTATTCGGGGGTGATTGGAACAATCATGGAATCTCCTAACGAAAAAGCATTTGATTTATAAGTTAATCAAATAAAAACAAAAGGCAGAAAATGCAACTCTTAGAGCTCACAATCTTTGAAGCTTCAAATCACCATAATCTCTTTCTACTAGATCTCATTCAATTCCAGAATTTGAGCTAGAAATGATCGAAATTTTGGTTCAGCCTGTTGAGATAAAAATATCGCAATTTATTTAGTTAGGTTACGGAATATGTATCATTTTTTACTTTCTCTGGCACAATCTACTACAAACTTATAGTAAACAAAGCCTTCCTTAATATCGATGGGCTATTACTACTATTCTTCTTATTCTTAATCATCTTCACCTTCTTCATTTTCTTCCTACTCTTCTACTTGCTCTTACCCGAAGTCAGTAACCTACTAGATGGTTATCACTTTCCGCAAGTCAGCTCCCAGCCTCTTGCAAATGTTCTGAGCCTGTTTTAGACCTTATTCAACTGCGATTTCCTCACCATCAACTTCCTAAATCTAACAAATCTTACCTCCTTGGGTTTCCATTAGAGGGAGTTTATTTTGCTTACTCCTATCTTCAGTATATCATCTACAAGCTGACCGAAATTCACTGACTCTTTGACATTAATAGCTATTTCATGAGCAACGATGAATCCTTTGTAGAGTTAAAAGTACCTGCAAACATTTATTTTTTCTTTAAAATTTAGTATTGAGGCTTAATGCTGTACGCAGACGCTTCGACTAAATCTGTGCATTCCTCCTTTTGCTTATCTTTGGGAGTAATTGATTTGCAATATGCGTTTACAGTCGCTTAGATGCTCTAGATTGTTTTTGAGGCTTGCTGAATCGTAGCTTCAAGACTTCCTCCATTGGCTTTGATAATTGCGGTTATTTCAACCTAATCCAAAGGCTGCTAGACCTAATGATCGACATAGAAAGTAACAATGGTCGAGAAACTAGTCGAAGCGATCAGAGCGAAAACTAGAAAGATGGATATGTATTGTCTGCCCGACATCTTATTTATAACTTTCTCAAAATATCATAATAAAACATAAAACTTTACCACCTAATTCATTTGCAAAAAAATGTTTACTTCGGTTGCTTCTATGCTATTTGGGGTCCGATTGGAGTTATTTGAAGAAAAAGGTCTGTGTGAATTTAAGTTGGGCTTTTGTGCTTTAAATGTGTATAGAATTTCTATTATTTTTATATTCCACAACTAAAAGCTATGAAAGCTCTTGCTGTAAACCACTAAGATAGACGCAAACACCGTGCTGTTTCGAGCTTTTTGAAGAAGACCTACGAACTGCTCAACGTATTTAGTCCGTTATGAAGAATCCTGAAAACAACGATTCCATAAGATGGGCTCCATCAGGCATCGGCTTTATCATCCTCAACTAGGATTTGTTCTCCAAAACTGTCCTCCCCAAATATTTCAAGCACAGCAACTACTCCTCCTTCGTCAGACAGGTACTTCTAACTTTATTCAGCTGAATATGTACAATTTTCACAAAATTCGGGAAAACAGTCAACAAAGCTACTTCCACCACGAATATTTCAACCTCAATGATAAAGATGCCCTTGTCTAAATCAAAAGAAAGCCTGAGAAGAAAAAGAAAAAGAATAACTAATCGGAATAAGAAAATAGTGAGCCTTAATCAACCACCAAAACTAAGAAGACTCATCTAATCGCCAAACATCTCACAACTACTACCAAGGTCACCATTGGCTGCAGCAAGGAAGTCGCCAACAGTGACAAGCAAGTTGAATCTGAAAAGAATACTGAGAACATGTATGAGGAAGAAGGAAACTGCTCCATAGTGAGGCTTCCCATAAGCTAGAGTTCCAATCAGCTGTCGATGCAAGTTGAATAGTAATAGAAAAGTGAGAGGCATATGCCAGGAGTCCCAACCAAATAGCTAATAAACGCCAGCAAAAACAATATCTTTCCTGTCAGTCTGAGTGTCTAGAATGTGCAGACTTCAATTATGAGCATCTTTTACTGAACCTGATTGATATATTAAGATTGTTGTTATTGCATTGTGCTCTATGACCTAATGACCAGCGGCAATTCAGCTACGCATTAGCTTCATAAACTGCTACCCATTTCTGCCCATAATTTTCTGTAGCTTGCTTTCTTGATTTCTAGCCTCTTTTAATCTTTGCGAACCATTCGTTTGTGCGCAACCCCATTCTACAAAAGCAAGATGGTTCAGTTATTTAGAATGTTTGGTTTGTATATAATGCTATGCTAATAAAAATAATATAAGGGAGATGAGTGAGGCCAAAGGCAGCCGAAAAGCAAACTCAAGCAACCTAAACTAGTTCAATAAATACCTGGATAATAACATAGACGTGCTCCACTAAAAGTTTGATGAGTACTACGGTGATCCTTTCCCATTTGAGGAAGTTACAGGTCCAGAAGACCTCTAGTTTTCAATAAAGTATATCTACGATGTGTTCAACTTCGGAAAGTATGAAGCCAACCCCACCCTCAATAAAACACTCAAATCCAGCTTGATCACCAACATCAAATCTTTCGTCCAGACATTCGCCAGCCAATACCAAACCTTCAACCAGGAGGTGGCTGTCAAACTCCTCAAATATTGCATTTAGAACAATTAGATGTTTGCAGTTCATTATGATAAGAAGAAGCCGCAGAAAAAAGTGGAGGACGAAGAAAAACAGGAGAAGAGTGAGGCACCCGAACCACCCAAAAATGCAGCAAAAGCACCAGTTTAAAACTAGGAACCCAAAGTACCAAAGTAGTAATCCAAATAAGAAGTAAAATAATAGCTGAGCAAAACACCTAAATAAGAACCCAAGTAAACCAAAATCTAGCCAATATCCAATCCAACCCCTGTACACTAATCTAGGATACCCAGGCCACCTAGAAAAAGCTAACAAATTCCACAGCATGATTCGCCTGAAGAACCCAACAAAAACGAGTTTTTGAATCAATAAATTGAACGAGCGGAGAACACTTAGCTCATAAAGAAGCAACTAAAGGGAGTGTTTTAATTTTACTGCAAGCAGCAGCAAAATATTTCACCCCACTCCACCTTCGATAACATCAATCATAAGTGTCAGACCATGAATTTGGGTAAATTCATGGCCTTTGCAATTGCTTCCGATTTGGTGCATACTAAAGAGAAATCCTACTCTGAGGGCAAACTGGATAAAAGGATAATAGTAGCGACCTATAAGAAGGTTGCAGAGGGGGAGAAGGAAATCGGGTTCATCCACTTTTTGAATTTGATGTAATAGCTCAAAAAACTAGACCATGACATTTACATCAAGTTGGGGGTGGGAATTTAGGGTCCCAAGGGCAAAAGCAAGCTCCTATAAAAACTCAAATACTTCAGCCTTCCTTTTAACACTCGAGACCCTTAGGGCCGTTAGATTATGCCATACAACAGAGTCTTCGTTCCCAAGCTCACCACCCACTCCGGCAAACACTAACCTGATCTCAGAGACTAGCTACTCAGCAGGAAATAGAGGGCCAAGCACTAATCTTCAGAGCAGTCGAGGTTGGTCGTGGCAAGCAAAATGGGTGTCTCTGAAGAGCAAACCAAATTTAATTTGAAGCAGACAGGCTCACAATAGAATAGGCAGTCTCCCGCAGACATCAGTTTTCTGTCGAGGTTGATTAAATAGGATGACAATGACGAAGTATTTTTAAAGGAATACCAGCTCCCCTCCACCAGGATATCCAATCTTTAGAACCTCAATAAATCTGTGGAAAAGGGCAGGTACGACTAAGGCAAGACGGGAGCACCTTTCACTTCAAAGTCAGGTGCCCTCACCTCGAGAAAAAACAAAAAGGAAGAGTTCACGCTGCCAGCAATCAGCAGGAGGGCAGCCGAGAGCTAGACCTAGACCAGGAGACAACCCTTGGGCATGGCCAAAAGGTTCGGTGATAGATCAGTGCTCAACTGACACATTTATATTCACGGTGATGTTGAACTAGAATGTTGGAGTAGGATGTTGGAGTAGGATGTTGGGATAATAGGGTGTATTGATTAAGAGTTGATAGGTATACATGGGATGGGTTATATTGGGCATGCCACACCACTCCCTCCTATAATTATTCCACCGCCTCTTCTGCTAGCACCACCATCCTCCACTTAGTAGCTTAGTCATTTAGGCTTGTAATTAATCGATTGCATCCTGCCCATTTATACCCAGTTATTTAATTCCGTCCTAGATGGATGCCCCTATGGTGCACCTGCGGGTGATAGGGAACTGATTCGGGCGCAGGGGTGGGTAGGGTGAGTGGTGCGGGCGGTAGTTTAATACATTGTTGTAAGGTGCCGATAATCATAATAGATGTACGAATACAGTTCTAATTCGTCAGAGTCAGCTCCATCTGACGCCATCTTCAACAACATTATTAAAATACCTACCAACAACCCCCTCATGCTCGCCAAAACCCACAAGAAGAAGTCCAACCTCACCGCTGAGAGCAAGGACCTGCTCCTCAAGCTGGACATCCTCAAGAAGGAGATGCAGAAGAACGTGGTCTCCACCTACAACCTCACCAAGGAAATCAACACCCTCACCACCAGCAGGAGCAGGAACAACCTCCACTCCGAACCAACATCCATCACCTCCATTGAAGACCCACCTAGGCCAGTGCCACTCAACAAGAAGCCGTCGCTAGAAGAAAAGACCTAGTCTTCAGGAGACTTCGTTAGAAATATCTCGGACATCTAAAGTCCCCAAAGGGATAGCGTTGAACAGGTAGAATAGGTTGAACTGGATAAAATATCATCAATTAGGAAAAATATTGTCGGTTTTAATACGCGTTACATGTCTCCTTTCAACATCGAGCTGTAGTCGGTCTACGTGGACCACACTGCCACCAACCGACCCTACCGCAGTGTTGAGGACATGGTGGAGTACGCCAAGCGGTTCGCAGCCAACCCTCATACCGAATTCAGCCACTTCGGAAGTAACCCTCAACTTATCCAGAATTCTCCACCTAGATGATGCATTACGCTCACGACAGCCTACTCCGGTCATTCAGCGCTGACAGCTAGAACTACGTGGCGCTGCCGACCGGCAGTGGGTCTACTGGCGCCATTGAAAAGGCACTCAAAATGTTGAAGTCTCTGGAAAACTAGCAGAGGAAGCCCACGGTCTACATCACGCCCTATGAGCACCACTCCAACATCTTGCCCTGGGTTGAGTTCTACGACAACATCAACGTGCTGGCCAGCGACGAGGAGGGCAACTTGCTGATCCACAAGATAGAGGAACAGCTGATCAATAGTCCCACGAAGAATATCATTGTTTCGGTGTCTGCTGCCTCGAATGTGACCTCGACTCTGACCGACCTGAACGGGCTAAACAAAGTCATCAGTAAGATTGCTTTTATCAAGAGTCTGTGAGAACTAAAAAAGACACCATCTTCGCGGTAGACTGTGCGGCTTATTGCTGCCACCATGAGCTGAACCTCAAAAAACTAGACTAGATCGACTTCGTGTATCTCAGCCCCCACAAAAACCTCGGAGGAGCCGAGGCATGTGGCATACTCGTTGCTAGGAAAAACATAGTGAAGAACGCTAAGCCAACCTTCCCAGGAGGAGGAACTGTGGCTTTTGTCAAAGGCTACACCAAAACAGACGTGATGTACGACGTTGATATCTTCAACCGAGAAATCGCAGGCACTCCTCCTTTCCTCGGCTTCTATCGCTCTGCCCTATCCTTCGAACTCCTCAAAAACGAGATCGGCTATGACTTCATCCACGAACGTGAGCAGATCAACACACGCAAGTTCATGTAGATAATAAACGCAGCCAACCTGAAACTCAAGGAGAAGGGGGAGGGCAGCAAGATAGTGATATACGGGGACAAAGATTTCAGCAAAAGGGCCAACGTTATAACTTTCAATATCGTGTCAAGAGGCCAAATCATGCAGCATAACCTTGTGAGCCTCATCTTGGCGGATGTGTTTGGAGTTCAGCTGAGATCTGGCTGCTTCTGTGCCGGACCCTTTGGAATGCAGCTGCTTAAACTTGATGAAGCTACGGTCGAAAACATCGAGGACGAAGTTAGTGTTGGGATTCTAAAAGGCAAACCAGGGTATCTAAGGTTAGACTTAACCTTTTACCTGTAGCCCTATGAAATAGAGTTCATAGCCAACGCCATAATAGGAGTAGCTTAATACAGCAAAACTATCGGACTGGTCTACACCCTCTGCAACGATGGAGAAATCACAAGGCACAAACTCTTCAAAAAGATCGTCAATGACAAGTATTCCCTGGGGAACGCCAACTTTGC
>Ga0316217_10005931_pt1 | contig 12373 bp, 8 predicted proteins | sample 1anoAmetaG_FD_203633 | JGI IMG/M metagenome (GOLD analysis project Ga0316217, IMG submission 203633) | Freshwater microbial communities from Trout Bog Lake, Wisconsin, USA - 1anoA | ecosystem: Environmental > Aquatic > Freshwater > Lake > Hypolimnion/Profundal zone | place: USA: Wisconsin... | reverse complement strand
TAATCTTTCTGAATCTTTATTCTTCCTTAAGTGCCAGTTTTTGCTTTTAATATTTCTGTGTGCTATTAGCTATGAAATATAATTCATTATATTCTTTAAAAGTAGCTTACCAGTTTCCTATTTATATTTTAGCGTAGATTATTCCAAAACAATAATATTTATGGTACAACCAATAAGGCATCATAGAATCTTCATTTTCCTACTTCTCATCCTATTATAGACTATTTGTTTTCGGCTCTAGTCTCTAAACCCTTCATTCTCGACCAAAACATAACTTTTATAGTTTCCAGAAACATTCATCACAAACCCAAGACTCCTATCGTTTGATCTCGCAGCCCATGGAATTTTGGACAAATCCATGGTTGCCACCAAACCAGCCTTTTCTCCAGTTATTAACTCAGGTAACTTATACGATCCTCAAAGTTTCTAAACCAGTAACTCGCCTCCGTTTCAAATTCCCTCACCCCAGAATACTGTAAGTCAGGAGGCAAATCTTCAAAATCCTAGAATCTCATCTTAACATTCTGTAATAAATTCCGGTTCCTCGAACGAAATTTTAAGTAATAATAACAAAAAAACAAAAAACACAGTTTACCCTTAATTACCAAAAAATTCAGCACTACCCCCTCCCGACCCATTGCTGCACCCTCTGCTTGAGGATGCTGGCCAAGAGATACCTATGATTAATGGTCCCTTTATATCTACCTCAATAACTCCCTTTCAGAAAATAACAGCTCTGTAATGGACATCCTTTGTCGACTAAGATCTCCACACTAAAACCTAAAAGATGTAGTAGTAGATCAGGTATTACTAATCAAAATATGATACTGGGTCTTATCGGTAGCTGCCCTTCTGCATAGTCGTGCCCACCTTCAACAACAGGCAAAATGACAGGTACCTCAAAAATATGAGGTCCATCCTCATGCAGAACTACTCTAATTACCATATTATCGTCATTGATGACGCCTCTATGGACAGCACGGGCTAGCTTATCTCTACATTTTTAGCAGAACAGACCAAAATATCCAAAGATAGGTACCTGGTCTTCAGAAACTAGAGAGAAACGAGGGCAATGCCTAACCTCAGAAAAGCTGCCATGGAGTATTGCTTGCCTCAGGACATCTTTCTAGTGGTTGATGGGGACGACCAACTGCTGGGGAGGCAAGTGCTCAAGGTATTCAATGCTAACTTTCAAAAAAATGACGCCTGGTTTGTTTATTCGAACTACGTCACAGTCACCACGAGATAAGCCGGTTTTTCTAGACCTTTTCCTGACTAAATCAAACGGTAAAACAACTTCAGGTATTATCCTTTTATCTCGAGTCATCTTAGGGCCTTTTATACTCAGCTTTTCAGGAACATCAGGGAGTAGGACTTGAAGGACTAGAATGGTGAGTACCTCAAGGCGGCCAATGACGTGGCCATCTGCATGCCAATTCTGGAACAGTCACAAGCTCATGTACTTTATGTTCCCGAGATAACATACTACTACAATGATAACACAGGACTGAACAATCACATAGTCAGAGCCATGGAACAACGCAAAAACGAAAGAAGGGTGAGAAGAAAACCGCGCTATCGTCCCTTGGATCGCCTTTTTTGAGCGATTTGATTCTAACAAACTTTATTATTAAGTCATATAGTCTAGGCTGAAAAACTTTTGAGAGGAAGTAGATTGTCCCAGAAAGCGATTCAGTGATAATCAGTTTTCGCAATCCTTAAATGCTGTTGTGTCAATGATATTTAGAAGAAATTCAATCATCCAGTTTATCATTGGTTGAAGCCATTAAACGGTTAAAGCATAAAATAAACGCAGTTTGTTTATCCTTCTAACACTTCGATTTCGCTATTATTTGAAACTGTTTTTAAGAATCTTGACCATTATAAATAAGGACCTGAGCAATTGTAATTGTATAGGCTTTTTGACTGCCTATACTCTAGAACAGTTTGTTAGCTTTTTGCAGCTGATTAGCCGTTAAATCTAATATTTGGGCTAACCTTAAGCGGCGGAAAGTCACAAATAGCTTACCAGCTATTATAATAGTTTTTAACTATAATATGAAACCTCAACCATTTTCACCAAAAGCAAAGCATCTAGAAAAGTGTTTCCTGGCCATATTCCTTGCCATTCTTTTCTTTTTCCCGTCCGAAGTTAAGGCTTACTATAGTTTTGACAAGAGTATTTCAGGGGGGTAAGAAAACAATCTCGAATACTTCAAAACAATAAAAATACCTTCAAAGCCAATGTAAGATAATCAAAATGAACAATTTGGCAGCCAAAGTCAGAAAGAAAGCCCTTTTCCTGAAATCACTGAAAATGTTAAAAACATTAATCTTAACATTGTTTAAACGTTTACAAGTCCTGCTTTAAAACCTCCAAACGACAAAAGAGAGCTTTCTGATAGAAGTAAGCATTTGCTAAAGGAATTAGTTGAGAATAATCAGCCAATAAACCATCCCAATTCACCTCTTTTTTCCTCCAACCCTCCAAATAATCCTACTAGTGTTCCTACTCAACAACCAGTTGCTGCTTCTAATCGCTAAACAATAAACCTAGACTATTTATTTGATAACAGTCAACTGCAGCTCCATTCAAATGCCATCACCCAAGAACAAATCGACAACGCAAGGCGCTGGAAAATGTTTGCTTCCCTAAATATCTTAGAGACTAACGATGAACACAAGAACGAAGCCAATTATTATGAGTAAAAGTACAAAATAGGTAGTTATAAGGAACTCCCTTTCTGCATAGTTGTTCCGACTTACAATAATGCAGCTGATGACAGATACCTTCTAAACATTCGTTCAATTTTGATGCAAAACTACACTAATTTCCATATTGTTGTGTTTGATGATGCTTCAACTGACAAAACCGGTGAATTGATTTCTTCATTTCTTGAAAAACAAACCAAGGTTCCTAAATAAAGGTACCAGGTTTAGAGAAATGAGCAGCAAATGAAAGCCATGTATAATCTGAGAAGAGCCGCAATGGAATTCTGCAAACCTCTATAAATCTTTCTGATCGTTGATGGCGATGATGAGCTCTTAGGAAGACAAGTGCTTAAAGTCTTCAATGCCTACTTCCAAAAAGAAGAAGCTTGGTTTGTGTATTCGAACTCTTTGTTCAGCAATGTTCTAGCTGTGGGCTATTCGAGACCTTTCCCCTAAAGGACCATCTAGAGCAACACTTACCGATATTACCCGTTTGTTACAAGTCATCTGCGTGCATTCTACACTCTCCTCTTTAGAAATATCAAAGACTAGGATTTAAAGGATGAAGATGGAGAGTACTTTAAGGCAGCGAATGATGTGGCCATCTGCATTCCTTGTTTGTAGCAAGCGCACAAAAAGGTCAGCTATTTGCCTGAGCTGACCTACTATTATAACAGTGACACAGGGCAAAACAACCATGTCATTAGGGCCTTAGAGCAACGCAGCAATAGCCGCAAAATCAGAAGAAAGCCTCACTACAAACCCTTGTAGAAGTTACTGGAAATTTCATGATACCTAATATATTCTTTGTTTGACCATTTGCCCATTCTTTTCTATATTTGATCTAGTGAGACTGGAACCGTTTTAAAGAACTGATCCCTTAAAGTTTAACACACAAAGCTTTTTTCTTTTAAGACGAACCCATCAACTGTAAAATTTCAAGTGATTAGTTTTATTACCTGTTATGTTTCGGATGCTGTATGAAAGGAAATAATTTATATAAGTTATGAGAGTGGCAGAAAGAAGTCAGAAAACCGTGGTTTTGCCAACCCTCCAGAACAAAAGACTATCCTACATCGAAAGAAGCCTAAGCTTATTCGACTAAGATAGCCACAAAAGATAGAACCTGCACATCGATGGAGGAATAGGGGATTACAGGATGCGTCTTTTCCGGCTAAAAGACAAAAATTCCTACCGCAAAACTAACCATTCTATATTCACCTCCAGCTTTACTAGCAAGCTACTCAAGGCGAAAGACAATCCCGAAGATAAAGAGTTGAAGAATACGATTGAAAAAATCATTAATCAGCAGATTGGCAAAGAATAGGCAAACAAAGGCAACCTGGAACAGGAGAGTGGCGCATAGTAGTAGCCGAAAATAGCCAAAAAAGGCAGTTTTGTGAGTACCATCGAATAGGAAGAACACTTAATATATCCCTATATCTCCGAGTATGAGAAGAAAAGATGGTTCGAAACAGTTAATCACTCAAGAGTGTAAAGTCCCAAGCTTGAGACACCCTAAAAATCGGAAGTGGCCCCACTTCAAAAAAAAGTAAGCCTGAGAAGAAACAAAAACAAATACGTTTTTGCCTACATGGATATGTTAGATAGGCAAAGAGGCGGCAACTTTGATCTTTGAACTTTTTGGCAAAGTGGCTTTAATGATGCTCAACTCTTCATACGATCTTCTCATTTACTAAGCAAAAAGCAGTAAATCAGGCAATAAATTTAAGTTATTCATATCACTGGGTTTACTAAATCGCACTTTTTGGTCGGTATTTTTCAATCCGCTCTTCCGGAACAACCAGAATATCATTTTTGAAGATTTCCAGTTCCCTATTAATCAAAATTTTTTAGTGACTTTCAATATCAAGGACTAAATTCTCCAAAAAGCTACAAATGTTGTCAAGGCCTTGAGAAATATTGGTATCTTCTTTCACAGACTAATCATGCTCATACTTATCAAAATCAATCAGTTTGACAGCGAAATGTTCAGGAGAGTCTGCATCATAGGAAATGAAGAGGGATGAACTGATAAATTTGATTCCTGTGAACTTTTTGAAACTCTTGATGAGTTTCTCCAGCTAAGCAAGAACCCACTGGATTAGGGCTTTGTTTATGGATTTGCCGTTGAAAAAGAACAAAGCTAGGTAGTTCTCGATTTGGGCCACTGTTATCTTTTGCCCGAAGTATTTGCTCAGAAAGTATTATTAGTAATCTTAGCTGTTGTGCAGCTGAGTTACCATACCATTGATCCGAAAGCAATGGCTCTCGGTGGTTGAATCCTTAAACTTAAGGTTTGATTTTTTGGGTTTTTTTCGGCCTAGTTTGAGGTCCAAAATGTTTGGATTCTGGTAGTTGTAAGTTAAGTTTTTAAGGCAGATGAACCTTCGGTCCTCCTCAAAGTTGAGATCTTCTCTTGAAGATATATGCTCAATCCAAAAGTTTCGATGCTTTTGTTCGTTCTTTTATGGCTATTTGGGCTATTTCGAGCTAGTTTGCTCTGGTAATACCTATGTTTTGCTGTTTTTTAGCCCATCCAAACCTTCAACTTACTCTTCGTTGAAAATGCCTAAGTACTAAGGAATGAATGATTTGAGCTAAAACCTTGGATCTGTCTGAGGTAGAGCTTTAAGAAACTAATAGAATTGATACTATGAACTAGAGTACTTTTTATAGATAAAGCCATGGAGATTGTCAATGTATTTTGGAGTTTTACCTGAGACTTGATATTCGTATATCTCCAAGTTCTGTGATTTTTCCTGGTTTCTTTTTGCCCGAATGACCTCCACTTCTTCCGAATCTGCCAAATCGTCTTAAAATTGTTTTTAGCTCACTTTTTAGGGTTCTTTCTCCATTATTATTAAAGAGTTAATTACAAAGATTTACAAAAGCCTCTCATAGCTTTCTAGTCATACATGGGTTAAATAACATTAAAAAGATTATCATTTTTGTATGATCTTTGTCTGCTGGAAAGCGTTTTTGGTGAGTTTTTAGCTCACCAATACACTCTATGGAGTCATAGTGTCATAGATAAATTTCATGAACTCAAAGTGCTTCTAAAGCTGCGCAATTACAAGGCTTTTGAGCAATATGTATGAGAAGCATGCTATAAAGCAAGACACGATTATTATCGTTCTATTTAGGCTCAGAAGCTAGCCAACCATCTCCTACAACTAAGCTTTCCAAGATTACAGCAAATCATTGTAAAAGACTCCGAAGATTTTAAGGTCTTTTGAAAGATTAATCACTTAATTTCGCGTGTAATTTGAATGCCCACCAGTAATATCTGCGAAGGTTTGTTCATAGTTACGAAGGTAAGTGCTCATTCCTAGTGAAAAAGTGCCATTTGCCACTTTTAGACATTAGTTGAGAGTGAGATTGTGTTTGGACAGAAGGAGTGGGTTTGAAGGGCAAGGGTTTTCAAAAAGGTACTGCTTGGTTTTCCTGTGAAATGGCGATAAGTTGGTGCTTATTTAGGGGGTGTATTCATAGAAAGACATGGTGTGAATGTTAGAAATGATGTTTTGGAACCTGCTCCCATCGTAAAGGTTTTGAGTGGGTTTGTGCTGGGTTTAAAAGGCGAAAATAAGAGCATAGTTGAGTATTGGGATGTTTGGTGCGAACTCAAGCAAAGGAAATCCTTGTCTTTGGAAGTTGTCTAAAGCTTGAGTTTGGAAAATATTCAACAAGGGAGAAATGATGAAGGATGAGCCCAAAAGAAGCATCAGACTAAAGAAACTTATATAAAAATTACGTTTTTGAGTTTATTCATCTGAGTCATATATAATTTTCTTTGTTTTTTTACTAAGGTTTGATACTTTTTTGGTCTTCACTCCCATTTCTTTTCTCATTGGAGACACCAACAAATTACAAACTGTTTTTTCTGATTTCCTTCGCTTTTCATTTCTGTAATCAAATACACGTTTTAGCACTACATTCCAATGCGATATAATTTTGCTCGCATAATAGCTGTCAAAATTGACGATTATCTCCAAAACATTATCCATTTGCTTCATATAAACACAAAAAAGAATACATGCAAAGGAAAAGACAGCAACAAAACTCGAAAACAACAACCCAATAAATATCTAGTTTTAAAACTGGATTTTTTCGTTCAAATCCTCCATCTTTCTATGCAGTTGAATCTTAGAGCTGTTGGTTGCATAAGTGTAAGAGGGATGCAGGTAACTATCGAATTCCATAAACTATGAAGTACCCAAACCCTCATCCCAGTGCTTTACTGCTGAGAACAGACTAGAATAGATTTGGTAGTAAAGGTCTATTTGATTGAAACTGAGGCCTCTGTTTTCTTTGTTTGAGTAATAAGGGAAGTAGTTCGCAGGCAGGTTGAGACTTGAATCTGCAATGATTTTGATGGTCATCGGTTTAGTGATAACTGACCTCAAAACAGTTTCTTTTTCACTTATTCTCCTCTCGATTTAGCTTGAATTGGCCCCAAACAAACAAATGTCCATAAAGGTAGTAGCCAAGCTCAAAGGAGTGCTTTCAATGTTTGAAATCAGGCTTTAGATGCTTAGACTCTTGGATATTTCTGTGACTTTCCCTTCAAAATAGAATAAAAACGTCAGAATGGCTGCAAACATGGTGACCACAAAATAGGAGAGGAGAGTTTTGGCTTTTTTAATATGCCTATGAACCTTAACCGGTTTGAGCTGGTCTTCTTTGATAAAGATGTTTTCTTTGTCTTTGGCAGTCTCAAGGTTGGCTTTCATTTTTAGATTGATTTTGATTGAAAAGTTCCGCCTACTTAGATTTCTCTTGTTGATGGGGTACTAATCAGAATTACTCATATTGTCCTAGAGTGGCTACTTCTTTTCATAGGACCTCAATAAGCAAGCATACTTCACTGTTGCTTATTCTGACTACAAATCGATGTAGATCTTAAAAAACACAAAACAAGGGACTTCTCTCTTGCTTTTCGTCTCAAAACTGGTACTTAGGAATCTGTAGCAGGATTAGTCACCACTTTTACCCTTTTACATCCATCTAAACAGTCGTTAGTCATGGATCTCTCTTTGTTACTCAAGCATAATCATAGTTACAGGGTGGCTAACGATTTATTATTGGTGATATTAGGTCAGAAAGCTGAAATTTTTACTTACTTTTTTGAAAACAAGCTACTATTTGTAGATTGTGGCGACTATGATTGCTGAGTTTTCATCGAAAAAAAGAGAGTTATTTATTTTGTGCATATTTTGTTCAGTCAGAAGGCTAAAATTCGTAAAACTTTCGTGTTGGTTTTAGCTCTGCTTTTCTAAGACCTCTGAGGGTTTAGCCTTAATTTTTTAGTTTTTGAGGTAAAAGCAATAGTTGAGATACGCTAATTTCCATTCTTTTTGTGTACTGAAGAATGTAGAGATTTCTCTCCAGCCTTGGTTGATCTGTGGCAGCATTTTGAAGTTTTAGAGCATTTACTGCTTAACTTCACTAAGATTCAACTCGTTTTCTGTAGCCTCCTTTATTTATTCCCACATTTTAATGAGTCTATAACTGTATAGTTTGATGCTTTCAGTGAGGAACTAGAACTTGTTTTAAGCCAATATTACTTCAGTTAATCGCTCCAACTTCCCCCCGAAAATAAGTTTGTTAAATTTTACAGATTGCTAGTGCATTATGAGCTTAAGCTTAGCTGCTCTTATCTTTTGAAGCAAGTCCAACTTTTTGGAAGAAATTACTTACTCTAAGTAAATGCAATAAGCTGAAAAGTCTTGGAAATGGGTTACCATAAACTAGCAATAATCGAGGATAGTTTAAGGTGCTTTTTCTTGAATCAAAGCTCTTTCATATAGGTTTTTGATGAAAAGTTTCAAAATTTCATCTTTCTCTTTGATATTTGTCAAATCTTAGGATTTAGTTGTGTTTTCAAATATGGTAGTAAGCATTTTAGATCTTGGTCGGCTTTCATGTCTTTCTCGGACGCTATGACCCTCGTATAAAACTCTGGCATCTTTAAAGCTGAGAAATCTGGAATTCTCATAATGGTCAAAAATGACTCCTGTTAGTAAAGCGATATTTTCAGCTTTTCCATCACTTTCTTAAAGCATCATAAAGGCATTCAGTTCAAACGTTTTCAAGTTTTTTTCCCCTAAATAATATTTAGCACTATTTATCTACAGCCTTTTTGTGCTATCATAGACGATTAAATAAAAGCCAATCAATGCGAATCCAATGCTCCACTAAATAAAACTAAATAATCTCTAAGGCCGAATAAGGACAATGATGAATTCAGCATTGATTGAAAGAAACATCGAAGAATAGAGTATTTGCATATTCCTTGGTATTCTATGAATGTATAAATTATAGCCACCGTTTAAGTACCAAAAAAGGCATAGAAGTCCCATAAAAATAGAAAAGTAGAGAAAACTTGAAATTTTTCCAAAGTTTACAGTCAAGCCATTAGTGAGTAAATGAACTATGAGTCCGAACTTAAAGATAAGGGCTGAAGAATGGGAAGTTTGGTAACTTTCTATGTTTCTGGCTGAAAGATTTCCAAAAACTACATTTGAGAAGAGATAAATAGCCGCTGAGAAGGCAAATATTAAGTAAGCTTAGTTGAAATTAGAATAAACTAAAAATGAGCTAAATGCTAAATTGATGGCAGCTAAAGTTTAAAAGTTGGAAACAGTACTCTAAAGGATTGTAAACCAGACCTTAGTTTCGAACTTTGGGTTTACTAAACATAAGGTTGTAATTAAAGCAAGGTTAGATACGGCCGAAAAACCTTCAAACAGTCTCAGAATAACTTGACTTTGAGCCATGCTTGAGAAAACAGTTTCGTTGCTCTAAAAGTAGTCGACGGATAAGAGGTATCCCAGTAGAGTGTGGCCGATCAGAATCAAATGGGCAAGTTCTTTGATGGCCAGCGAAAAGGTGTTTTTCTTTTGGGAGAGTCTGTGGCTGAGGGAAATAAGATATTTGAGTTTGGTCTATAAGTCCTAGCCAAAGGACCTTGCTTTTTGATTATTAAATGCTAGCCCTTGTTGTTTTTTTCCAGATTTGTTCAACATTTTTAAATTATTACATGAATATCAGGCTAGAGTTTATTATAAAAATTGGAATGTCTGACATAACCTAGTTTAAGAAAAAGCACATTTTTTGAGTCGCAAACCCCACTAGACTAGGAAAGTCTCCTAAAGATGGGGTGATAAAGAAAGGAAAGCTTTTTCTGTGGGAAAGATTAATTTTTGTTTTCCTTTTCTTGCTGGCTAATTTTCAGCATTGACCCTATTTTTTGATGAGAAATGCCCTTAAATTAAGTTTGTAGCATCTTGCAAATCGTAAAAACCTTTTATGGCGATTTTCTTTCAAAATGTAAAAAAGTAGCTTTCTTCTTTCTCTTCCTATTTTTGCTAAAGAACAAAATAACAAGCAAGAAAGTCTTTTTGCGATTGGGATTAGGAGTTTTCTTTCATAAATACCCAGAAAGAAGCCAGAAAAAAACTCAATCGCATTTACAAATAACGCCACGTTCAATCTTTCTTATTTGAAATTTATAGTTTATTTGGTTTTAGATAGATATTTGAAATGCATCTCTACATTTATTGGAGCTAAAACAAGAAACCTGAGCCAGAACTTTCTTATTAACCTAGTTTTAAGCTTAATATTTTTGCATAAAACAAACACTCTACTTTATTATCTCTATTGAAGTAGCTGAAGTATCAGTAGATTTGAGGTATATTCACAGCTTCTGGAGTCACTGGCATTGGATCACCTTAGGGCTGATGCCTTTTGATCCCTAGCCATCTCACTCTGCACCAAAAAGGTTTAGTACTTAATCTAATTGTAGTTTTCTTTGAAAAGTCGCAATTATTTGGTTTTGTTTAATCCGAATAATTAAGTTCTAGTGGGAGCAAGAGGAAAGGTATGCAAATAACTTGGAAAAGTAGCAAAAAACCTCTTGATTCCTTAGCAACCAACAATATGTCTATGTTAAATTTGACTGCAATCAATAAAAGCCTATTTTTTGTAACTTTGCAGTTTTTGGATCTGAACCTATGAATAAAGCATAACGAATTTGATTTGTTCTTTGAGTCAGCACTCCTCACCAAATTTATTGCTAAGCTTCTATGAGCGGTGTTAATAGAAATAGAATAAATGAATCAAAAATGTGCCCAAATCGATCTTAGTGATATTATTTAGAGACTAGTCAAAGCCAAAGACCAAATCAGAGGCAAATTTCCTTTATCAGAGTAAGAAATCAGCCTACTTTGTTCAGCTTTCAAGTCAGTGCTCATCATCCAACCCATGCTTCTTTAGCTGGTCCCTCCTGTTCACATCTGCGGCGACATCCACGGCCAATACTCGGATCTACTGAACATTTTTGAAAGACTGGGTGACCCCTCCAACCACAACTACTTGTTTCTGGGAGATTACGTCGATCGTGGGAAAAAATCATTGTAATCAATCTGCCTTTTGATGGCCTATAAAATAAAGCACCCTCTGACCTTTTTCCTGCTGAGGGGCAACCACGAATCAAGCAAACTGAATAAAATCTATGGCTTCTATGATGAGTGCAAACGCAAATTCGGCATCAAAGTATTCAAAACAATCACCGAAGCCTTCAACTATCTGCCAGTTGCAGCCGTTGTCGCCTAACGCATTTTTTGTGTACACGGAGGACTGAGTCCTTTGATTGAGGAGCTATCAGCCATCAACTCCATCAAAAGGCCCTTAGAAATTTAAGATAATAAAATAGTTGGAGATTTGCTGTGGTCTGATCCTAGCAACAAACAATAAGGATGGGAGTTCAACTTCTAACGTGGAGTTAGTGTAACTTACGGCAAAAGGATTCTTGAATCTTTTCTCAAAAAATACGACTTTGACTTCGTATGTAGGTCGCATCAAGTCGTTGAAGAAGGGTACTAGTTCTTCAATAGACGCAGCTTATTGACTGTTTTCTCTGTGCCTAATTACTGCGGCTAGTTTTAGAATTTCGGAGCAGTTTTGTCCATAACCGCAGAGATAGTTTGCAGCTTATAGCAGTTCAAAGGTACAGTCAACAGATCCAATAGAATAGAAAGAGAGCCTACGCCAATGAAAGGTGTTTCTTATGAATAGCTGAAGGAACAAGTCAAGAAGCTGAATGCAAAGCAGTCAAACTCAAACGATGAAAAAGTGCTACTCCCTTAGCGTAAGCAAACTGAATATCCCAAAGACTTCGTGTGCCCAGTGGAGAGATATTCAGTGGCTGTTGATGCCAGCTTAAAACCGAAAGAAGAAAGGAAGCAGAAGATGTGATTCTTTAACAGTATATTAAGGAATTTGGTTTATTTTATTTTTGAATTGTTGAGCTGCTCATTCGTTAAACTATCTAAAAACACATTTGTAATCTTTAAAGGATATCTCAGTCATTTTTAATGAAGAATCAAGAGTAATTGTTTGTTCAGCACGAATTGCGAAGCTTTTAACTTTTGGTTTCATTCTTTCTTCAACTGATTTTGACGTTTTCTTGGCAATTGCAGCAATCAAGATGGAAATTTCGAGTTCTATTCCTAACTAAAAACTTTAAATCTCTGCAAAAACTCACAGATTATTCACAAAAGATATGTTTGCAATCAACTCAGATCTCTTTTTTCTTAGGTGTTAGCCTCAAATTTTAGCATTCTGTAGAAAACGGCCAAGAAAAGTTTTTATGCAA
>Ga0316217_10005930_pt1 | contig 12378 bp, 11 predicted proteins | sample 1anoAmetaG_FD_203633 | JGI IMG/M metagenome (GOLD analysis project Ga0316217, IMG submission 203633) | Freshwater microbial communities from Trout Bog Lake, Wisconsin, USA - 1anoA | ecosystem: Environmental > Aquatic > Freshwater > Lake > Hypolimnion/Profundal zone | place: USA: Wisconsin... | reverse complement strand
ATATTCAAAAACGAGGAAAAAGATGAATCGGATGCCTTCATTTCGTTGGAAAGTCTAGCTAACATCGATCTATGAAATTTTTTATATGTCAATCATTACATAGTAAATCACTGCAAACTAACTTTTCTTTCTACTCCTACTCAATCATCTGGTTCAATGTTTTTACCAGGAGGTTTTTCATCATTTTGGGAAATTCTAGGAGTCTTATAAAGGAGAAAGTATGTAACCACTTTTTATTGTTGTAGTTGTAAAGGAACGAGGCAGTCAAATGGTTTGGAGCTTGATTGAAATGATTGATGTTATTTAGTCTTTCACAATCCAGCAGTGTAAAACTTCTTAAATTTTACTCACCAAATGATCCAACCAATAAACCGTTGCTTGAGCTGAAACAGCAAATGCCTTGTAATCTCACCATTTCTGAGATCAAGTAACTCTTTCGATCGTATTTCAAAGAGTCTAATTGGTTGCTTGATCTATTAGCAACTTTTCTTTTTTATTTCTAGAAATACTTCTTGACAAATAGATTATTGCTACAAAACTCTAAGTATAGTAAATTATGCTACAGTTAGATGTGTTCAATAAAAAACATTCAAGATGAAAATTTTCTGTTAAATTTTTTTATTGATATCCAAAAAACTATCAGAGATTCGACACATTAGGCGCTCTTCTGTTGGGAATCGGCTGCTTAGATTAAAGATGGGTTTAAATGGTTACTGTCTTTCATAGAAAAAAAGAAAAACCTTATAAATTTCTAGTTTTATAACTTCCATCAAGAAAAGCATTTTGGCCTGCCCGGATAATAATCGAACAAATGCAAGCAAAAGAGGTCAGGAATAATAGTTAGGTAAGTTTTTTGGCTGATTATTAATAATATGAATAACTTAATCATCCGGGAAGGGAGACTTCTCCTCTAATAACCAATATAAAAGCAGCAGGTCCTCACTTTGAAACTTTGCATCGGCACCAACATCTATAAATTTCAGAATCTCATCTGGAACTCCTTCTGCAGGCGCTGGGAAACCACCCAAGAAATCAAAGTCAATTGGTCGCAAGAAGCCTCGATTTAGCTAGAACTCTATTACCACAATAATGGGTTTCTGAATGTCCTCGGGGAAGGCATAATCGACATGGCTATTTTCAGCGGGTACCTGAACTAAGAAATTAAAATAGTAACTCTCTTTTTAATTAGGCTCTGACATATGACGGCATCATAACTGGCTGGCTGTACTGCGTGTTGGCCCTCGAGGGGCAGGTCTAAAAATAGGCCGAGAACAAGTTTCTGTGCATTTATAAGATCAGCTTTTTCTTCTTGGAAGAAGAAGATTAAAACTTCAAAGTAGAAATCTTCCAAAATACTTTACCCATATTCGAAAAATAATTTACAGTCATACAAAGAGGCAAAACCATCTTTCCCAATCTCAAGAAACCTATCCACTACTCCGATGTCATTAGTTTGTCAATCAATCACAGTAAAAAGCAATTTAAGACCGTTTCCTTTCTTGTAGACAACATTAAGAGGGGCAAGACCACTTTTTTCTAATCTTGGATCAGAAACAACCATAACAACAAAACTGGGGATATGAGACTGGAGTACTTCCTTTAAAATCTTTTCTTGTAAAATGATAGAAAACTCGTTAGCAGAAAAGGCATTTATAATGCCACCTCTTCTGGGGAAGAGAGCATCTTGAAAATGAGTGATACTCAGAATTTTGAAGAAGCCTCAACAAAACCTGAATCAAAAGAGTACTTACTGCATTAAAAAAGTTACTAAGAAAAAGGCTCTGAAAAAGGGAAGTTAATTAGGACCAAAAAAATGCACTAGAGATAAAAACCCAAATTAAGCAAATAGCTCTAAATCAAGAGGACTCCAGTTAACCACTTTTCATAGTAAATAAAGAAAAGTTAAAACGCGCTTCCTTGCCTGAGGCAAACAAAAACCAATTTTATAGCATCGAATACCAAACTATCACAGAAAGGAATGTAGAAGAAGCAGTTCTATTTCTAAAACCCACTGTAGTAATGAATTTCCTACTTCCCATAAATGATGATAAGCAGTTTTTTTATGATCTTATACTTTCATTTTTTTTGCATTCTTTATTATGAAACTACCCATATTACCAATCCAAGGCTGCTGGCTTGTCTTTATTTTACTTCAGGCTGAAATAAAGGCGAAATAGCAAGAGATAAAGCTATTAATTAAGTTTTTGTTCTAGACGTATTCTGTAATCGCTATCAACAATGTCTCACCTCTGTAATCATAGGGTTTATAAGACCAGGCAAGTGGGCTATAGTAATCTTATTTCATAACAAACCCTAACAGAAATTTTATTTGGGTTATTTCCGCTTATATTATATAATGCATAAGAAAAATTTTGACTTTATCAAATACTTTCTTTAAAATTCACCTGTCAACCAGCACAAGAAATTCATGAAGATCATCACAGTCCCTCAGAGCCATCAAATCACCACTTCTAGTTTTGTTTCCGACCAGGAATATGTCAGCAAATATCTTAGTACTTTCGGCTTCATACCCACCATCAATCATTAAATGCATTTCCAGCAGCATCATCTCAATAAGATCATTTCAAAGCCGAGGTTGCTCTATCGCTCATCTTCTCAGCCTTAGAGCGAAATCGCCCAACTGCTGCAAAGCATCAAGGAATTCAGCAATTCGATGAGTGAAAGCTTCATACCCTATCAATAGCTTTAACAAAGACTCACCATTGCGAAACCTCAAACAATCAACGAACTGCGAAAAAAGCTCACTTATCTATTCAAAATTCTTTTAAACAAAAGAGATAAGTTAGATCCAAGTTCTCATTAACTGCAGGTTAATATTCAGATAAGCTAAACTATTATCAAGGCTTTCTAAAGAAGCGGAGAATATCCTTAGAGTTGGTAAGAGTGGAGCAAACTGCAGGCGATTTAGAAGCTTTTGAGGGCAAGAGATTACAAGAAAAAGGGGCTCAATGAAGTGGCCATGACTAGTCTCCAAGAAGTTTTCAAGGATAAAGCAGCCGAATCCAAGACAAGGATGTAGGCTTTAAAAATTATCTGTTCGGAAGGCTAGCAGCAAGGAGATGTTAGTTTGCTCTAGCTCTTGATGAACTAAAGCCAAGGAAATGGAGAAAAATAGTTCTAACAGTATATAAAGTAGTCAATCAAAAAGATAAAAGAGGGCATTAACCCGAAATCTAGTGATTGAAATAACAACAAATGTATTAGAAATCATATCAAGGCAACTATTTAGCTACCAAGACCAAATATAGTCAAATATTTGCTGAATTCATACAATCTTGATATGTTGCCTCATGATTCGAAAATTATTTGTTTTTACTATCATGTTGAAAGATACAAACTCTGGCAAAACACAATATCTCTCTTGATGGATTAGATGGCTTGATCTATCTTTTTCTAAAGATCACTGCTACCCAAAAGTCGGCAGGTACTCTTTATATTTCCAAGAAGCATGTTCAATCTCATAATCGTGCGCACAATAGTCCCCTCAGGTGCTTTTGTGTCTTGTTTGGCTTCGATGAAATCAAAACCATCAGCCCACTTGTAGACGGTGTCTGCCAAGTGGAAATTTATGATCGAGTAGATCATTTATTACTAAGGAAGAGGGTTTAAATATGCTGAGTTGTAGACCTAAGCTCTTACTATTTTGTTTACTATGTGATAGGTTTTTTGAATGGCATATTCCAGGCCTTCAGTGTAAGTGTCATCTTTGCTGAATGGAGAAAAAGGATTCGTATCTTCTCCTTTGTAAAGACGAGGTTTGAAATCACAAACAAAAGCACTCATCAAAGCTGCGATTTAAGCAAAAGTTAGAGGGTCTAAAACAGCTTCTACGATGATTTGAGACACATAAATGTCAACCTAACGGGCAACTCTTCCTTTCAGAGTCAATGAGTTATCTTTTACAAACCTATATTCTTCCAAAAGTTTAATCATTCCTTCAAATGAGCCCATAAGCCCCAGCTCATTTTTGTTGATTCTACTTGAAGTTATCTGCATTTCATGCTTGGTCTTAACTCTGTTTCTATGCTGCTGCATATGCACATTTTTGAATTAGCAACCATGACATTCTTTGTTAACGAAGTGCTAGTAGATCTTCTATTATTGAAGTTCATTGTTAATGGGAGGCAATTTCTTCGGGGGATCTAGCAGCTATCTTGCAATCTAAGCGAAAGACTTCTTAGATTAGTCTAGTTAGACTTTTGTTTTGAGCTTTTGGTTATAGACCTCAATTATCTCCTTGGGTGTCACCCAATAAACATAGTAGAAATATTCATTGTTTGTGCCTTATACAGCACCATTAAATTCTTTGAGAGTTGAACTTTTACTGCCCTAGTACTGTAAAATCACTTTTCGCTTTATTCCCAACTTCTTTTCTTCTCTTTCTCTCTCTTATTTGTTAATTTCTAAGTCTCTGTAGATGCGATTGACTATCATAACTTGCAAAACTCTGTCAATGTTAGTCCTCTAAACTCTAAGAAGTAAGCAAAGCTGAGTTTCGTTGTTATGGCCCATCAGAAGTGCAAATCTAGGCAGAGCATACTTCTTAAAATCGTAATTTTTGAATCTATAGTCATTGGCTTATCTCAAGGACTCAGCCAAAGATGAGTATTCTTCCATCAGCATCCTTGTGCCTAACTTATTATAGGGACAATCATAAAAAGAAAGCTCCTCAAACTGCTTTTTTAGTTCCTGAGTCTTCTTAATGTTAGTGGTGTATTCTTTGAATTTGGGATCTTCCATAAAAGATTGTCTCATCATTTCCTGCACATTCATATCTTTACTGTTATACAAATTCAATATAATTTGATAGGTGACTTTGAATTTGGAAGTTAAGTGCTAGCCAGGATAGTCCATCATTCGCACCATCTACTCTGAATCCGGCAGGTGATTCGGATCTCTCACCACTATTATTACGTTACCCTTCTCATCTAGACCTCTGCGGCCTGCTCTACCTGACATCTGCACATATTCCGAACTATTCAGGAACCGATGTCCTCCATCAGAGCCAGCTACCTTCTTGATTGTATGGTAGATAACAGTTTTAGTTGGCATATTGATGCCCATAGCGAAGGTCTAAGTAGCAAACAAGACTTTGATGAGTCCTTAAGAAAAGAGAAGCTATACTATCTATTTGGCCAAAGGCAACAAGTCTCCATGATGAACTGCATAACCGTTACTGCAGATTTCAGTAAGGAAATTGAATTGCTACAGCTATCTATCTTCAGGTTTTAGGGTTGACAAAGCATGGCTGATCAACTGCCTAATCTTTGATTTTTAATGCCTATTGGTCAGATCATATAAAAACAGCTTTTAAGCAAGAGCATTGATTTTCTTTTTGGAAAAGGTGAAGACAACACAAGGCAGGAAGTTATTCTTGTTGCAGTGGTTGATAAGTTACTCCAAAATCCTAAAATCCTCTTTTCCTTAAGCGTTGTCAAGATCTCCTTTCGTTATCTTCTTAATGAATTTATCAACTGCATTCTTGGTCATGAGCTTGACCCTTTGTTATCTCCGGTTATCATTGTAGAAACCCTTCTATTCTATTTTCTTTTTCTTTAGTTCTTTCATCTAGGCTTTTTTTTCTTCAGCTCCTCTCCCCAAATTGACGATGTGTTGCTTGATCTGATTATACTCGTCCTTTAAAAAGCGGCCGTTCGGCTCTTTGATCACTTGCAGTTTGCCGAACATGTATAAAGAGTGCTAAAGTGGCACAGGCCGATGCAAAGTCTTCATCACGTAGATCACCCTTCTTTTGGTCCTCCCCACCCAATTAGCGAAATCCATATAGTTGGGGACAGTTGCACTCAACATAATCAATCCTACATGTTCGGGAAGCATGATAATGGTCTCCTCCCAAACCACTCCTCTTTCGGGGTTGTTGATATAGTGCACCTCGTCAAAAATGACCCACTAAATGTCTCTTATCATCTCAGCCCCTCTGTACAAATTGTTCCTCAATATTTCTGTAGTCATGATCACACAGCTTGCCTGAGGATTCATTGTGACATCACCAGTTACTATTCCCACGGAATCGAATTCTTTCGAAAGCTAGCGATACTTTTGATTGGAGAGTGCTTTGATTGGGGATGTGTAGATTACCTTTCTTTTGTGCTTCAAAGCTAAAGCGATGCCATACTCGGCCACAACAGTCTTACCTGCGCTAGTGTGTGCAGCTACAAACACACTCTCTTTCTTTTATAAGTGCAAAATCGACCTCTTTTGGAACTAATCCAACTCGAATTTGTACTTCTTGGCAAATTTCTACTTAGGAAGCGAGTCATAGAATGTAGAGATATCGGTGGTATCTTCGATTGCAAACTGATACAATTTTTTTGAAATGGATTCCGTCTTCTTTTCGGCAAATACCACAGGCTCCTCAGTCTTTTATATTTGAGCATCTGGCTATTTCTAACCCTATTATAGTATGGTTTCAGGCTGGGTTTATGTTTCAATCTCTATATTCTCCTCCTGGTACTGTTGAGCTTAACTCAATATTTTTTCGACAGTTTTAAGGAGTTCTTCATCCGTCGCTTCTTTATCATTCTCTTTCCTCTTTTTGTTGTAGTTAATAACTTTCTCCTTATCCAAGGAAAGCTGAGACATGATCTAATCCCACAGATCATTGTAATCTGCATCCTCTCTAAAACTTACCAGATCCAGCACCTCCTTGAAATGCAGATTTTCTTCTTGCTTATCAGTCCCCAAAGTAAAAAGTTCGTTGAGGATTTGGAACTAGGTCAGGATTTGTTCTTTGGACTTGATCGATGGCTCATTTTGGACTATCTTTCTTCTATTGGTAGTTCTGACCGGATGAGGAGCACGTTCTAACAGATCTTCCTCTATATATTTTTTGCTTTAGGCCTCGATGGAAATTGTATGGATATCTTCAATATCTCCCAAAATATTGAAGCTACTGCAGTTCGTCATGGTATTTTTAGAGTAACTGTTGATATTCATCCGATCATCTTCTATCATCTGCGTGAGCTTTGTCTACACTTCTCGCAGCTCTCCCTTTTTGTTGGAGAGCAATTGGAGAGACGCTTCGCGAATGGAGGCTTCTGTGATATGCTCGCACATTCTGTGCTAAAGAGGACAGTTCTCCAACTCCATTATCGTAGCAAAATCAAACTGTGTGAAGACGGCAGAAGATGCTAGATTGTATTGTGGAGCATTAGACTCCTCCAAGATGAGGGAAGGCTTGGCCTCTAAAGGGTCAGAAGTAATCGCGAAGCCAGGATTATAGTTTAGTTTGCCGTTTCTCATATCGAGATAGTCGATGTCTTTCCTGAGCCTTAGTGGAGCCTAAGTTAGGCAAAGGCTCAGTTCTCTTATGATATTTTACATTTAATAATATATTGACTATCCCATCATCTAAAAGAACTGGACAATCCCGAAGTAAGCTACCTACTGATAGCTCACTAAAAACAATCAGTGTTACTAGCATCGGTCATGAGCAACTTGCAAGTACAGGCATTTATTGGTAAAGTTAGCTAATGTATTGTGGATCAGAATTTTAGAGCTTTTTTCTAAAAGAGGTAGTTTTCATACCTCGACTTGGCGAATTTGAGATGGTCAAATTGTATCTTCTAATTTTTGCAGTCTATGATTGCCCACCAACCCCATGACAAATTGCATAACAATCTTCCAACTCCTAAGTCTTTTGCTAACCTTTCTCTTTTTTCGACATATTTGGGCAATTTTCTCAGTTGTTCAAAATTTTTATTCAAATCTTGCAAACTAAAGTCGTTTGCTACCACGTAAGCATCCAAAAATCTCAATTTATAAGCTTTTATTTCAGGAGGAGGCTCAATATAGCTGTAAAAAGGTGGTTCCGGCGTTTAAAAGCTGATTTGACTCTCTTCAAAGTAATAGGCAATATCATAGAATGGAAAGTTGTAAGCAGCATACTAATAGTCAATAAAGACAAACCTCCCATTGTCATTCCTGATGAGTATATTATTGCGAAGCAGGTCATTGTGGGAAAAGACGAGCTCCCACTCAGACTCATACTTGTCGATCAGTTTTTATAGAAAAGTTAGCTATTCTTCAGTTACCCAGGTTTTCAGGAATGCTACAATCTACTTCTATTCTTAGGTGAAAATGTCTCTTCCCAACTTTGTATTGCAAATCGCCAGCATTTTCTACCTGACGTTCAAGAAAGATTTCCTAAATGAGTTTTATTTCGATATTTGGGGAGCAGTGGGCTTAGTTTTGTGGAACTGGGCCAAAGTATAAGCCACCTCCAGCAGAGACTCTGGGGCAAGCATATTCTGGAGATGCAAAACGGTGGAATCAATAAACTCTTACAATCTGATCTTCTCATCGTAGTAATATATTTTTGGACCATCTCCAGTCTTAGCCATTTACAGGTATACATAGATCTCTTCTTAGCGAGAAAGGAATAAGTCTGATTAGACCAAAAGTACTTTCTTTGGATTCGCCAAATACTCGGCAAATGATGGATTTAGGGTCGCCTTCGATTTCTGCCTTGAAAGTGGCGTTGGTAATACTCATCATTCTTTGCAGTTTGGCAGTTGAAGGGTTGAGGCTATGCCAGGGACCGTAATTTTTAACAATTGCCGCTTTTAGGTCTTCCTACTCCAGCATAGATTAAGAAATATAACTCGAATTTAAATACCGAAATCTGTCTAACTCAACCTATTGGTCGAAAAATTGAAATGTCTGAACTCTAACTCAAGTAAAAATGTGTTTATCCCTAAAACTGTAGGTCATACTAGATCTTAATCTTGTACATATTATATAAACATATTACAATACATACGCACAAATCAGATCTTCTGTTTGGGCTCTTTAACCCTTAACAACTTGCTAAAATTTTACAGGTATTTGGCAGCAAAAAAGACAGCCCACACCAACCCTCCAACCAGCATCACCCTCGGCCCAGCCTAGAAGTACGTCACAATCAGCCAATCCAAGATAAATACACAGACAATCATCACCACATACCTAACTAACCCATCGCATACCTCACCAGCGAATCGCCTTCGATGTGCTCCCTCTTGTAGATGTATTATCTCGATGTTTTGGGTAAGCGTAGGATCTTCACAAGGAAGAAGATCAAGTTCAGGCAACCCAGAGTTATGCCTACCATTGCGATGCCTACTGATGCCTTCGCGAGATGGTCGAATCCGTTTTTATAGAGCTAGGCGTTTTAGCTAAAATGTCCAGATACGTATTCCATGGTCCGATTTAGTTATATTACAACAGCTGTCCATAAATATTTAAATGCTTGGGTTATGAAAATTAAAGACATAAAGGCAGTCGAATTCAATGGTACTGTCCGATTTTGATTTCCATGTGTTTGAGCTAAATGGGGCAGATCTTACCTTCTCAAAAGTTTTGACGATGGACTCCGCAGTCTCCTTGTTCTATCTCTTGATCTCAGTCATGATCTCCTGGGCTGACTTGTTTTCGTATTTCTGGCTCTCCTCTCCAACCATCAGATCGTCCTCCAAGGGCCTCATCTTCTCCACTAAAAACTTCTTCAGCTCGTGGGGGTTCTTCTTCACCTTCTACTTTAGCAACGCCATCTCTGCGATTAGGTTCGCGAGGTCTTTGCTAAAGACTTCGTGCAGTTTGTTAGTTTCGGAGTAAATTTGCTGCTTAGATGGAGAGCTACTGATACGGTGTTGAGGTGGGTTTTGGCGCTTCCAGATTGTTCGCCTAGGGTCTTACCTAAGTCGCTCATGCCAGTGAGGCCGGGCTGCTCTTTGGACATTTGTATAACTTAATGTATATAGGCTGAAATAATGGGTGAATGTGAATCCACTAAAAAATAGAACCAATCCTTTGATATATCTGTCTGACGAATAGTAATTGCTATGCTTGATCGCTCAAAGTACCATTCAGGCAGGTCAATACCCTGACACACACCATAATCTTATCAATAAGATAGATTCAGTCAATCTCAACCCTTGAGAGTAGTAAAATTTGAGTAGCAGTATTTTAGCTTCTGCCTGAATGCAGAACAGTTTGATTGATGCTTATTATTATTATTATAAATGGGCAAACAACAAAACAATAAAAAGTATAACCAGCACAAAAAAAGCAAGAAAAACACCGCAGTCACCTTTGATTTTGAAGAGAGGCAGAACTACCTCAAAAATATGATCGGAGCCAAGAAGAGACGTCGTGAGTTTTACTACAAAAAGGTAGAGCAGTAGCAAAAAGATGCAAAGAAGCAGGAGAGATCAGACCACAAGGCACAGAAGAGAGAGTAGCTACAGAAGGCACGTGATCTGCTGTAAAAGCTGACAGAAAAAGCCGAAAAGAACTACCGCACCACCCAGATCGTCAAGTAGCAGTCCAGGGTAGAACTTAACAAAGCCAACAATATCATCGTCTAGACTAAATTTTATTGATCACCATACCTTTATCTACAACATTAGCAACAATCAACCACATCTGAGTTTCAGCTCCTGAATTGGGCTCTGAGTTTGCGGAGATATGATAGACATTTCGTGGGAAGCTGGTAGATATTTCGCGAGTCGGGTTAGAAGTTGCTTAATAGTGATATTCTATGGCAAATCGGATTATGAGTAAACCTTTGATGAATGGCTGCAATGGTTATAGGAAATAACTATTAATGACCTATGTATGGTTCAAATAGCTCATTTGGTCACTTTTTAGTTCTGCATTGGATGCTCTATGACTAAGGTAGCTAATAATTGCCTAAATCATCTTTGCCAAATCACGCATCATTCTAAAGTAAACCCGAAAGAACTCCCGCCCTAAAACCATGAAGTGTGAGAAATGCCAAGAAAAGAAATATTAATGATCAAAAAGGGCGCACTCAGTTTATGAGATTCTAAACCCAGTTAAAACTAATTTCGTCTTCCTCCTCCAAAGAATGTTCAACTTCCGAATTCTAACTCCCTTCGAAAGACTAATCCGAGGGCCGGTTGTAGTAAAGCTCAAGGTAGGAATCATCTTTGGCCACGAACATTTGGTTGTTGACGTAGCAGTAGTAATACAGAGATTGGACGCAGGCCATGCAGTATTGTTGAGACCCATCATACTTCTGGCTGCACACTTTGCAGTTCCATTAGCCGCTGGGTTTTTCCTGGTAGCGAACCTTGCTTGGTTGCTACTTTAGGGGGGCTTTTTTGTTGGTTTTGTTTGCCTTGTTGTTCTTTCTGGGCATTTTGAGGTGCTTGTTATTTGAATATTTAAATATTGTTATGATTGGTTAGTTCAATTTGGTATTAGAAGCTAAATGAAATTTCGTTAGGGAGTGACTTCAAATTTTCAAATTTGGAAAAATGCTGGAAAAATCAAAAACCGGTGCTAAATCATCTCTATAGTTTATAATAAGCTTTATAATATTCTAGAAATTGTTTCTGTTTGGAAATTCAAGCCAAACAGCAACTCCAAGACTCTTTTTATTTCAGAATCGATCCTTTGTGCTGATATTTTGAGCCTCTTTACTTCAAGACTACTCTGATTAATTTTTTTTTATCAGATCTCGTCTTCAGCCCCCACATTCATACATATTTGCAATAGACGGTCTACCAACCATTTGTTTTATCGGAATGGACCCCACAAAGCTTCCAATCTGATCAATCCAAGCCCTGAACTATAACAACTATTCTAATTATGTCAAAGATAAGAAGTTAAATCATAAACTCCCTCTGAAAATCAATGGTTCCAGAAATCATCAGGTAGACTTGAATTGGAACTGTCCAAACCAAAACCTTCATGCTGCCCATTCGATTTATCACTATCTTTATCTTTTGTTCCATGGTCTTCCAAGCTGGGTCGGCCAACGCAAAGAGGAACCTAAAGTAGCAGAGCTGAATCGCCATCAGGGGAGGCTACTCTATTCTTCTGCTATTGTTTTGTGTTGGCTTTTGCTGCTTAAAGGTAGAGTTAGGATGCATCAAATTTTTTTCGATGCTTTTTTGCGCACTAGTCGAATTTAATTGAAAAGGTTTTCACGATAAATAAGCTGCTTATGTTTAAAAACAATTGAACTATGAACTATTGTTAACAAACTCAAGTTTCGGCTAAAATGTTCAAAAAGAAACGTTTCATCTTTGCATGATATAGAATATAAACCATAAAGCTGGTTTTTAGATAAGTCAATTAATAAACAGTCGAATCTCTGCTATCTTTTGGCAGCAGGTTCAGTCCGACCCACAAGGGCGGCAGGCTAAAAAAAAGATTATTTTGACGTTATTTCAGATGACTAGTTTTGATAACGGTTAAAGGAAGAAAATAAAACAGAGTGAAATTAACCAGGAATGGAGTCATATTTTTCCGCTGGCCAGAATAATTTGTTTCTAGTATTTCCTCACGTTAAAGTGCTGCTTCATTTCTGAAAGCTTCTGGTACGCC
>Ga0316217_10005929_pt1 | contig 12378 bp, 7 predicted proteins | sample 1anoAmetaG_FD_203633 | JGI IMG/M metagenome (GOLD analysis project Ga0316217, IMG submission 203633) | Freshwater microbial communities from Trout Bog Lake, Wisconsin, USA - 1anoA | ecosystem: Environmental > Aquatic > Freshwater > Lake > Hypolimnion/Profundal zone | place: USA: Wisconsin... | reverse complement strand
AACCCCCTTAATGTCAGATATCAAAAGAAGTTGTATACATTTTAATGAAGTTTAAGACAACGAAGTTAAATTTTTGTCAATCAAATATTGCGATTTAATCAGAGCGCAGATATAATTAACAGTTTTTTAATGTTCAAAAAAAGAAAGAGCACTCCAAAGGACAATCCAATAACCAACCCGAATTGCAACAAAAGATTCCCACTCCTTACTATCCCAAGCGTTGCTCTCACCTAAAATCGCAGAATACAAACCCTTCCGAGCGGCGAAACAAAATTTAATTCCAAAACCATGTAACTTAAAAAACAGCCATGCAATTCCAAAAAAACCATCTCCCGAAAAACAACTTCTCGGACCAACAAATTCTAAGGCAGTGTTCGTCCTGTCTCACTCCAACAACTCTTGAAACAGGTCCGCTAGTTGAAAAATAACGAGCAAAACAATAAATCCAAAAGCCCATTATCGACGCAATCTCCTTCTAATCTCAAACTATGGTCCAAAAGCAACTCTGGCACCCTCAAACATAAAACCAATCGCAAGAATTCACTCAACATCAGCAAAACTTTGAGGCAGTTGGATTTCACTCAGCTTTTTGTTGATTAGTAATCAAATTTTATTTATCCGAGTGCCTCGGAAAGACCCATAGACAAAGGACTCGTTTCCAGTTCCGAATAATTAGAAGGCATAAACATAAAAGAAATGTAACACTTTAGATCAGCAGTCCAGCCCGCAGAAAGATTGAAAGTGGACATCAAAAGTCACGATTCCTTACAATAAGCAATTGCCGCAATAACTATCCAAAGAGCCTTTAGAAAGCATCAGACGAAAAAGCTCATACAAAGATACTCTAAAATTAACTGCTTTTCTATTCAGTATGCCGGCACTCGAATTCTGGGGCAAAATGAAGATTTTTACGGAAAAAGAAAAGAAAATCAAACTAAGCAGATATCTGATTTGGAATCACCTTTGCGTACATAGAAACAAAAAGAAGCCGAAGAAACCCAATATTAGTAACTCGTCAATTCCTTGAAAAAGTAATAAATGTAAAAATGGAATTACATTTTGAGCCTGATAGCCAACTCCAAAGGAGGCAGCTTTGAAGACACCTCCCGTCTTTTCAAAGAAATCTAAAAGCAATCACAGATCAACAGACTGATACTACTCTAGCAAAGTTCTTAATCTCTTCCAGATAAGAAGGAATCTTCACCTGGGTAGTCCAAGAATAATGAAAAGTAACAAAATATTAATGAGGACAGCAATCTGCTTCCACATCCGAAGTTTCAAACTGAAAGTGATTCCTAGGGGCAGTATGACTGTAAAAAATATATCGAGTACTTGGATAGTGATGTTTTTGCGGAACCAGAAAGCTCCTCCAGCTCTAAAGAAATTCGCGTCGCTTTAGGCATCACTACCATTTCAACAAAAAAACAAGAACTGCTAATGGAAACTTTGAAAAATGTGCCCAAATTGGGCTAAAATGTCATGATTAGTTCCAGCAGCTTGAAACATTTCAGTAGGAAAAATGTATAAGCCAAAGATTAGCCAAGTTCAGCTCGAAACAGGCTGAAAGTAAATCGTTGTACTTCATAAAAAGCAATTAGGCGCAGTCTTTCCAATCTTAGCGAAATAGATTGCGCTGACATGATTGACCTCAAAATGCTTTAATAAGAGTTTCTGAGTTAATATCCCTTAATAGAAGAGCCAAAAGAGTAAATAACTATAAAAAATTAAGATACTGCATTCAAGACTTAATCACCTCACCCAAAAGAGGATATTGTTGAGAATGAGTTCATTTAAGGCTTAAAGAGTGAATTAACTCTTATCGAGAGATAGGAACTGTTAAATAGTCAAAATATTGAGGAATAGTTAGTTCATCCCGAAAGGCAATAAGAAATTTAATGCAATAACAAAGGGCTACTAAATATATCCAGGTGTGTCAATATCACAGCTATGATAGTGTAGCAGCTTCAAAATTAGCTAATAGACTAAATTGTATCTTCACTCAGATTAGGTGCCTTTTTTAGATAGATTGTAAACGCAGGCAAAACAAAGGTGAGAAAAGGTTAGCACGGAAAGAAGAAGAAAGGCTTTCCAAGTGACAAGAAAGAAATATAAAACTTCTTATAGAATTTTACGAACTACATAATGGCTCAGCATGTAACATCTCTCAAAAATCTATAAATTTCGACAGGTCCTTCAGCCATTGAACTACTCAAATACATGCATGCTTAGGACGAACAATCTATGTCAGTCAACTCTGAGGAGGAAGAGGGAAATATTATGGTTATTCCCAACAGAATATTCGACCTTTTTTGGAAAATCAAAGAAAAGTCAATTATCGTCTAAGTTCCCTCCAATTTCAATGAAGAGAATTCTATTGTCTTCAGGCAGAATGTTGAGTACCTGAAAAGTTTTAATAAAATATTTTATCGTGTCCTCTTCGACACTTTCAATGAGTGTTTAGATGCTTAGAGAAACTTTGGCATTCTTGGTAAGCCCTTCCCTTGGAAAAAGGCGCCTGCTTTCTCTCATAAATTAGAACTAGAGGGCATCAAAGGAAGCCTCAAAAATGCCAGAAGTAAAATGCTCTAAATTGCCACGACCTATTGCGGACTGATCGTCTAAACTGAGGACTTGAATGTTGCGATGGGAGGTGAGTAGTACCTACTGCAGGTCCAAGAAGACCGCCTATCCAAAATGCTGGCCACAGACTTAATCTAAAACTAGAAGCGCTGGCAATTCTACGATGACTAGTAAGCAGAAATCTTGATTTAAATCAGCAACGTTCTCTACCAGGAGATCATCTGCGACTTCATCGAGGACATCATTGATTTTTAATGACTTAAATATTTGACTCACTCTAGCCTGAATACAACTAAAGTAGCAGCAGAAATAAAGTGATGCAGAATCAGATGGCTTCATATTGCACTGGCTCTTTCAAATTGATGTTCCTTTTCTTATAGAGAATGCGGTAGGCGCAGAAAGTGCACTTCACAGCATCGTTGGGCTTGAGGTTGGACTCCCGACCACACTCTAAGTTATAACATGGGTACTTCTGTTGCCGCAGACGTAGCTCACTGGAACTAGCTTGATCTCTTGCACTTCCATTGACTTTATATTATTATAAGTTGGGTGGCAAAGTTGAAGTACTCAACAGCTGTTCAAATTGCGCAATTATTATATCGCTATCGGTGGTAGTATTGAACTTTGTTTTGTAAAAAAGTGAAGGCAAACTGGTAGAAAGGAGTAGGTATTTTGGACCAAAATCGGACATTTCTAAAATGAACACAAAATAAAAAGCATTTGGTCATTAATTAGACTGCTCAGTCAAATTCTATATTATTTTGGTAAGACAGACATTCCAAATAACATCATAAGGACAATACTTAAAGAATTCTTTATCACACATAATAGGAAAATATGATTTATATCTAACCTATCAACATATTGAGTCATGGTAGTTCCAACTTCTGAGATCTTTGCTTACGAACTAAAACATTCTTCACCCTGCCCTTCTCAAGATTTGAGCATTATACTCCCTCAGTCGCCATCCTTTTCTATGAGTATTCTTCCAGCCTCTTTATGATTGGATATTTCTAGACCCTCTGAACTACTTTTCGATTACTCTAGAATTACATATCATTTCTGCTCATGTTTACGCTGCTATGTGCTTAGATTATTCTTTTGGCGATCTAGGGATTTTCCGAGTCAAGACGGAACTCCTGCTTCTTGCGCAAGTAAAAATTATGCCCCTTAGTCACTAGCTACGAATTCTGGATATAAAAGAGCAGACATGCTGGACGAAGTGGTACCTACTTCTGGTGAATTTGATGAGCCTCAGCTTTTCTCGCTGAGACTCATTCTCTTTCTACAAACTGTGCTAATAATCTACTTATCATCTCAGTTTTACTGGTGTGCTTGAAACTTTTCCAACGTTGCTGACTTTTGAGATAAGTACATGGTAAAACTTGCGGCTGTTTATGACTGAAATGAAGGAGGGTTGCAGCTGGCTCAAGGAAGAGTGCTATCTATGAATGATCTATTTGAGCTTGCGGTAGTGGCTTTGCTGTCTCTTTTTTATCACCTCTATTTTGCTTGGACTCATGCCGTTTATCATTTTATTGGTTGTTTATAAAATCGATGCTACAAAAACTGAAACACCTAACAAAAAACATCATTAAGTCTTCTGTTAACTTTGAGCTGCTTATTGAGGGTGCTTAAGTTAGCTAATATTTGAAATATCGGAAATTTTCCGAAAAAATTCAACTACCCCACCCTAGGACCAAGAACAAACACATCCACGAAAGTTGTGCTGTTTATTCTCAACTGCGTGGGCAATTATCCCCACTTCCTCCAAAATCACAAGCCTAACCACGAAAAACAAAAATAGCCCGATTAAATAAAAAACATAGAGAACGTTCCAGCACTGCTAAACTCTTTACTTCCATATCCGCCTGTTCCATACGTTATGTCACCCATTTGAGTAAAATTTTAAGTTGGAATTATAATTCTTCTACGATTAATCAAATTAGAATGCCAAGTTGTGAAGACAAACCAGCCTCGTTTATCGGCAAACTATGCAACATCCTTCGGGTAACTCCGGTTCTATTCAGTCCAAAGAGCACAGCAAGATCATCTATTGGGATTCTGAGCTAAAAGGCATCCGCATCCTCAACCAAAAACGATTATAAGAAACCATACTACCCAGATACTTCCGCCACAACAGGTACGCCTCCTTCGTGAGGCAGCTCAACATGTATGATTTCCACAAAGTGCATCTACCCGACCACCACTCCATCTTCCTGCACAGCACTTTCGACCCCAAGAAGTAGGCCAATATTTACTTAGAAAAGAAAACATTCATTTAATCAGGAGAAAGGTCAACTTCTAAGTGAAGTAAACTAGTGAAAAGGACCAGGAGAAAGCTAATTTATTAGAGGTTTTTTCGCAAAAGGAAAATAATTAGATTGGCGATGCGTTTTTTAAAAGTTCCAAGAATATGCTTTACAAACAGTCCATCATCAACTTTCTCACCGAAAAAGGCAATAACTTCTAGGACTTGGCCTAATCTAGCGTCTTATAATAGTTGCTGAAAGAACTCATCCCCTACAAAGAAAAGAAGGCAGAGTTTGATCAAAAATATAAAAAGATCAAATCGAACAAAAAGTATCGAACATACCTCAAAAATTCGAAATTCAGGCATGAGTTGTCAGTAAAACTTGGTGTCGATTGGATTTAAGAAGATGATGTACTTTCGGAACTCTCCATTGAAGACTAGCTGATGTTTAAAACTAAAAAATCGTTGCCCCAGAAGTCTCTGAGGCTGCTGGAGAGTGGCCAAATCTACTTCAAGAAAGAAACTGTCGCCAATCTATTTAACTTTTGATCATTTATTAAACTTGACTTGAATCGTTCATACGCAACACATGAAGCTTTGTACCCTCCAACTTCACTTTTGAGACTAGTCTGATAGCAAAAAAATAAGAATTGATCGTAGCATTCGTTTAGAGTTCATTATGCTACTTTTTAATTTTTAAAAAGTTTATGGAGCATCTTGTATTGATAAGAGCTGGTGTTTTAGATATGAAGTCTTAAGACCACAATTTGCTTTTATTTACAAGATTCGAGCTATGCTCTTTATCAACTAACGAGCTTTCATAGCCAAAATCAATAAACAATAAAATTGGTTCGGTGAAACTTTTTTCCCAAGCATTCGAACATTTGAGCTATTTTTTCATAATTTCTCACTTTATTTATTACTAATTCACTTTTACTGATTATCCTATGATTTCATAAGTTATAATTTTTGTTAAAAAAAAATTCAGTACTTTAAACTTTCTAAGGAGCCGAAATGCTGTTTCTATATCCGACTGAGTTGATACAAGTAAATCGTGACTTTTTTCAGCTTTTAAGAAATTCTTTGAGAGAAGATGTCATAAACTTATTATACTTATAGGAAGCGTTTGCTTGGCCAATAGATTTAAGGAACATGCTGCTTCAACTTTTTGCAACATGCAAATATTCGAGATTGTTTTTTCAATGTTAATTCAAGATTAAACTTATCATTTATTTAAAAATTTTTGCTAAATATTTATAACTGGACGCCCCCGCAAGCTAACTATTTTTTCTTAACACTCTTCCTCCATACAGAGGATGCTATAAACCTCCAGAAAATGTTATGAATCACTCAGCTAAAAAAACCAAGAATTTATCTCTGAAACAATACAAAAACAAACTTCATGATCTTAATAAGCAGTGCATCATGAAGGCCATGACTGAAATACTCTTCAAAAGGAAAACTAGCTATCGAATATTCAATGAATCAGATAAAATTAAAAAGAGTATATATCATTGATTTTTTTCGAAAGCCATTTCACGAAATTTATTAAGAATAGCCCGTCGAGCAATCAGATGAATTGCCCGCTTTGAGTCTTTCATTCTGGGAGAGGTTAGAGAAACAGCTATTGCTTCACTCCTCATATAATGCATAACGGCGATTCTTGAAATTTTCATATAAAATTCTTGCTCCCCCTTCTAATAAATATCGCCACTAGTCTAATGAATCCTGAAGAAGTAGTTAATAACTTTCTCATCAACATAGTGCGAAATTTAATCCTTGATCCTTTTCATGTATTGATAGAACTTGGCGAGATGCCAGGTCTCTGGGTGAGAGTGCTTATCGAACAACATGGAAATGTAAGCTTGAGACTTGCACTTTTTCGTTAGGAAAGATAACGTCTGGTTTATCAAGTTCGGTACAATATTTCTATATTAATTTTTCCATGGAATCCTGAAATCTAAGTTAACTTCGTTGCCTCGCTCAGAAACATCTTTCTTTGGCTGTATCTAGCATGAGAGAGTAGTATCTGTCTTCAAACATAACTAATTTTTGATTATTCTAGGTCTATCTAAGCAAGACCTCTTTTCATCCTGTTTGGCAGGTTTAGAGATTTTGTAAGTTTTTCTTTACTTGGTTTTTTGCTAGAAAGAGCCACGTCCGTTTTAAATCTAAATTGGGTTGAGAAGTTTTGGAAGTTCCATAGATTCTAAAGTTGCGCAATTATTGGTTTGAGGTATGAAATAGAAAATGTAGGGGCTATTGCCATAGAAATGGTTTGAGAAGTAGAGAGGGCTCGAAATTATCTAGTTTGTTACCATTTAGGAGAAGTTAGACATCATTGATATTGATTAAATATTATTATGATTACCCTCCATAAAGAACAAGAATTTGAGTAGCATCAAATTATTTTCACCTGAGATGACCTAAGAAGGTCACTCTGCTCCTGGAGCAAAACTGGGGAAAGGCTTTTATAACATTAGTCTTCTTAACAATCTTTAAGTTAGAGAAGTTAATTCTTAACACATTAATGGTTTTTTTGAAGTTCTTTGATGTTTTATCAGCACAAAACTTGTACACACACTTTGAGAGTTCGTTTAAATGTTTTCTCAGCTCTATTGGTTTTTATTTTTTCCTGCAGTAAAGAATAGTTCCCAAAACAATTTTCGATTACCCATTCTCCCAAAAATATAAATTATTAAATCCCTCTCCGTTTAACTATCAAGCTCAGTCAAGTAGGACACTGAAACGCACAAAAAATGTAAAGACCAGTTTAAATTGGGACCAGCTGATACTTCCCTAAGCTTCTTTGCGAAAATAACAAGAATTGACGAAAATTATCAAAAATAAGCAATAGGCACTCGCAAGACCAACTTAGGGACACCAGACTTCAGTACTTGGGGTAAACAGGATTGGTTATTGGATATCATTCATGAGGTTCTAAACAGGAAAATTCTTATTTTTAAACCTGAAAACCCATGAAACCAGTTATCACCAAAATATAATAGTAGTAACTGAAGTTCGTGGAAACTTCAACCTCTGCCAGCAAAATCATAAGTTTCTTTCCTATTTTCGCTCATCTTTAGACATTTTTGTTATATTCTTCAAAATCCATTCCTTTCTCACACAGCCCGAAATAATATCTTAAGAATCATCATATTTTCATGTCTATCAAGCTCAGTCTATTAAAACTCTCAAAATTAGAGGCAACGCAACATCCTTTTTTCCAAAAACATCTCTAAGCAAAACTTGCAAAAAAATAACCAAGTATTTGCCCTAAGGCTATGCTCCTCGCCATTCAACAGAAAAACCCACTCTTTTTTCTTAGAATGTTCAATTTTGTTTTGAATATATGTAACTGTAGAAAGATCGTAGTTTAATTAAGGAAAAAGAATCAATAACAGTGAACTATAAAGGCTGTGAATATCATTGGCTCCTTTAGTTTATCGCAGACTATACGTTTCTTTTGAGCTAAAGAACCGATCTCAAAATGTTTTCGTCTTTGTTCTATAACATGAACATCACTGTTTCTATAACTGATTCTTCAGCACGATTCATACCGAAGTCCCTATCTTTTGTATCGGTCTGATTGAATAAGTTATCAAGAACGAAAGCAAGATTCCATATGCCCTCGGCTTCAGAGTTGCCTCTTGAATGATTATTCCCATTTTATATCTCTTTATTCACTCTAATAACGCACATGTGCGGATTGGCAGAACTAAAGTTGCTAATTACGATTGATTCTAAGACCTAGCTCGAGTAGTCGTATTTTTGGAATTTCTTTAGGAAAAATTAAATTATCTTCGATGCTATTATCAGCTTTTCTTTGGAAGTAAGAACCAAGCACTAATTCATGAGCTACCTTAGTAAATAAGTGTATTACATTAGGGTGAATGTCTTTGATTTGGGGCTGGGAGTACTTTGGGTTCCATTTTCTCTCTACCTATTACTCCTTACTCGTTAAGCTGTAGTTTTCGTTCCTTTTTTTTCTTCTCGCTAATTTTTGAGCCTTACAGCCTAGCTCACGCTCTCTGTTTTGAATCTTTTGAGAGAAGACATCTACATTGCATAAATTTTGTTATTTTTGTTAATAAGTTCCTTCTACTGCTCAAGCACATCTTTCTGCAGCTTCCTGACCTACTCAGTGAGCTTCTTCTTCAAATACCTCTCATGCTCCAACTCCTTGACCAACTTCTATATCAACTTTTATAACTATCTCTGCACATTTGTATTGAAATCGCTGGATGAATCTTAATACTTACTGACGTAATCGACTGGATCATTATACCTCTTATGGTACCTGGGGGATTAGACATTGCTCTTCCTCGCTGAAGATTCGAGCTACTCAATTTAATTCAAGAGGTTATCTTTGGTCTAGAGCAGCATTTCATTTTACATCTGCAGCTCTTAAACCCGAGTTCTTAACCGTTAGTTTGCATTTTTAAGCTGCTAGTTTTCTTGACTCAAAAGCTCCAAAGAGGATGCTCTTTATTTGAGCTGTCCCTTGACGCTCTACTGGTAGGTGACCAGCTACTTTCTATATTATTTGATGAGTTCTTCGATATCGTTGAAATCACACTGCATAACACTGTACTCCTCGTTGAAGGAAGTAGTCTGTTCCGCTGTGTTTTTTTATTACATGGCTTCTTCTAGCTGCTAGATACGAGTGATTAGCTTTTCGTTATTCTTGGTCAAGGAACTGATGATCTTTCGCATCTCATTTATTTTGAGGGTGAGGATCTAGGCCTAAGTGGGGCTATCCTAATCTTCAAGAATGTCGTTTACTTACTCAAAAACCTCGCCACTCTACCCGTTTTATTGACAGATGTCCATTCCAAACAAATTTTATTACTAATACAACAAATATCCCAGTTCCTAATCTTACCAAAATACATCACAACATTTTCCTCTGCGAATTCACGAAATTTAAACTTCATCCAAAATCCTGCATTTATCTTCAAGCTAGGTTGTCTAATGTTTGATAATATATCTCAAATGCGATTAAAAATATACTATGATGGAAAATCTTTCAGTTGTGCTCTTTTGGTGTTTAAAAATACGGTTTAGATAAAAAGGACTGCTTACTTCAAGATTAAGACTCCTTATCTTCTCGATTTTTACTTTTTCTTTTATCATGTGAACTATCAATCGTCTCAAAATGGTTTTATCTAGTCGTTTTGTATTTCACAATTTCGATTCAAATCTCGACTGGCAGTCATAGAATAACAAGACATGCATTTTAAGCCAAGTTTAGCTCAAGTCTTTTGTGATGATGTTGAGTTGAGAGAGTTTTCATGCTTCTGCAAAGTTGTTCTGATCAAGGGTGAAACCAGTCGTCCTACAGGTTATTGAAGAACCTTCATGATTTGCTTATCTGAAATGGTTTTTGGTTGAGGTTGATAAGAGTGCTCGTGATAAAATTTAGTTGAAATAATAGATAAGATTAGCTCTTGTAGCTTATCAATATAATAGTATATTTTCAAATAATGTCCTCTTATTTTCTTGTATCGATTTGGAAAATCGATTAGGCTACCCAATACGAAAAACTTGATATTTGGACTTAGATCAAAAGTTCAGCTGATTACTGTAAAGGGATAGACACTCACTTTAAATTTACTTTGGTTGCTATTGGGTATACCTTTCCTATATTAATAATTTTGTGAATAAAATGGGAGGCTGCGCAGGTTGCATGGGTCCAAACCGCAGGGAATCCAACTATAAGGTAACACGTCTCACCTAAAACGCTGGCATCAAAAGCCGAATAAGTTCTTCATAGCTGCCGAATTACAAGCATTAGAAAAAAATTATTTCCTAAATAAATCAAGAGAAGAGAAGGCTAGACCAAAACAATCTAATCGAAGTGTTGGCTAGCTCTCCATAAGTTAATCAAAACTACTCCAAACAGCCAAGGCTTACTAGCTCATCAATTTACTACCGTTAGCCTAACTAGTCGCTCTACATGAAGGAAAACTATCAAAATACGTCGATATTACCCAAAGATTTGAGAAGAGCTTCTTCCGTCCTAATCAATGAGAACTCTTATGGAATGCATAGTTCTTTGACTTTTTCGAATGAGAAGAATCAGCCGATTGACGGTAGAAGTCCCATCATTTCGGATTTTAGGATAGGGTCGTTTTAAAGAGAATTAAGCAAAATTCCGCTGAGCTAAATTGGTTTAAACAAATCTTCTAATGATACGAGCATGGTTCTGAAAAAGAAAACTTTGCTAAACATTCCCGAAATGGCCGAATAAGAATCAAAAACACCACTTTATGTGAGATAGATGAGGAAAGAAAACGGTTAAGATGTGCTTAAAACTGGATTGGCTGGAGTTCCCCGGACAATAGAAACAGCGCAGAGTGCTAATCTGTTTCGATATCTCAAAGATCTTCAATGATTGTTTATATATGAGCTTACATAGACTACAGACTATCGTGTAACACCCCACAACTGCTATTAGTTATTCGAGTATCTCTAAGCTTGCATAATTCAGGTGCTTGAGCGATGGTAAATATAAGAAGAGAAGATTCTGTATGAAGTTGATCAAAAGTTGATATCAAACATAGTAAAATACGCCTTTAAGCTATCTTTATATTTCTACCTATTTTTTTAAACCGAGAAACAAAAATCTTGATTTAATTTTATGGTTAGCTCGTCTATTTCCTTGAATACACTTTTAAAACCTTCCTGAGCGAAATTCAATAATTATATCCTCATGTAAGTTGAATCACCAAGAGATTAAAGGTTCAAATCTCCTCTCACAATCAATAGATCCTCTACCAACCCCACTCAATTCGCACAAAGCCCACTCCTCTACAAATACAGCCTTGAAAGACGGTAGCACATTCAGAAGGAAGCCGTCATCGGCCTGCTTTCCTACGGCCAGAAGCATGGCTGCTAAACCGAGGCTAACTAGTTTGCCAAGTTGTTGGATAGAGTGATTGCCTAAAAAAAGGATAAAGCTATAGGAGATATCGCCATTCACTTATACACTAAATAAAGCTTCTTGTATAAGCATATAAACAAATACTTACAGGATTCTGAATTCTAAAGCGAAGGCTAAAATAATGGGAGCTCTTAAAGCTATGTCCACAGCTATGATCTATTGCCCTATTCCTTTCTTCTCAATGACTACGTAAAAGAGAGGACACGTCAAGGGCAGTTTAAAGGAACTGTCTATCGGAGCTGCATATTGAGCCAACAACAGATCGAAGAATATGTGGCAAATGTAGGCTAATATCGGCAGTGGTATGGCTTCACCTCAGCCACTAAAAATAGAAAGAAAGCTGAGTAGTTTGGCAACGTTCTGTTTTTGATAAAGCTAGGTTAGAGCTAATAAACCTGGGGTTTCCACTATGGACTATAAGCTGACAAATATTCAGAATTCCCATAGTAAGAATAAGTGCTGCTGTACGCAGGGATGCGGATAATGACCTAGAAAGTTGTTAAATGCGCAAATCGATACTTGATCACTATAATCTGCATTGATATGGGCATTCAATGATGCTTGGCAATCAGCTTTTCTTGACTATTCATTTTAAACG
>Ga0316217_10005927_pt1 | contig 12379 bp, 7 predicted proteins | sample 1anoAmetaG_FD_203633 | JGI IMG/M metagenome (GOLD analysis project Ga0316217, IMG submission 203633) | Freshwater microbial communities from Trout Bog Lake, Wisconsin, USA - 1anoA | ecosystem: Environmental > Aquatic > Freshwater > Lake > Hypolimnion/Profundal zone | place: USA: Wisconsin... | reverse complement strand
TCCTCGATCGCAGCATCCTGGGCGTGCTGGCTACCTACGTCACCGCCGACACCGGCACAGGCGCGGTTCACACCGCTCCCTCGCACGGCGCGGACGATTTCTACACCGGCGTCCGCTACGACCTGGACAAGACCTGCCGCGTCGATGCCTCCGGCCGCGTGCATGTGGACCCCGAGGCCTGGAATCTTGCCGCTCCGCCAGCCTTCGAGGGTATGAAGGTCTGGGCCGCCAATCCGGTCATCGTGGCCATGCTCGAAGAGTCCGGCGCGCTGCTGGCCTCCGCCGACCTGAACCACTCCTATCCGCACTGCTGGCGCTGCCATCACCCGGTCATCTACCGCGCCACCGAGCAGTGGTTCATCGGCCTGGAAACCCCGGTGAAGCGCGCCGACGGCTCGGAGACCACCTTCCGCCAGCTCTCCATCGAAGAGATCGACAAGGTGGTCTGGGACCCCGCCTGGGGCAAGGAACGCATCACCAACATGATCGCCACCCGCCCCGACTGGTGCATCAGCCGCCAGCGCATCTGGGGCGTGCCCATCGCGGTCTTCCTGTGCGAGGCCTGCAACCAGCCCATCGTCGATGCCACCCTCAACCGCGGCATCGTGGATCGGATCGAGCGCGAGGGCGTCGAATCCTGGCACACCACGCCCATCGAGACGCTGCTTCCGGCAAACGCGCAATGCGCGCACTGCGGCGGCAAGCAGTTCCGCAAGGAAACCGACATCCTCGATGTCTGGTTCGACTCCGGAACCAGTTGGTACGCCGTCTGCGAATCCGACTCGGAACTGAGCGCGACCTACAAGTCATTTCAAGAAGGCAAAGGGACCGAGGTCCTGTATCTCGAAGGCGGCGACCAGCATCGCGGCTGGTTCCACTCCTCGCTGCTCACTTCGGTGGCTCTGCGCGGCCATGCGCCCTATTCGCACGTCTCGACGGCTGGTTGGACGCTCGACGAGCAGGGCCGCGCCATGTCGAAATCGCTGGGCAACGGCGTCGATCCGGTGGACATCGCCAACCGCCTGGGCGGCGAGATCGTGCGCCTGTGGGTGGCCTCCATCGACTTCCGCGAAGACATGGCGGCCAGCGAAAACCTCATGCAGCGCTGCGCCGACATCTATCGCAAGCTGCGCAACACCTTCCGTTTTCTGCTCGGCAACCTGAACGGTTTTGTGCCCAGCCGCGACCGGATCGAAGAAGCGGAGCTCCTGCCGCTCGATCGCTACATGCTGGCACGCACCCGCGAACTGACCGAAAAGGTGCGCGAGTGGTACGCGGCCTTCGAGTTCCATCGCGTTTACCACGCGGTCAACGAGTTCGCCATCGTCGATCTGAGTTCGTTCTACCTGGACGTGCTCAAGGACCGCATGTACACCTTCGCGCCCACCAGCCGCGAGCGCCGCTCCGCGCAGACCGTCCTGTGGAAGATTTCTGAAACTCTAGTCCGATTGGTGGCTCCGATCTTGAGTTTCACCGCCGACGAAGTCTGGGACTACCTGCCCCAAGTCGAAGGCCGCGAGATCAGCGTCCACCTGGCGCAATTCCCCAAGCCGGAAGAGGTATTTTCCGAAGACCCCGCGCCGCTGCTGGAAGAGTGGAAGAAAATCTTCGCCATCCGCGACGTTGCGCTAGGCAAACTAGAAGAGAAGAGGCAGGCCAAGATTATAGGCAAAGGTCTGGAGGCAGAACTTCTCATCCATGCCGCAGATGATTCGCTAGCTCTCTTGAGGCGCCATGAATCAGGTCTGAAGGAAATTCTGAATGTCTCTGCTGTAAAAGTTATCGGTGACCATGCACTCTCTCTTCCAGAGGGAGAAACAACAATTGAACAAGTGATCGCCGCAGAGTTCTTCTTCGAAGTTCGTCCCGCCACCGGCACCAAATGCGCCCGCTGCTGGAACTTCATGCCCGAGGTGGCCAACTACGGCATCTGGCAGAACGTCTGCACCCGCTGCTCCGACGCGCTGACCGAGATGCACATCGATCCGCCCCAGCCGACGGAAGCCGCCCAGTGAACAACCGCTCCGTGAACAAGAACTCCGTGCCCCATCCATTCGCCGGCATTTTGGCGAATGGGTGGGAAAGCACAAAACTCAACAGCATCACGGTTCGCAAGGAGACCTCCAAGTGAAGTTCGCCGTCCCCCGCCGCCTGCCCTGGCTGCTGTTTCTCTCCGCGCTGGTGATCGCCGCCGATCGCTTAACCAAGATCTGGGTCGCCGGCCACTTTGACCGCCTGACCAAGACCTGGCATGGCGGGCACATCCCCCTGGGCGGCGCCATCCCGGTGGTGCCCCACTTTCTGCGCATCAGCCATTGGCTCAACGACGGCGCGGCCTTTTCGTTCTTTGCCGACTCCGCCTCGCCCGACATCGTTCGCTGGTGCTTGAGCGCGTTTTCGCTGCTGGCCGCGCTGGTTGTGCTCGTTGTGCTGGTCCGTCTAGGCGACCGCTTCACCCTCACCACCATCGCCCTGGCGCTGGTCTTTGCCGGGGCCTTGGGCAACGTTCACGACCGCATCCTTTACGGCTCGGTGGTGGACTTCATCGAGGTGCACATCTTCGGCTATCACTGGCCCGACTTCAACGTAGCCGACTCCTCCATCGTCACTGGCGCATGTCTGCTGATGCTCGACTCGCTGCTGCCGCAGAAGAAGACCGAGAACTGAGAAACTTCCGCGCGGGATCGTGCGTATCGATAAGAAGCGGCCCAGACGCGCGGGCTTCACCGGCTGCGGAAAAGCTCCTGATGGGCCGAGTTTTGCAACAGGGCACGACTTGAGTCGTGCCGTAAACCGCTGACAATTAATGCTGGGCCTCAGCCCCTGCGGAATGCCTTTCGCGATCTTCGCGAACCCTTCGGGCTTTTTCCACAGCCTGACTAGCCCTGGGGAACCCCGTTTCCATTTGATTCACTCCTTGAGGATGTTATGAGAATTCGCTGTCTTGCCCCGTCCGTCTGCGTCGCTTTCGCAGTCTGCCTCTCCCTCGCACCGGTCCGTTCGGTCCAAGCCCAGCGGCTTCCCTCCACGGTTGTCCCGGAGAGCTATACGCTCACCCTGACGCCCGATCTCAAGGCCGCGACCTTCTCCGGCGCTGAGACCATCGGCGTAACCGTTGCCGAGCCCACCGACCGCATCACGCTCAACGCCGCCGAGATCGCCTTCCAGAGCGTGACCGTCGCCGCCGCCGGCAAACAGCAGATAGCCACCGTTTCTCTCGACGCCCAGAAGGAGCAAGCCACTTTTACCTTCCCCGAGAAGCTCCCCGCCGGCAAGGCCACGCTCGCCATTGCCTACACCGGCATTCTGAATAACGAACTGCGCGGCTTCTACCTCTCCAAGACTGCCCGGCGCAACTATGCCGTCACTCAGTTCGAGGCCACCGACGCGCGCCGCGCCTTCCCCAGCTTCGACGAGCCGGCCCTCAAAGCCACTTACGACATTTCCCTCGTCGTTGACAGCGCCGACACGGCTATCTCCAACGGGCCGATTGTCAGCGATACGCCCGGCCCGGCTGCCGGCAAGCACTCGCTCAGGTTCCTGACCACTCCCAGGATGTCCACTTATCTCGTGGCCTTCCTGGTCGGCGACTTCCAATGCACCGCCGGCGACCAGGATGGCGTGGCCATTCGTGTCTGCTCCACGCCCGACAAGGTCGCGCTCACCTCCTACGGCGTCGATATCGCCAAATACGTGCTCCACTACTACAACGACTACTTCGGCATTCCCTATCCGCTCAAGAAGCTCGACCTGATCGCCCTGCCCGACTTCGAAGCCGGGGCCATGGAGAACTTCGGCGCCATCACCTATCGCGAGACCGCGCTGCTCATCGATCCCAAGACCGCCTCGGTCGGCGCCAAGAAGGAAGTGGCCCTGGTCATCGCCCACGAGATGGCCCACCAGTGGTTCGGCGATCTGGTCACCATGCAGTGGTGGAACAACCTCTGGCTCAACGAGGGCTTTGCCACCTGGATGGAGAACAAGGCCGTAGCGGCCATGCATCCGGAGTGGAACATCGATCAGACGGTCGCCTCCGGGGTCGACACCACGCTCAATCTCGACGCGCAGCCCACTACCCGCGCCATTCGCGCCAAGGCCGACACCCCCGACGAGATCAACCAGATGTTCGACGGCATCGCCTACGGCAAGGCCGGCGCGGTGCTCGGCACAGTCGAGAACTACCTGGGCGAGGAGACCTTCCGCAAGGGCGTGCACAACTATCTCGCCGCCCATCTTTACTCGAACGCCACCGCAGAGGACTTTTGGAACGCGCAGACCGCCGCCAGTCACAAGCCGGTCGACAAGATCATGGACAGCCTGGTCGCCCAGCCCGGCGAGCCGATCCTCACCTTCGCGGAGCCGGCCGACGGCAAGGTGCCGGTCGAGCAGAAGCGCTTCTTCCTCAGCCCCTCCATCCAGCCCAACCCCGCCCAAAAGTGGACCCTCCCCGTCTGCTTCAAGACGGCAAAGGGACAGGACTGCCAGGTCCTCACGCCCGCCGACGCCGCATTGCCGGCGCCGGCAAGCGGCCTCCTCTTCGCCAACGCGGGCGGCAAGGGCTTCTACCGCAGCGCCTACCCGGCCAAGCTCTACGCCGCGCTGGTGGCGCGCGTCGAAAGCGATCTCACGCCGGCCGAGCGCATCGCCTTCCTGGGCGACGAGTGGGCCCAGGTTCGCGCCAACAAATCCGCCATCGGCGACTATCTGGACCTCGGCTCCGCCGTCAAGGCCGACTCCAACAGCGAGGTAGTCGGCAAAGCACTGGAAGGCGTGAACACCGCTATTTCCCGCCTGGCCTCCACTCCCGCGGAAAAAGACGCATTCTCGGCATGGATACGCGCGACCTTCGGTCCTGAGTATGCCAAGCTCGCGGCCCCCGCCGACAGCGACTCAGCCAACACCCGCGAGCTGCGCGCCCAGCTCTTCGGCGTGCTCGGCTACTACGGCAAAGACCCCGCCGTGCTGGCTCAGGCCAACCGCATCGTCGAGCAGTATCTGGCCGATCCCTCCTCGATCGACGCCACGCTCGGCGAGACCGCCCTGGCCATCGCCGCCCGCAACGGAGACGCCGCGCTCTTCGACAAGCTCCAGCAGGTCTTCGAGACCTCAACCAATCCCGAGTTGCAGGAAGGCGCTCTGCACCTGCTCGCCGAGTTCCAGAACCCCGCTCTCGTGCAGCGCTCTCTCGATTTCGCCGTCAGCGGCAAGGTCCGCAACCAGGACGCCGCCGTGCAACTCATCATCCCGCTGGAAGCCGATGAGACGCGCGACCAGGCTTGGAAGTACATCCAGGCCCACTGGGAGAAGGTCCAGGCCCAGCTCACCACCGCGATGGGCGGCTATCTGATCGGCGCCACCGGCAGCTTCTGTTCCGCGGAGAGCCGCGACGACGTGAAGAGCTTCTTTGCCGCGCACCCCGTGCCCGCCTCCGAGATGGCCCTTCGCCACGCCATCGAGCACATCGATGGCTGCATCGAAATGCGCAAGCTGCAAGGGCCAAACCTCAAGGCCTGGCTCGCCGCCCAGCCCAAGCACTAGCTCGGCATCTCTCGTACCGGCAGAAACGCCGGGTTTCCCAGGTCTCGTTTCCGAGATCTGGGAAACCACAACCGCAAACCAGCCTTCTTCCATTCCGCCAAAAGGCCACCGTGCCCCATCCTTTCCGCGTCTTTTGCGGAAAGGGTGGGAAGCCCCTGCGGTTCGCCCTCGCAGAACACCGCGTCTCCCCCCCGGAGACATTCCTCCTTTCTCCGCAGCCGTCCCCGGTGTTACCGTCAACCCATCATGATGCGCCGCCTATCTGTGCTTCTCGTCTTCGTCCTCGCCGTCTCTTGCGCCTCGGCCCAGCCGCTCGCCGTCACCCAAGCCATCCTGGCAGGCAAGCTCATCGACGTGCGCACCGGACAGGTCCGCACTCGCGCCTACATCCTCATCGCCGGCGACCGCATTCAATCCATCGCCGATGCCGCACCGCAAGGCGTTCCTGTAACCGATCTCTCGGCCTACACCGTGCTCCCCGGCCTCATCGACGCGCACGGCCACATCCTCTCCGACCCCACCACGCAGAGTTTCGCCGCCCGCCTGCGCACCTCCATCCCCCAGGAGACGGTGTGGGGCGTCTACAACCTGCGCATCTGGCTGGACCACGGCTTTACCTCGGTCCGCGACGCCTGCGAGGGGCCGGCCGACTACCCGCAGTTCGCCTTGCGCGAGTCCGTCAGGCGCGGCATCGTCCTGGGCCCGCGCATTACCGCCGCCGGAAGTTGCGTTTCTCTCACCGGCGGCCATGGGGACGGCGCACCCTTCTCTCCCGACATCGCCCTGCCCCGCGGCACGAACGTCGCCGACACGGTGGACGATATGGCCCGCGTGGTTCGCCGCGACATCAAGTACGGCGCGGACTGGATCAAGCTGATGGCCACCGGCGGCGTCATGGACCCCATCTCCGACTTCCACCTGCAGGAACTGAGCGAGGCGCAGATGGCCGAGGCGGTCGAGATTGCCCATCGCGCCGGCAAGAAGGTGATGGCCCACGCGGAAGGCGCAGCCGGCATCAAGGCCGCGGTCCGCGCCGGCGTGGACTCGATCGAGCACGGCACCATGCTCGACGAGGAGGGCGCGCGCCTGATGGAGCAGCACCACACTTGGCTCGTCCCCACCCTCTACTGCTTCCAGCACGACATGGAGACCGGCCTCAAGCTGGGCCGCGACCCGGAATCCTTCGCCAAGGGCCAGGAGATCGTGACCGCGCAGGGACCGGCCTTCAAGCTGGCTCTGGCCCACCACATCCCCATCGTCTACGGCGTGGACGACGGCGATGTGGACGAGAGTGTCTCCAAGGAGTTTGGCGCGCTGGTCCGGGGTGGCTTATCTCCGCTGGGCGCATTGCAGGCGGCCACCATCAACGCTGCGACCATGCTGGGCAAGGACAAGGATGTGGGCACCCTCGCCTCAGGCCGCTACGCCGACGTCATCGCCGTCCAAGGCGACCCGCTCTCGGATATTACGGTCATGGAACACGTGGTCTTCGTCATGCAGGGCGGCCGCATCGTCAAAGACCCGGCCCACCCCGACCGCAACCCGGTCATCCACGTCAAGTAACGCCTCCGCTGACGCTTGGCAGCGCTGGCGGGGTTTGCTCCCTTGAAAAAGGCCTACTCCGCTTGCGGTGCATCCGGGCCGTCCGGCTCGTCGCCGTGGATTTCCTTCGCCCGGATCAGCGCCGCCTGAATGTTGGGCAGGATATTCTCCCGGCCGATCCGATCCTGGAAACGCGCTCCGCTCAACAGCTTCGAAGGCTGCTGCATGGCGCCGCACAACAGCATGGTTCGGTCGGATTCGTGCAACCGCTTGGCAAAACTTTCGATCGCGTGGATGCCGGTGGCGTCGATGGCCGACATATTGCGCAGGCGGAGAATGACCACGGAAGGAAAGGCCTCCAGGTTGACCGTCTCCTCCACCAGCTTCTCCGTGGTGCCCCACAGGAACGGCCCGTGAATGCGCAGCACGGTGACGTAGGAGGGCAGGATGCGCCCTTGCAGCACATGGGGCAGGCTGTCGCGCAGATACTCCTCGGTCACCGTCGCCACGGTGGTCGTCTCGCCGATGCGATAGATATAGAGCAGCGCGGCCAGCGCCAGGCCGATGCCCACCGCCACCGTCAGGTCGGCGAAGACCGTGAGCCCGAAGGTGACCAGCCAGACGGAGATGGCGGTAGCATCCATCTGCACAATCGCGCCGATCTCGTGCCACTCGCCCATGTTGTAGGCCACCACAAACAGCACCGCGGCCAGCGTCGTGAGCGGGATATAGCTGGCCAGGGGCGCGGCCACCAGCAGGATCAGCAGCAGCGTAAGCGCATGAATCATGCCCGAGACCGGCGAGCGCGCGCCCGAGCGAATGTTGGTTGCCGTGCGGGCGATGGCCCCGGTGGCCGGAATGCCGCCGAACATGGGCGAAATCATGTTGGCAATCCCTTGCGCCACCAGCTCGACGTTGGGGTTGTGCCGGTCGCCGGTCATGCCGTCGGCCACCACCGCCGAGAGCATGCTCTCAAGCGCCGCCAGCAGGGCTACGGTAAAGGCCGAGGGAATCAGCGGCAGAATGTGCTCGGAGTGGAAGTCCGGCCAGGCAAACGGCGGCAGGCCCTGCGGAATCCCACCAAACTTGCTGCCGATGGTCTCCACCGGCAAGTGAAACAGCAGTGCGGCTCCGGTGCAGACCAGCAGCGCCACAATCGACGCCGGAATCCGCTTGGTGAAGCGCGGCAGCACCAGCAGAATCGTCAGCGCGGCCAAGCCCAGGCCCAGCGCCGCCCAGTTCACGCTGGCCGCGTGCGCCAGCAGCATCTTGATGCGCGGCAGAAATTCGCTGGGCGCCGCCGGCGTCTTCAAGCCGAAGAAGTCCTTGATCTGCGTCGAGGCGATCAGCACGGCAATGCCGTTGGTGAAGCCGATGACCACCATGCGCGGAATATAGCGGACCGCCGCGCCCAGGCCGGTGAGACCCATGAGCAACAGAATGATGCCGGCCATCAGCGTGACCATGGCCAGGCCGCTCATGCCGAAGCGCAGCACAATGCCGGCCACGATTACCACAAAAGCCCCGGTCGGTCCGCCGATCTGGGTGCGCGAGCCGCCTAGCGCGGAAATCAGGAAGCCGGCGATCACCGCGGTGTAGAGGCCAGCCTGCGGCGTCACTCCGGAAGCGATGCCAAAGGCCATCGCCAGCGGCAAGGCGACCAGGCCGACGGTCAGTCCCGCCATCAGATCGTGCAGAAACATCTGTGCGGAATAGGTGCGGAACGCCAAAACCGATTTGGGGAGGTTCGGATTGCTAATTGACATGGTTTCTCTAATTTTACGCGCGTCGCTGGATAGGTGCGGGGTGGACGACGCTGCGAGCAGCGGAATCGCATGAATCCGCTGGGGCGATTTTGCCCTTTCCGAAAATCGATTTCAACAGCCTCTGCTCCGTCCTTCGTCCCGAAGGGACGGTCTGAACGTAGCCCAGGACAAGCGAAGCGCAGTCCTGGGAGAGCGGCCCATGCAGAGTCTCTCGCCCCGCAGGGGCAGAATGAACTCTGTCCAGGTCCCATTCACCGTTCATCCAATCGCCCTGACGCCGCGAGAGGCGCAACTCGACTGCGGAAGGCAGGAATCCAGCCAGAAGGACGTGCGATGCCGGCGGGTCCGGGGCGGGGCGCAAGGCTCACCTACGACCTCTGCCTGACGAGGGCCGAGGCGGCAGTGAGCCACGGATTCCCGCGCTGTTACTGGGCAGCAGATTTAACCCGGTCGCCGGTTTGGAAGCCGGATCCGGAGACCGGCGTGCAGACGGCCGAGGCGTCGTCCACGTCCGTAGCCTGGACGATGCCGATGGAGCTTGTCAGGCGGCGAATCACGGCGCCGGTCGCGGGATCCTTGATCTCCTTGGTGACCCGCACCACCTCCAGCTTGTCGCCGGCGTTGACGCCTGCTTTCTTTCCCACGTTGAGAATGATCTGGCCGCCATCGACGGCCGCAACCAGCCCATCCACGGTGACGGTGTGGACGGAGATTCTGGAAGCATTGGAGACGATGTCGGCGGTCAGCTTTTCGACGGCCATCTTGGTCGCTTCGCCGATGATCGTTTCCTGAAAATTGCTGCTCCCGAAATCGACGTTCCCGCTGCCGTTGCTCCAACCGTGCCCACCGCCGCCGAGCAACGAGTTCGAGCTGCGCGAAGAAGTGCCCGCGCCCTCGGCCACGCCCAGAATCTCAGCCGTCTCCACGTTGACGATGCGGGCCGTGATGCCGACGTTGGCCTTGGAGTTGGAGTGGCCTATGCCGCCGAGGCCAAAGCCGCCAAACGTGCCCCCGCCCCCGCCAATGTTGGTCTTCTTGGTTTCATTGCCGAACTGGGTGATGCTGCCCACCACGATGGCATCCACCCCCAGCAGTTTGCCGAGTTTGGCGGCGCTGCTAGGATCGGCGCGCTGCGAGGTGGAGAAGTTCTGCTCGGCCACGATCTTGTCCAGGGCCTGGCGCTCGATGATTGAAAAAGTGCCGTCCTTGACAAGACCGGAGATCAACAAGTCGGCGATGCCCTTTCCTACATCGACATTGCTGCCAAACATGCCGGTCGAGGAACTCTGCACCGTTCCATAGTCGAAATCGAGCACGGCAATGCGCGGCCTGTGCTTGGCGGCCTGACCAGCCGCAGGAACTGTCACGCAGGCGGTCCCAAGGGCGAGGAATACCAGGAGGGCGGAGTAAAGCCTCTTTGTGCGCATGGTTGGTCCTTCAAGGGGAATCCGGACCGAGATAGATTCCCGCATCGCCTTCGCGCTTGTCAAGCATTTTTTCTATGGGCGGACGAATGTATCGGGCTGGCCTAGCCCTCCCGCAAGCTCCGAAGCGCCAAGCCCGCGGCGGTCTCGGCAGCCGGAGTTCGATCTCCGCGGAACGAGAAGATCGGCGGCGCTCAAGCCAGCTTTTTCACGTAGACCAGCGCCGCCCGGCCCTTGGGGTAGTAGTTCTCTTCCCTGCCCTCGCAGCGAAAGCCCTTCGCCTCGTAAAGCCGGATCGCGCCCGCGTTCTCCGCGTCCACATGCAGCCAGATCAGCTCGGCATCGGCGGCGCGCGCCGAGCCCTCGATACGGTCCAGCAGTTCTCCGCCGGCTCCCTGGCCGCGCGCTTCGGGGAGCACTTCCAGCGTCTGGATGTAAGCGGCCATCCCGCCGGATTCCCGATTCCACTCGGCGATGGCAAAGCCCGCCATCCGGCCGTCTTCTTCCGCAATCCAGGCCGCAGTATGGGCGCTCCCGGCCAGGTTTCGCATGTACCTGCGGCCAAAGCGGAACGGCGGCTGGAAGCAGGTCTCTTCAATGGAGTAAAGCCGGTCAAAGTCTTCCGGAAGATAGAGGCGGTAGTTCACATTCCCACTCTAAGCGCGCCTCTCAGCAAAAAGCCATCCTCGCGGGGAGGATGGCTCTTTGCATTCGATGGCTGAGCTAGAACTAGACCTTGGCTTCCAGGTCGCTGATCACGTCGAAGAAGCGCTGGTCCAGCCGCCGGTTGGTGGCAATGGCTTCCTTGATGGTGATGTCGGTGATGTCCGTGCCTTGCAGCACCGCGATGCGGCCCCACTTCTGGTCGTGGACCATATCAATCGCATGGAGCCCGTAGCGCTGGCCGAGCAGGCGATCGTAGGCCGTGGGTACGCCGCCGCGCTGGGTGTGTCCCAGGTTCACGCTGCGGGTCTCGAAGCCGGTCTTCTCTTCGATCAGGTCGGCCAGGGCCTCGCCGATGCCGGAGAGACGGGCATGGCCAAAGGAGTCCAGCTTGGTCGAGGCGTCGACGATCTGGCCCTTCTCGGGCAGATGGCAGCCCTCGGCCACCACCACGATGCCGTAGTGCTTGCCGCGATCGTAGTTGTACTTGAGCAGGGCAGCCACGTGGTCGATGTCGATGTCCTTCTCGGGCACCAGGGTGACGTCCGCGCCACCCGCCACACCGGCGGCATAGGCGATCCAGCCGGCATCGCGTCCCATCACTTCGATCACAATCACGCGATTGTGGGAGTCGGCGGTGGTGCGGATGCGATCCACGGCCTCGGTGGCGATGGAGACGGCGGTGTCGAAGCCGAAGGTGGCATCGGTGCCGTTGATGTCGTTGTCGATGGTCTTGGGCACGCCCACGCTGGGCACGCCGTTCTCGCTCAGGAACAGGGTCACCGACTGGGTGTCGTCGCCGCCCAGGGCGATCAGCGCATCGATCTTGTTGGCCTTCAGAACTTCCTGGACCTTCTCGATGCCGCCGGGGATCTTCTTCACGTTCGTGCGCGAAGAATGCAGGATGGTGCCGCCCTTGAGCTGGATGCCGTCGATGGCTTCCAGGGTCAGGGGGATGAAGTTGTTGTCCAGCACGCCGCGCCAGCCATTCAGAAAGCCGATGAACTCATCGCCGTAGGTATTGATGCCCTTCTTCACGGCCGCATAGATTACCGCATTCAGTCCGGGGCAGTCGCCGCCGCCGGTCAACAAAGCAACTCGCATCGTAAAAATCTCCTGATCGAATTTACGCGGCCACGGAGGGCCGAGCCGGGAGCATCTCCCTGTTACCGAACGCCCCGGCCCGGAAAATCACCGGCCTTGACGCCTTAACCAGTGTACTCCGCGATTGTAAAGAAAAATCGTGACCGCGCTCACGGCACCGGGCTTCGCTGGAAACGCCGCGCCGCGAAGTGTTTCAATGGGATATGCCCGGAACCGGTGCGCTCTTATTGCTGGCCTTCGCCAGCCTGGTGGTCGTCCTGCTGCTGGTCCTTTTGCAGTTGACCCGGCTGGGCTTCGTGGTCCGCTCCACCATCCCCGACCGCCCCCGTCGGCGCATGTTCA
>Ga0316217_10005924_pt1 | contig 12380 bp, 12 predicted proteins | sample 1anoAmetaG_FD_203633 | JGI IMG/M metagenome (GOLD analysis project Ga0316217, IMG submission 203633) | Freshwater microbial communities from Trout Bog Lake, Wisconsin, USA - 1anoA | ecosystem: Environmental > Aquatic > Freshwater > Lake > Hypolimnion/Profundal zone | place: USA: Wisconsin... | reverse complement strand
TTCCGGAACCTGCAGGAGGATGCGCAGACAAACGTTATCCCCGTAATCATCCTGACGGGGGTTTCGCACGAGTTCAAACGGTTCATCGAGAATCGCCGCCACCTGCGTCCACCCGCAGGTTACTTCGATAAACCGCCGGACCGTGAGGAATTATTGACCAAGGTAGCGGAACTCGTCGCGGTAAAACACGTCGTGTAACGAGGTGCGGCTATCTCTAGAGCGTGAACCGCATTATTCCTCTGCTAGACAAGTCAGGGGCATGACAGTACTGTCACTAGCTAATCCGAGATGGAGAGCGTGAATGAAGCGCAATACCTTGTTCGCGACACTGATTTGCTTGGTTGTGATTTCGTTAGCCGCGGTAAATGCCACTGGTTCTCAACCAGGCTCAAAGCTGCTGGTACAGACCACCTGGCTCGCCGCGCACCTCAACGATTCGAATGTTGTCATCCTTCACGTCGCGCCTAACCGGACCTCCTATGAAGCGGGCCATATTCCCGGAGCGCGTTTCCTGCTACTAAGCGACGTCGCCGTCACTCGTAATGGCCTCCCGAACCAACTTCCCGTTGTCGATGCCCTGAAGGCCGCCTTTGAACGTGTGGGCATAGGTGACAAGTCTCGCGTCGTAATTTATGGCGACATGAACGGTCTGTTTGCCGCGCGAGCTTATTATGCGCTTGACTATCTTGGTCGTGGGAATCGCGTCACTTTGCTCGACGGTGGACTCGAAAAATGGAAAATGGAGCATCGCAATCTGAGTACCGATGTGCCTGTAGCCAAGCTTGGAAGTCTAAAAGTGAAGCCTCGCCCCGAGCTTCTCGTGGAATTGGCTGCGATGAAGCAGATTGTGTCCGACAAGGATAGTACCCTGATCGATGCCCGGCCGCCGGATGAGTACTCCGGAATGAGACCAGGCGATGGCGTGCCGCGAGGCGGGCATATCCCAGGCGCCAAGAACGTCTTCTGGATGGACAATCTGCTGGCTAAAGACAGCCCGACCCTCAAGCCCGCATCTGAAATACTGGAGAAGTACACAGCGGCGGGGGTGAAACACGGCGTAAAATTGGTAGTTTACTGTCGCACAGGCCTCCAAGCCGCGCATGACTATTTCACGCTTAAGCTCCTGGGGTTTAATCCTGTCCTGTACGAAGGGTCGTTCATCGAATGGAGCAATGCGCCTGGGACACCTGTTGAGAAAAGCGTGACAGGCGCTCCGAATTAACAAACCAAGACCGCAACATTATTGGGAAGAGACCCGAAGATGAGCGTAACAGCTGACTAAGTCGGCTGGTACGCCTTTTTGCACTGCAACCCACGCTCTTTGCGAAGCTCACCTCTCGGCGACTTCGCCCGTGATGACAGTTTAAGTCTCAATCCCGCTGCATAACCGTTGGAGCCGCAATCCACGGCTCTCTCCAGTGAGGTTCATGGCAACGATCACCGGTCAGCACCACTAGCGGCACTAACCACGCTACGCTCTTGTGCCACGTCGCCGAGCAGGCTGTGTGGAGGCGCTCGAATAGCAAGTTGCCCCCTTTTCCGTCAGAACTCCTGGATAACGTCTACAACCAAAATAAATAGGCACTTGATGTAGACCTCTGGTGCGAGCACTCGTCTGTAACAAGTAGGGCCATGGAGCAACTTACTGCCACAGCGATGGAAAATACGCAACAGATAACCGGTTGCATAGTTGCGGAGTTTGAGAACTTCGACTCGCTCGTATTGGCCGAGCAGAGGCTCATCTACCGTGTGTTGCTGGCGATGCTTCGCGACCCCGACGCAGCCGACAACCTTACGCAAGAATGCTTTCTGAAAGCGTATGAGCACCGAAAGCGCTTCCGGGGCGAATGCAGCGTACGGACGTGGCTGGTGCGCATCGCCGTCAATCTCGCGCGGGATCACGTGAAAAGCCGCCGCTGGCAGTTCTGGCGCAATTTTTTCAGCGCGTCAGACGGCTCGGAGGAACTGCTTGAGCAGGTTGCTCCGCACGCCTCGCCTGAACGTAGTTTGTTGGCGCGTGAACGACTCGCCCACGTCTTGGCGGCGGTTGAATATCTACCGGAGCAACAGCGCGCCGTGTTTGTACTGCGGTTTATGGAAGAAATGAGCATTGAAGAGATTGCGGTGGCCATGTCTCTGCGGCCCGCAACGGTAAAAACACACTTGTACCGTGCACTCAGCGCGATAAAGGGGCACCCCAACGAGCGGAGGAACCGATGAGCACTCATTTGAACGAACATCAATTCGGAGATTTGATCCTCGGAACCAGTAATACGGCGACCGCAGGGCATATCGAGGTATGCGATGTGTGCCGCGCTGAGGCGGAAACTGTCCGCCTCGCGATTTCACGCTACAGGGAATCTGTCCGGCAATCCGCGGAACGCGATGAGATCTTCTGGGTCAGGCAAAGACTCGCGATTAAGCAGCGCCGTGCGCGTCTTCATTGTGCACCGTACATTCGTTGGTTTGCGACGGCTGCGATGGTTCTGGTGGTCTCAACGGCATTTCTGGTGACACGGACGCCCCGACCCGCGCAGTTGGCGAACACTGACGAGGCCGACAACGTTCTCTTGCAAGGAGTGCAGAGTGACGTTGAACGCGACTATCCGGCAGCACTGGCTCCCGCTGTGCTAATAGACGAGGAGCGTAACTCGGTGCTGTCGGCCAGCGCCGAACCAAGTTCTAATCACTGATTGAAAAGGAGTAACTGCAATGAAGAAGCGCATAGCAAAGCTACTGGTATTCATGCTGGCGTTCGCTTGTATCGCGATCGCACAAGGCGGCCCTGGTATGGGAATGGGTCGCGGTCCCCAGATGGGTCAAATGCCCTGCCCGATGGATGGCGGTGGTCCGGGAATGGGTCACGGAATGGGCAGTGGTGGGCGAGGGATAGGAATGGCGGGCAAGTGGTGGACAAATTCCGAGCTGGTCAAGAAAATTGGACTCAGCGAATCGCAAGTCCAGCAGATTGAGAAGATCTTTCAGGACCATCGCATGAAGTTGATCGACCTTCGCGCCGCGTTCCAAAAGCAGGAATTGACTCTGCAACCCCTGGTGGATGCCGATCGCCCGGACGAGGCAAAAGTGACCGCGCAGATCGACCAGGTAGCCCAGGCTCGCACTAACCTCGAGAAATCGAACGCACAGATGCTCCTTGCGATCCGACGGGTGCTTACGGTAGAGCAATGGAAGCAGCTACAAGCGCAAGGCAGGGGATCGATGCGGGGGCCGGGGATGATGGGCGGTGGTAGAGCAGGTCGTTCCGGACAGTAGAGCCCGACTGAATTCGTTGAACTTGCCTCGCAGAATCGGCTAGCCGCACCAAGCCGATTCTGCGGCTCCATTCGAGCTTTAACCAGCCTATACTCTGCACGGTCGTCGATTCATCATGATAACCGTACGTACGGATTAACCACATCAGGTTAGGGCACGGATACCAATTTCGTTCGGAACCTATGGCGGGCCTAATCCGACATTCCAAGTCCTTGACTATCTAGATTGCTACAGTACGAGAGTGGCGTTGCTTCCCAGCGCTGCATCAAAACCCCGAAAATTCTATTGACATGAACCTGAATTAGTTGGAATATACCTATAGGGGGTATCTCTATGAAGCAACTTAACCTGCTAATTACCGGAATGCATTGCGGTGCCTGCGTTCGCCGCGTGACGGCAGCCCTGGAAAAAACTCAGGGCGTGAAGATTGGAACTGTCGAGGTCGGCTCCGCTCGCCTAGAGTATGACCCTGCACAAGCCGACCCAGCTTCGATTATGGCGTCAGTTGCGAAGCTCGGCTTTTCAGCGGCCGAAGAATAAGTAGCCAGGAGTCCGCAATGGTAGCGCCGACGATTTCTTCAAACCCTGGGAAACAGCGATTCGATGCACGCGAGCAGTGCGTGACCTTTCCCGTGACTGGAATGACTTGTGCCGCCTGCCAATCCTTTGTAGAACGCACGTTGAATGCCCAACCGGGCGTGAAGAACGCGTCCGTAAACTTGATGCTGCATAACACGAGCGTGACTTTTGATCCAGACCAGACAAGCCCTGAGATGCTGGTCGAGGCTGTTCGCGAAACCGGATACGGAGCTGAGTTGGTGGCGCAGGCCGAATCTGCGCTGCAACAGCAACAGGCGCACGACCAGGGGCAACTTCTGGAATATAAAAGTCTCAGACGCAAGGCGGTTCTCAGCGCCATCGCTGGGTTGGCAGCAATGATTTTCTCTATGCCGCTCATGAGCGCTGGCAGCATGGGCGGTATGGAGCATATTCACGATCCGTTGCTTTCGTTGTCGATGCGACTTATCGATCCCCTGCTCTCTCGAACTATGCCATGGCTGTACCGCATAAGTCCCTCAGCATTGCGATGGGCTCTGTTTGCGTTAACAGCCCTGGTGCTAGCCGGGGCAGGCAGGCGCTTCTTCGCCAAGGCCTGGTCCGCACTCAAACACGGCACAGCGGACATGAACACGCTAGTGGCACTAGGAACTGGCGCAGCGTTTCTGTACTCGACTGCCGCTACTATGTTCTCAGCGTTCTTCGTCGCTCATGGTATTGCGCCTGATGTCTATTACGAAGCGGTGATCTTGATTATCGCTTTGGTATTAGTAGGCAACACTCTGGAATCACGTGCCAAGGGGCAAACCGCCGCGGCGCTGCGCAAACTTGTAGCTTTACAACCCAAGAGCGCCCGCGTCGTCCGCGAGGGCACGGAAGTCGAAGTTCCCGTCGAAAATATCCAGCCTGACGATCTCGTTGTCGTGCGTCCGGGAGAGCGGATAGCCGTTGACGGCCTCGTCGCCGACGGTGCTAGCGCCATCGATGAGTCTATGTTGACCGGAGAATCACTTCCGGTCGTCAAACGTGCCGGAGATCGCGTCATCGGGGGCACGCTCAACCAGAATGGCTCCTTTCGCTACCGTGCATCCCATGTTGGCAGCGAAAGCACTCTGGAGCAGATTGTTAGGCTATTGCGCGACGCCCAGAGTTCGCGCGCACCGATTCAAAAACTAGCCGATCGCGTTAGCGCAGTATTTGTACCGACCGTGCTGGCAATTTCCGTTCTTACATTCGCCTCATGGCGACTGCTTGCCCCGGGCGCTGGTCTGATGCAGGCATTCGCATCCGCCGTCACTGTGCTTGTCATCGCGTGTCCATGTGCGATGGGTCTGGCCGTGCCCACCGCGGTAATGGTTGCAACCGGGCGCGGAGCGCGTTTGGGACTCCTCATAAAAGGCGGTGAGGCGCTGGAGCGACTCGGGAAGATTGACACCATCGTACTCGACAAAACGGGCACCATCACCGAAGGTAAGCCTCGGGTTACCGATTTCCTGATAGCTCCTCAAAACCTGGCCGCGATTGCCGACGGATTGACGGGTGCCGATGCCGATCTGGTCGCTGCCGTGGCAGCGGTGGAGCGGAGAAGTGAGCATCCGCTCGCAACAGCCGTGGTCAGTTACGCTGCAGGGCTGGGACTACCGACACTCGAACCGGAGTCGTTCGAAGCACGCGTAGGTCAAGGTGCGGTCGGGGTTGTGAAAGGCGCCGCCATAGTGGTGGGAAACTCAGCTTTACTGGAGAGTTATGGCATCGATTTAGCCCCGATGCGGGCGGCGGCACAGCGACTCGCAGAGGAAGGAAAAACTCCGTTATGGGTTGGAGTCAACGGCAGGCTCAGCGCTTTGATTGCAGTGGCCGACACTGTTAAGCCATCGTCGATAGTAGCCATTGCAGCGATGCGCAAAGCTGGGCTGAAACTGGTGATGCTCACCGGAGATAACCAGCATACGGCGAATGTAATAGCACGTCAGATTCATATCGATGAGGTCGTGGCAGGCGTTCTTCCTGCAGGCAAGATTGAAGTCATTAAGCGACTTCAGGCCGAAGGCAGGACGGTAGCGATGGTCGGGGACGGCATCAACGATGCGCCATCCCTGGCGCAGGCTGATGTGGGAATCGCCATGGCAAGTGGATCAGACATTGCGATGGAGGCTGGCGATGTCACCCTCATGCGCAGCGACCTGAACGGGGTGGTTGCGGCCATAAAACTCTCGCGCAGGACCATGTCGATCATGCGGCAGAACCTATTCTGGGCATTGGTCTATAACCTGATCGGCATACCCATTGCCGCCGGAGTGCTGTATCCATTGCTCGTGCTCAGCCCCGTACTGGCTAGCGCAGCCATGGCATTAAGCTCCGTGAGTGTTGTTTCCAACAGTCTTCGGCTCGGCCGAATGAATATCGCTTAAGAACTAAGTATCGCGAAAACGTGTCACTGGAGGAACTTCGATGAAAGAACCTGCATGTCACGCCCCTGGGCTGGAGCGCAAAGCTGCGGGAGTGGACCCGGAAATAAAGGCCGCCAATTTGCGACGGCTGCGCAGGATTGAGGGACAGTTACGGGGCATCCAAAAGATGGTCGAGGACAATCGTTATTGCGCTGACATCATTGTCCAAATCGCCTCCGCGCAGGAGGCGTTGCGCGGCGTTGGCCGAGCCCTCATGAAGAACCACCTTCAGCATTGCACAACGGAGGCCGTCAAAAAGGGTCCGGAGCAGGCGGCAGCAATGTACGACGAGTTGCTTGAACTCATTTACAAACACCTCCGCTGATCTCAGTTGGCACGAAAAGTACAAACTTCTGAAGGAATTGATCACCCACGCCTAGTGCTGCGGATTGTCAGCCCGAATGCTGAATACAGCTTTACACAAACAGTGGCCGCGCATCCGAAGGGGAACCACGATGGGTGCTCCCAGACGAATCTTGCCAAGGTACTTGCTCGCCATAGCCTGTCAACCCTGCCTTGAAAGGTTGTAGCCCTCTTCAGACTAGCTTGGAGTCCCACTGTCTGCACCGGCTAGGCAGCCACTTCGAGGAGCTAGAACTCGCTTTACCGACTTCCCTTCCTCGTCATTACGCGACTGGTAGCCGCACACCGCATATGCGGAAGATCAGTTATGGCTTCTTTTCCGGTTCTTTCGCCGGTTCGAGAAGCCGCCGGTAGTAGGAATGCGTTTCATAGAGCGCGGCGACTGGATTATGCCCCAGGACGCGGTCCTTGGCCACGAGTGTCGTCACCGGCGCTTCCGAATATTTGTTGAATAGCGCGTCATGTCCGACGCAAAGTCCAACCAGCACGTTCAGGTCAGACTTTCGAGCGTTGAGCATCTTCGCCTGGAGGATCGGGTTACACATCGCCTCGTGCGAACCTTTCTCGATCTTCACTTCTTCAGAAAGCCCGATCTCGGTCTTATCCACCGAGCCGACCTTGCAGACGACCGTGAAAGCTTCCAGACCGTTTGCCCGCAGCACCTTGACGAAGGTTCGAGCTTCTTGAATCAGGCCGAGACAGGTGGCGACCCCAATACGCTTCGCACCGATGCGCTTCGCGAACAAAACCATTTCTTCTACGCGGGTTGCCTTGCCGTAATACATCCCCTCAATTTCCGCAGAAGCACGAGCCATACGGGCATCCAGATTATCGCCCTGCAAATGCTCCACGATCTCTTTCACTTCCTGAGGGTCGGCACCCTCGGTTAGACAAAAAGATGGTGGCGTCTTATCTTGTCGATGGCAGTTTAGCGGGCCGCATTCTGTGCATGAATTAATGATTTTTGGCATTGCTTCTCTTTTGCACCCCTAATGGCCGTACCTTGCCGTTCCCGCCGCGCCAATAGAATCATCTCCTAGGCGAACCGGAATGGCCTCAGTTTACATCATACATAGTACGATCGGCTCTGCGTCTTCTGGGCCACTCAATTCGTATTAGGAACCGGGTCCGAGAGGATTCCAAGTTGCTCCATGTCCTCAACGAGAAAAGGAAAGCTAATGAATAATCGTCTATTGCGCCTCCTGTTCGTCCTTCTCTTGACTGTTCACGTTATCCAGAGTGCTGCTTGGGCTCAGGTCAAAGCGGCTCCTCCGATTTCGAGCGTCAAGGGCAAACTGCAAGCAGTTACCAGCGACTCGCTAGACGTTGTTTCTCCGTCCGGTGTAGTACACGTAAAGATCATGCAGCCCCTCAAAATATACGGCCGCGTACCGTCCGATCTAAGTCATGTGACTTCGACGTCGTTTGTTGGCGTGACCTCAGTAAAGCAGGCCGATGGGACAGAACTCGCGAAGCAGGTCAACATTTTCCCAGCGGAATTGCGCGGAATTGGCGAGGGCAGCAACATGCTACCGGCGGCACCCGGCAGCGTAAGTCAGAGCAGAATGACCAACGGTTCGGTCACCACAAACGCCGCCCCGGCCTCACGCATGACAAACGGAACAGTGCAGAAACAGAGTGGGGGCACTACTCTGGTGGTCCAATATCAAACTGGCACTCAGACAATCTCTGTGCCGAAGGGTGTTGAGGTGACAGAAACCAAGCTCATCAAGGAAACGATAAAACCCGGGGATACTGTCAATGTGGTAACCGAAAAGCAGAAAGACGGAACGCTCACGACGAGCAAGGTTTATCTTGTCGCTGCAAGCAAATAACTCAAAATTAGTCGCAATAGGCACCGATACCGCTGACTCCGATGCAGAACGATAGTGCGTCCACGAATACGAGCACGACGGTCAAACCACCCGGCGTGCTCATAGCACGCAAGCACCACTTACTTGTGCGCTGGAGTCATTGGATGAATGTGCCGCTCCTTCTGGGACTCATTCTCAGCGGCATGTCCATTTATTGGGCGTCGCCGGTCTATCAGCACCCGCCGGATCCGAATACTGGCAACTTTGACGTGCTCGCAGACATCGGTATTTGGCTCTGCGCTCATGTTCCCGGATTACATAACTACAGCAGTCCCCCGGATTGGGTATATAACCACATGAGCCTTGGTCCCGGTATGCTTGCTGCCGCATTGCGCCTTCACTGGTGGTTTGCATATCTATTCATATTGAACGCTCTGGTGTACGTGCTAGGGCTCGGCTTAGGAGGAAGTTGGCGCGCCCTGCTGCCCCGCAGATCTGACCTTAAAGATGGGTTCAAAATGCTCCGGTACTACATAGGGATGCCCTTCGCCAGGCTGGCGCGCCGGGCGTGGCTGCATCCCCCCTTGCACACAAAATACAACGCGCTTCAACGCCTGGCCTACTTTTCCATCCCAGTTGCGGGACTACTTTCTCTGGCTACAGGCTGGGCGATACACAAGCCCATGCAATTGCATTGGCTGGCTGCGCTTTTTGGCGGCTATGACAAAGCGCGCGTCTTCCATTTTTGGCTTATGTGGCTCTTTATCTTCTTCGTCGTGCCGCATGTGATTCTGGCCTTAGCCGACGGGTGGGACACGGTTCGCAGCATGATCGTGGGATGGTCGCTGAAAGTGGAAAGACCGGAGGGCATTGAGAATGAACCCTGACGGAAAGCACGATGCATCGGAGCCGGAGGACCTCCATTCCGCCGATCGAGAAACGGAGCAGGAGCCGACAGAGTCGCCGGACCTCGGCAACAAGACGGAGAGCGCTCCCATCTCCGCAGACGCAGAGCCCCGCGAGGGTGTCAAAGCTGTCGATCGACCGCCGGAGTCAGAGGATGTTCCCTTATCGACAGTTGAGAATGAGCCGCCGACAGCCAAACCGGTTCCGGTCGCCGTCGCGGAAGCTCGCTCCACCGGAAAAGCTGGCGGATTCTTCAGCGAGCAACCTTCCAAAGTGATTGAAGTGGCGCCTGATGTCTTGCGGTATCAGACCCGGCGCGACGTCCTGCTCTTCGGCGTGGGAGCGATTGCAGCACTGGCAGGCGTTGGCTTTCTATTGCCGCAAGAAACTCTCAAACGCATGGGCGTGCATCGAAACATGAACTCTCCAGGAAGAGAGTGGTTTTTGGATAGATCGCTGCATATCGATGACGATGTTGCGGAAGCACTCTACTCGCAAAATCGTATCGTTCCGACATATACCAAGTCTCAGATCACGCCCCTCAAAAACAATTACAACGGGGTTACCCCCGACCCAGGCTACATCGCAGGATGGAATCTGACTCTCGACGGACTTGCTTCCGGCATAAATGTCTCTCTTGATATTCGGAATCTCCTGACGCGTTTCCCGACCCACGAACAGATCACGCGGCTTGTATGTGTCGAAGGTTGGAGCGCGGTAGCGTGGTGGGCAGGCCTGAGGTTCGATGATCTGCTGCATGCTTATCCGCCTATGTCACAGGCCAGATGGGCCCGTGTGGAGTCGTCGGTCAACCTCGATGCCTCGGGCAACGCTGATTCATACTTCGTTTCGCTTGATCTGCTGACGGCCCGTCACCCGCAGACGCTACTTGCGACCCACTTCAACGGTCAGCCTCTTACCGTCGAACACGGCGCGCCCCTCCGCCTACTCGTTCCGGTTAAGCTTGGACTGAAGAATGTGAAGGCGATTACTAAGATCTCTTATTTAGCGGAAGAGCCGAAGGACTACTGGGCTGAGCGGGGATACTCACGCTACGATGGGATCTGAGAACATCCGATTCTGTGGCTTCAGGCCGCCTTTGGTGCCGTCTCGCTGGCTTGAGCAGGGGATGACGGATACCAATCACAGAACGTGTTTTCCAAGCCATCATTGAGGATATGCCTCCGGACCTGTAGAGTCCGGTGCGCGCCACGATTGACCGCTGACTCGATCAATTCTGAAAGTGTGCGATGTTGAACAGTCGAGGCTTTGAAATCGCTTTACGATTACGCGAGGAATTATCAGTGATGACCGCTCAACACGAACTGGAGGCTCCGATTGATCCGTCTCTGAGCATCAGCGGTGCCATGCACAGGCCGGTCCATTACGGTCCCATGCGTGAATGGAAGAACAAGCCGTGCCCGACGACCCAGGATAGAGACGATGCCCGCACAAGACAGCGGTGAAGGCAATCTATCAGCTGGCCTGACGGGCGAAGAAGCCAGAGCACTACTTGCAAAGTATGGCCCAAACGCGATGCCGGACACGGCGATCCAACCGTGGCGCCTGGCGTTGGCCAAGTTCTGGGCCCCGGTTCCGTGGATGCTGGAAGCCGCAATAATCCTTCAGGCAGCGCTGCACGAATTTATTGAAGCAGCGGTCATTGCTGGGCTCCTGGTGTTCAACGCTGCTCTCGGATTCTTCCAGGAGGGACGTGCACAGGCCACTCTTGCAGCGCTGAAGTCGCGGCTTGCTCTGACGGCTTCTGTGCGGCGTGACGGCGCCTGGAAGAACATTCCTGCCACTGAACTGGTACCTGGCGACACGATCAAGCTGTCGCTCGGTGGCGTGGTTGCTGCCGACGTAAAGTTGATCGATGGATCGATCCTGCTCGATCAGTCCATGCTCACCGGCGAATCTGTCCCAATTGAAGCTGGAGTGGGTCTGCAAACGTATGCAGGGGCGCTGGTCAGGCGCGGAGAAGCCACGGCAACCGTCACCGCAACGGGGACGCACACGAAGTTTGGACATACTGCGGAACTGGTCCGCACCGCACATGTCGAGAGTACCCAGCAAAAAACCGTCGTGCGCGTGGTTCGGAATCTTGCAATCTTCAATGGCGTCATCATTCTCATGCTGGTGGCGTACGCCCATGCCCGCAAGATGCCGGTGGGCGAGATTATCCCTATGGTTCTCACCGCGATTCTCGCGTCGATCCCTGTGGCACTACCAGCTACGTTTACGCTTGCAGCGGCGATTGGCGCAAAGGCTCTGGCGCGCTTGGGTGTGCTACCAACCAGATTGTCGGCCGTGGATGAGGCGGCAACGCTGGACGTTCTCTGCTCGGACAAAACGGGGACGTTAACACTGAACGAGTTGGCGCTAACTACCATCCATCCTGAGACTGGCTTCGATGAAGCACACTTACTGGCGATGGCGGCTCTCGCCAGTTCCGATGGCGGACAAGATCCGGTTGACACGGCGATTCGCGCTGCTGCCGCGAAATCTGGAATCGCCGATCTTCCGAAGCTGTCCAAGTTTGTTCCATTCGATCCTTCGAAAAAGATGTCAGAGGCCACGGCAGTTGATTCGATGGGCGGCACAGTGCGCGTTGTGAAGGGGGCGTTTGCGGTGGTCATCAAGCTGACCGAAACAATGCCAACAGCCGCAGCAACGGCCCAGCAACTCGAAGAGAAGGGCTTCCGGGTTCTGGCGGTTGCCGTGGGCACAGCGACAACTATGCGGCTTGCGGGATTGATTGCGCTGAGCGATCCGCCCCGTACGGATGCGGCGGAGCTTATCAAGGACCTAAAGACTTTAGGTGTGCGCACGGTTATGGTAACCGGTGACGCACCGGCGACTGCGGCGATCATTGCCAAAGCTGTGGGACTCGATGGCGCTATCTGTCCGCCTGGGCCAATTCCAGAGAGCGTGCACCCGGAAGACTTCGCGGTCTTTGCAGGCGTTCTGCCTGAGGATAAGTATCACATCGTTCAAGCGTTCCAGAAGGGCGGCC
>Ga0316217_10005923_pt1 | contig 12380 bp, 12 predicted proteins | sample 1anoAmetaG_FD_203633 | JGI IMG/M metagenome (GOLD analysis project Ga0316217, IMG submission 203633) | Freshwater microbial communities from Trout Bog Lake, Wisconsin, USA - 1anoA | ecosystem: Environmental > Aquatic > Freshwater > Lake > Hypolimnion/Profundal zone | place: USA: Wisconsin... | reverse complement strand
GACCATCAACGGATAATCGGGCCCGACCGCCTCGCGATGCGAGGCCAGGAACTCCAGATTTTTCCGCAGCCCCTCCTCGCCGTCGAAATGGCTGTGCGGCAGCGGCACCTTGGCGCCCCAGAAGCCCAGTTGCTTGATCGCGAGCGGCTCGGGCGTCGTGCAATAGAAGGTGATCTCGTCGCGGCTGAGGCCGCCGATCATATGGTAGACCGGCTCCTGCCGCGCCTTGCCGACGAGATCCCAGAGCGCGAGATCGACGGCGCTGATGGCCATGATCGTCAGCCCCTTGCGGCCATAGGGCAGCGAGGCGCGATAGAGTTGATCCCAGATGCGGTTGATGTTGCGCGCATCCTCGCCGATCAGAAAGCGACGGAAATGATGCTGCACCAGCCAGGCCGCCGGCGCGCCGCCCGAGCCGGTGGCGACGCCGACCACGCCCGCCTCGGTTTCGATCTCCACCACGAGGGCGCCGAGCACGCCGATGCCCCAACTCGAGCGTCGCTCGCGATATTTCGCGTAGCCCGACATGGGATTGGCGATGAGGCTGTCGACCAGCCAGTGCTTCGCCTCGCCGGCGCGAAAATAGGTGCCCGACTTGGTGGACGGCGCCAGCGTGAATACCCGAACGTCGCGGATGCGGAAGGAGGCGCTCACGGGAGGTGGAACACTTTTTTGAGCGGAACCTGCACGGGCGCGTTGTTGGGATGGCTTTGCATGATGTCGCACATGAACGCCCACCAGCGCTTCATGATCTCGTGATCGGGCAGCGCATCCAGCTTGTGGTCGTCGGCGCGGGTGAGAATGCCGAAGAGATGATGATCCTCGGGATCGAGCCAGATGGAATAGTCCGATACGCCGGACTCTTTCAGCAGCGTCACGAGTTCAGGGAAGATCTCGTCGTGCCGCTTTTCGTATTCGGCGGCCTGGCCGGGGTTGAGATTCATGCGGAAGGCGATGCGTTCGGGCATGGCGGTCTCTCTCAGTCGCGCCCGATCAGGGCCATGGATTGCAGGGTGGTGTCGCGGACATGTTCGAGGTGGCGCCGATAGGCGCGCTCGGCCGCCGCCGAGTCGCGCGCGACGATGGCCTCGGCGACCTCGATATGCTGGCGCACGCTGATCTCGATGACGCCCGGCGCGGCGCTGGCGACGCGGCGCACGTCGAGCCCGAGATCGTAGAGCCCCTGCGCCAGCGCGGCCAGCAGCGGATTGCCCGCCCCGCGATAGAGCGCCTCGTGAAACTCGATGTCGGCGAGCCGAAAGGCGACGGGATCGTGATGGAAGGCGCGCCCGTCCGCCGCCAGCTTGAAAATGCGCTGGCGCGCCTCCGCGCTCGCCCGCTCGGCGCAGAGGCGGACGAGTTCGCCCTCGACGACATTGCGCGCCTCGAAATGCTGGCTCGCCCCGTAATCGACGCCGCCCAGCATGACGTTGAAGGGCGCGACCAGGCGCGAGGGCGAGAGATGGGTGACAGTGTAACGGCCGCCCTGGCGGCTTTCCAGCACGCCCATGATCGTCAGCGCCTTCAGCGCCTCGCGCAGCGGCGGGCGAGAGATGCCGAATGCGACCGTCATCTGCGCCTCGGTCGGCATCTGATCGCCGGGCTTGAGGTTGCCGGACTTGATCATCGCCATGATGCGGTTGGCGACCTGCTCGGAGATCGAGCGCCGCTGCGTCGGCGGCTCGCCCGAACTGGCTCGGGCCGGCCCCTTGCGTTCGGCCGCGACGAGCACGGCGAAAGCGTCGCGCGGCGCTTCCTCGGCGGGCGCGGTCGCGCTTCGCGGCCGGCCCCGCGCTTTCACCCGCGCCGCCGTCACAGATCGAGCCGATAGAAGGCGACGGCGTTGTCGCGATAGATCGCGCGCGTCTCGCGCTCGGACAGGCCGAGATCGGCGAAGGCGCGATCCAGCGTCTCCACCCATTGCGTCATCGTCGTCGCCTGCAGCAGGATCGGATAGTCGCCGGCGTAGATCGTCCGCTCGGCGCCGAATTCCTGCAAAGTCGTCGCGATATAGGGGCGCAGGTCCGCCTCGGTCCAGGCGTCGACATGGGCGGCGGCGGGAAGATCGGAGAGCTTGATCCAGAGGTTCTTGCGCCGCGCCAGCGCCTTCATGTCGTCGCGGAATTGCGCGATCGCGCCCTGCCGAATGCCCGGCTTGCCACAGTGATCGAGGATCAGCGGCACCTCCGTCACGCGCTTCACGAATTCGTGGACAATGTCCATCTGCGTGTAATTGACGTTGATCTCGAAATGCCAACCGAACTTGCCGAGCAGATTGACGCCGGCGATGAAATCGTCGGACAGCGTCAGCGCGCGCGGATCCCGGTCGAATTCGACAATGCGCCGGATGCCTTTCACGCTCGGGTGCTGCGCCTGCATCTGGCGCAGCATCGGCTCCACCCGCGCGCCCCATTCGAGCGGCGCCATCGGCACGATCCCCTTGATGCGGGGATCGCGCTGCGCCTCGCGCTCGACGAATTTGATCTCGTCGATATATTGCCCGCCGCCGTCCCAGAAATCGGCGTAGCATTCGAGAAACACCATCGCCTCGATCTCGAGCGCGCCGCAATCGCGACGGTAGTCCTCGATGTGATAGGGATGGCCGAACAGGGGATGGCCCTCGAAGGCGGAATAGCGAAGCTGCTTCTGATCCCAGATATGCAGATGCGTGTCGATGATCGGGAAACTGGGCATCGCCTCACCCCTGGCCACGGTCGCGCGAGGCCGCCGCGCGCATGCTGGATGCGCAGCGATATTTCGCGACAGCGCGCATCACAGGGAGAGTCCCTCCGTGTTCATGCGCGACGCGCTCCTCCCGCTTGCAGGCGCCGTCTATGCGCGGCCCCCTGATGGCGACAGGATTGTCCCGGAAGAAAAACTTGTCAAACATATTTTTGTCTGACAAGCTGGTCGGCAAGAGGTCAGAGCGGCGTCAACGCCGCCGGCGCCCAAGGGAGGACACACCCGTGACGACAGGCATTTCGGTTCGCCGCAAGGTGGCGGCCACCGCGCTGGAACTCCCGATTTTCGGACTCGGCACCGCGCATATCGCCGAACTTTACAATCTCGTGCCGGAAAGCGACTCGCAAGCGACGCTCGAGACCGCCTGGCAGGCGGGCGTGCGCTATTACGACACGGCGCCCTGGTATGGCCGCGGCCTTGCCGAGCACCGGCTCGGCGGCTTCCTGCGCACGCGGCCGCGCGCCGAATTCAAGATCACCACCAAGGTCGGCCGCACCCTGCATCGGCCCAAGGATCTCAAGACCTTCAGCCGCGCGCCGTGGACCGGCGGACTGAATTTCGAGGTGCATTTCGACTACTCCTACGACGGCGTCATGCGTTCCTACGAGCAGGCGTTGCAGCGGTTGGCGCTCGACACGGTCGATGCGCTCGTCATCCACGATCTCGACGCCGGGTACCACGGCGATGCGCTGGCCGCGCATGAGCGTCAATTGTTCGACGGCGGCGTGCGGGCGTTGCAGGAATTGAAGGCTTCGGGCGACATCCAGGCCTTCGGCATCGGCGTCAACACCGACGCCGCGCTGGAGACGACCGCCGCCAATACGCCCGTCGACTTCGCCATCGTGGCGATGCCCTACACGCTGCTCGACCAGGCGAGCCTGCATCGCGGCATGGCCGAATGCGTGAAGCGCGGCGTCTCGGTCATCATCGGGGCGCCCTTCGCCTCCGGCATTCTGGTGACGGGATCGCAGGCGGGGGCCAAATATGCCTATGGCGCGGCCTCCGCGGAGGTTCAGGCGCGCGTGCGCGGCCTCGAGGAGGTGTGCCGCGCCCACGGCGTTCCACTGCCCGCGGCGGCGCTGCAATTCGTGCTGGCGCATCCCGCCGTCGTTTCCATCATTCCCGGCGCCGCGCGAGCCCGCGAAGTCGCCGAGAATATCGCCTCCGTCAGCCTACCGCTCCCCGCCGCCTTGTGGTCCGATCTGAAGGACCGCAAGCTGATCGACCGGGATGCGCCGGTTCCGGCCGGCAACTAGGGCGCAGGCATGAGCGAGCCCACGGTCACGAGCGCGCCGCTTCTCTCCGCACGGGGCATAGCGAAGCAGTTCGCCGGCGTCGAAGTGCTCACGGACGTCGACCTCGACCTGATGCCGGGGGAGATCCACGCGCTGCTGGGCGAGAACGGCGCGGGCAAGTCCACCTTCGCCAAGATCGTCGCCGGCGTGCATCGCCCGACGCGCGGCTCCCTCACGCTCATCGGCCGCGCGGTCGAGGTCTCCAATCCGATTGTGGCGCAGAAACTCGGCATCACGCTCATCCATCAGGAGCCGATCTCGTTCCCCGATCTCACGGTGGCCGAGAACCTGGTGCTCGGCCGCCACGCCGGCGCGCCGCTGGCGCGCGTGCCCTGGGCGCAGATGACGCGCGACGCGCGCAAGCTGATGGATCTGCTCGGCGTCGCGATCGACGTCACGCAGACCATGCGCGGACTCTCCATCGCCGACCAGCAGATGGTGGAGATCGCGCGCGCCCTCGCCTCCGACAGCCGCGTCATCATCATGGACGAGCCGACGGCGCCGCTGACGCCGAAGGAAGTCGCGACGCTGTTCGCCATCGCGCGCCGCCTGCGCGACGAGGGCCGCACGCTGATCTTCATCTCGCACCGGCTCGAGGAAGTGCGCGAGCTCTGCGACCGCGTCACCATCTTCCGCGACGGCCGCAAGATCGCGACCGAGGGAATCCGCGATCTCGACGACGCCGCGATCATCCGGCAGATGATCGGCCGGCCGCTCAAGGAATACATGCACAAGCCCGGCGTCGCGCTCGGCGACGTCGCGCTGAAGGTGACAAATCTCACCAGCCCCGGCCTGTTTCGCGACATCGGCTTCGAGGTGCGCAAAGGCGAGATCGTCGGCCTCGGCGGCCTCGTCGGCGCCGGCCGCACCGATGTCGCGCGCGCGCTGTTCGGCGTCGCGCCGGCCGCCAGCGGCGCAATCGAGATCCACGGCAAGCCCGCCGTCATCGCCGACCCCACAGACGCCATCCGCCTCGGCCTCGCCTTCGTGCCGGAGGACCGGGCGGTCGCCGGCATCTTCCGCACCCTGCCGGTCGAGCAGAACATCACGGCGGCGGCGCCCGGCCGCATCGCGCCCAACGGGTTCATCCGCCGCGCGGTCGAGCGGGCGCTGGCGCGCGAATCCGTGGCCAGCCTGCGCATCCGGCTCGCCACCCTGCGCCAGCCCATCGGCGAACTCTCCGGCGGCAATCAGCAGAAAGCCATTCTCGCGCGCTGGCTGCTGACCGACCCCTCGATCCTCATTCTCGACGAGCCGACGCGCGGCATCGACATCGGCGTGAAGGCCGAATTTTACGACCAGATCGGCGCGCTGGCGGCGGGTGGGCGCGCGATCCTGCGGATATCCTCCGAATTGCCGGAGCTGCTGGCGCTTTGCGACCGCGTGCTGGTGATGTCGGAGGGACGCCTCACCGCCAATCTGCCGCGCGGCCTCGCCACGCCGGAGACGATCATGCGCGCGGCCGTGCCGCGCTCGGCCGAACGGGGCGCGGCATGAACCGGATCTCCCGACTGCTGCTCCGCCGCGAGGCCGGCATTCTCGTCATGATCGCGCTGTTCTGTCTGGCGGTGGGCGCGGTCAAGCCGCATTTTCTCACCCTCGACAGCCTGCAGATCGTCCTGCTGCTGGTGCCGCTGACGTTGATGGGCGCGATGGGCCAGATGATGGTGATCGTGGCGCGCCATGTCGATCTCTCCATCGGCTCGATCCTCGGCCTCACCGCCATGGCGTCGGGCATGATGTTCCGCTACCACCCGGAAGTCTGGTGGCCGCTCGGTTTCGTGCTGTCCATCGGGATCGGCGCGCTGCTGGGACTCGCCAACGGCGCTGTCGTCACGTTCTTCCGGCTGCCGGCGATCATCGTCACGCTCGGCACGCTCAATCTCTACCGCGGCCTGACCTTCATCATGTCGAACGCGAAGCAGATCGACCGGCAATATGTGCCGGTCGAACTCAAGGCGATGTCGCAGACCTCGCCGATCTTCGGGATTCCATGGATCATCCTGATGAGCTTCGCGGTGGCGCTGGCGACCTACTATTTCGTCATGCACACGCGCATCGGCCGTCAGATCTACGCGCTGGGCTCGAATCCCGTCGCGGCGCCGCTCCGCGGCATCGACGTGACCAAGGTGACGCTGCTGGTGTTCACGCTGTCGGGCGCGCTGTCGGGCCTGGCCGGCATCATGTATGCGAGCCGCTGGGGCTTCGTGAACCCCTCCAACACCGGCGCAGGCTTCGAGTTTCAGGTGATCGCGGCGGTGGTGATCGGCGGCGTCTCGATCAATGGCGGCGTAGGCGCGGTGCTCGGCACGGCGCTCGGCGTGCTGCTGCTCGGCTGCGTGGCGGCGGCGCTGCCGCTGCTGGGCATTCCCGGCACGACGCAGAACGCCATTTACGGCGCCGTGATTCTCGCCGCGCTTCTGATCGACCGCCTCGTGCGCCGACAGGGTCAGCGCGGCGCCGCGATCCGGGGGGCCGCATGAGCCCGATCGAGTCCCCCGCCGTCGCCGCCCCGCGCGGCGCCGCCCCCGCCCGGCCCATGTGGCACGTGATGCTGGTGCGGCCGGAGACGATGACGCTCGCGCTGCTCGTTCTGGGCGTTCTCGTCGCCAGCGAGATCTCGCCTTATTTCCTCGACATCCGCTATATCCTGAAGAGCTTCACGCTCTCGGCCGAATTCGCCATCGTCGCGCTGGTGCTGACCATGGTCATCATCTCCGGCGAGATCGATCTGTCGCCGGCCTCCAACATGGCGCTGTCGGCCTGCCTGTTCGCCTATGCCTTGCAGGCGGGCGCGCCGATGCCGCTGGCCATCGGCGTCGGCCTGCTGGCGGGCCTCGCCATGGGGGCGCTCAACGCCTTCATGATCATCGGCCTGCAGCTGCCTTCGATCATCGTCACCATCGGCACGCTGACGCTTTATCGCGGTCTGGCGCAGGTGATCGCGGGCGACAAGTCGATCCGCGTGCCGGAAAGCTTCACCGGCGTCGACACGGCGCTGCTGTTGGGCGTGCCCGTGCCGGTGCTGATCTTCATGGCGCTGTCGCTCGCGCTGGGCCTCGTGCTGGGCGCGACGATCTTCGGACGGCAGATCTATCTCATCGGAACCAACGAAATCGCCGCGCGGCACGCCGGCGTGCGCTCGCGCCGGATCAAGACCTTCCTGTTTCTCGCCATGGGCCTCGTCAGCGCGGTGGCGGGGCTGATGACCGCCTCGCGGCTGGGCTCGGTGCGCTACGATCTGGGCATCGGCGGCGAATTGCAGATGGTGCTGATGGCCATGCTGGGCGGCACCTATATCTTCGGCGGCCGCGGCACCATTCTGGGAACCTTTCTGGCGGCCTGGCTGCTGGTGATCGTCACCACCGGCATGATCGTGGCCGACTGGCTGCCGGCCTATCAGCTCTGCGTGCTGGGCGTGCTGCTCATCCTGTCGATCGTCGCCACCAATATCATCTATTCCCGCACCGAGCGGTAGCGGGCTGTCCAGCCGGGGAATCCGGCGAATACCTGGGAGGAAGACCATGATTGCCAAACGCCTGCTGAAGCCGCTGCTCGGCGCGGTCGCCGCGCTCGCCCTGACGAGCGCCGCCTTCGCCGCCGACCAGCTCAAGATCGTCTATATCGGCAAGAATACCGGCAACCCCTATTTCGACTCCATCACCGGCGGCTTCGAGGACGCCTGCAAGAAGGTCGGCTGCGACTTCAAGTTCGTCGCGCCCGCCACCGCCGAGGCGACCTCGCAGATTCCGTTCATCGAGGCGCAGATCCAGCGCGGCGTGAATGTCATCGGCATCGCCCCCAACAGCCCCGACGCGCTCAACAAGGTGTTCGACGAAGCCCGCGCCAAGGGCATTCTCGTCCTTACCGTGAACGGCGACATCACCGGCAACGAGAGCCATCGCGATGCCACCATCCTGCCGACCAATTTCGACAAGGTCGGCGCGGATCAGGTCGAGATGGTGGGCTCGCTGATCGGCTACGAAGGCGAAATCGCCATCCTCTCGGCCACGACCGAGGCGCCCGACCAGAACAAATGGATCGTCGGCATGAAGGAGACGCTGGCCAAGGATCCGAAATACGCCAAGATGAAGCTTGTCGCGACCGTCTATGGCGACGACCAGCCGGAGAAGTCGACCACGGAAATGGAAGCGCTGCTCTCCAACTTCCCCAACCTGAAGGGCGTCATCGCGCCGACCACGGTCGGCATCGCCGCCGCCGCGCAGGTCGTGCAGTCGCGCAAGCTGGCCGACAAGGTGCATGTGACCGGCCTCGGCCTGCCCAGCGAAATGCGCCCCTTCATCAAGGACGGCACCGTCAAGGCGTTCCAGCTCTGGTCGCCATATAACGAAGGCTGGCTGTCGGTCTATTTCGCCAAGGGCGTGCTCGACAAATCGATCAAGAACGAAGTCGGCGCCACGTTCGACGTGCCGACGCTCGGCAAGGAAACGATCAACAAGGGCAATTCGATCAACACCCAGGCCTCGCTGACCACCTTCGACGCCAAGAACATCGACGACTATCACTTCTGATCTCACGGGGAGGGCGAAAGCCCTCCCCTCTTCCCCAACCGATCCCCGACCAGCAACCGACCCCATACGAGGATGTCATGAACAGCTACGATCTCGCCGGCCGCGTCGCCATCGTCACCGGCGGCGGTCAGGGCATTGGCCTCACGGTGGCCGAGCGCATGCTCGCCTCGGGCGCGAACGTGTCCGTATGGGACCGCGACGCGAAGCTGCTGGAGGCCCTTTCGCAGCGCTTCGCGCCCGACCGTCTGCAGACCCTCGCCGTCGACATCGGCGATCTCGCCGCCGTCGAGGCCGCGACCAAGGCCGTCGTGGCGCATTTCGCCAAGATCGACATTCTCGTCAACAATGCCGCCATTGTCGGGCCCAACGCGAACACCTGGGACTATCCGCCGCAGGCCTTCGTGGATGTCGTCCATATCGGCCTTGTCGGCACGTTCTATGTTTCGCGCACCGTCATCCCGCACATGATCGCGGGCCAGTACGGCCGCATCGTCAATATCAGTTCGGTCGCCGGCAAGGAGGGCAATCCGGGCGCCCCCGCCTATTCCTCGATGAAGGCGGGCGTGCTGGCGCTGACCAAATCCATGGGCAAGGAGCTGGCGAGCCACAACATCGCCGTCAACGCCGTCACCCCCGCCGTCGCCAAGACCGCGATGGCGCTGAGCCAGGCGCCGGAGTTCCTGAAGATGATCCTCTCCAAGATCCCGCGCGGCCGCATGCTGGAGCTCTCCGAGGCGGCTTCGATGATCTGCTGGCTGGCGACGGAGGAAAACAGCTTCACCACCGGCGCGGTGTTCGACCTCTCGGGCGGCCGCGCGACCTATTGAGCCGAGGCGGGCGGCGCCTGACCGGCGCCGCCGCTCGCCCGGCGATACCGGGCGACGACCGCGCCCACTTTCGCGCCGATCACCCGCTGCGACAGCGTCGGCTCGCGCCGCCCGGTCAGCATGTCGCCGACGCATTGCGACACGAGGCCGGGCGGAACCGCGGCGGCGTCGACATTCGCATAGAGCCGGGCCAGCGCGCCCTGCACGCCCGGCTGCGGCCAGTAATAGCGGATGCGGTCGCTGAGCCCGAACCATCGCGTCAGCGCCTGCGCGTCATCGGCGGCGACATAGCCGCGCCAATGTTCGGGCTGGGCGTCCATCGCCTGCTCCAACGCCGCGACGACGCCCGACGGGGCCGCCGGCTTCAACCAGCTCTCCATCGCCGCCAGCGCGAACACCGCCTCACGAAAAGCAAAGGTGAGCGCGGGGCCCACTTTCAGGATCGGAAAATGCGTGGCGACGAGATCGCCGAGCGCCGCCTCGGTCTGGAAATCGGTGGAATGGGCCTCGTAGACGAGGTTCGGCAGATCCGTTACCGCCGCGCTGAGCGCCGCCGCCCTGGCCTTGTCGTAGCCGAACACCTGATGGTTGCCCATGTCGACGCCGGGCTGCACGACGAGAGCGATGACCTTGGCCATGGCGCCCGCCACGCCGCGCGCCGCGAAGGCGGCGCGGTGCAATTCGACGGTTCGCCGCGCCGCTTCCGGCCGCGTCACCGCCAGAGCGTCGAGCGGCTCGAGTTCGCCGCCGGGGATCGGCACTTCCGTGCCGATGACATAGACGAGGTTTTCCGAGCCGGCGACGGATTCGGCGGCCGCGCAGAGTTCCGCGCCGCGCTCCGCGATCGTCGCCTCGCTGAGGCCCGTATCGTCGGCGCAGGCCATGCTGGCGTCAATATGGATCTTGCGGAAACCCGCCGCGACGAACGCCTCGATCATTTCGCAGGCGCGGCCCATCGCCTGACGCGCCGGCAGCCCCTTCCACGGATTGGGGCCGAGATGGTCGCCGCCGAGGATCAGCCGATCCGTCGCGACCCCCGCCTCGCGCGCCAGGCTCTCGACGAAGCGGCGAAAGTCGACCGGCGTCATGCCGGTGTAGCCGCCGAGCTGGTTGACCTGATTGCAGGTCGCCTCGATCAGCACGGGGTCGTCGTCCTCGCGATAGCTGCGCAGGATCGCGGCCAGCGTCTCGGGATGCGCGGTGCACCACGACGGTATGCCGCGCCGCTCGCCGCCGCGATTGGCTTCGATCAAGTCCCGCCAGAAACCCCGCTCGCTCATGCCCGTCTCCCCGCTCCGGACGAAAGGGCGCCAGCTTCGCGTCCGCCGTGCGACCGGCGCCGACCCTTCGATACCGCCCCCTTATGCGCCGGAACGGGCGAGGGCTCGTAAGCGAAAGACGGCGGGGGCGAACTTATCCCCTGTCGACCTTCCCCGCCCGTGCGTCGGAACGGGCGGCCGCGGCGCCGCCCGGCCGGCGATCAGCGGATGAACTGCTCGACGTAGCCTTCGCCGAGGCCCGCCTCGATATAGTGCTTGCGGCACTTGTCGATCCGGGTGAACACGTCGTCATAGCCGGTGCAATTGCCGTCGGGGTCGCAATAAATCATGGCGCCGTTGACCTGGAACATCGTGATCATTTCCTCGATATGAGGATCGACCACGAGCGTATGCGTCTCGCCGGGCGCCTCGTAGACATAGCCGCCTTCCGTGGCGATCCAGTCGTGTTCGAGATAGCGCCACTCGCCCTTGATGACATAGCCATGCACCGGCTGGGGATGGCGATGGCGCGAGAGCACGCCCGAGCGACGCACGCGCAGCAGATTGACCCAATAACCCCGCGACGCCGAGAGACAGAGCGGACGGAACCAGACATTGTCCTCGAGCGGCACCCAGACGCGCTCGTCGGTCGGGACGACATGGGGCACGACGATCTCGGGCGGCGATTCCTTCGGCATGGGATGCCGGTAGGGCAGCCATTTCTCGGACGTCGGCGGGACGGGCTTGGACATGGGGGGATCCTCGATCTGTCGGGACTTAGACGGCGAGGTAGCCGCCGTCGATGGGGACGATGGTTCCGGTGACGAAACGCGCGGCCTCGGAGGCCAGAAACACGACGACGCCCGCGACATCCGCGGGCTCGCCCCAGCGATTCATCGGGGTGCGCGCCAGAATGGGCGCCGAGCGGACGGCGTCCTCGACCAGCGGGCGGGTAAGATCGGTCGCGATCCAGCCCGGCGCGATGGCGTTGACGCGGATGCCCTGCCCCGCCCAGGCGGCGGCGAGGCTCTTGGTCAATTGACCGACGCCGCCCTTCGAGGCGGCATACGCCGGCGCAAAGGCCGAGCCGTGGAACGTCAGCATCGAGGCGGTGTTGACGATCGAGCCTTGCGCCGCCGCCAGCGCGGGTCGCGCCGCCAGGCACATGCGCATCGTGCCGAGCAGATTGACGGCGATGGTGCGCTCGAAACCCGCCATCTCGAATTCGCCGCCGCCGCGCAGGATCACGCCGGCGCAATTGACTAGCAGATCCAGCCTGTCGAGGCCGGCCAGCACGGCGCCGACGGAGGCGTCGCTGGTGACGTCAAGCTGGGCTGTGCGAATGGCGGGATGCGGCGTGAAGGCGGCGAGTTCCGCCTCGGTCAGGCCGCAGGCGATCACGGAAAACCCCGCCTCGGCGAGGGCTCGCGAGATGGCCTCGCCGATCCCGCGCGCGCCGCCCGTCACCAGAGCCCTGCGCGACAAATCCCGCCTCCCTGTCTGTTCGGGTCAAAGCCCGAATCGTTGGGTAATATGGCGACGGCGCGGGCTTGGCAATGACGAAGGCGCCGGCTTTTGACCCTAAGCGCGCGGCGCGCGCGGCTTGCCACGAGGGCCGGCGTCGGCGATCATGTCGCAGGCGAGATCTCGGCAGCAGGGATTTCCGGGGAAACGAACGGCAGGGGGCATCGTGAATCTGACTTCGGCGCAAAAGAGAACCGTCAT
>Ga0316217_10005922_pt1 | contig 12382 bp, 11 predicted proteins | sample 1anoAmetaG_FD_203633 | JGI IMG/M metagenome (GOLD analysis project Ga0316217, IMG submission 203633) | Freshwater microbial communities from Trout Bog Lake, Wisconsin, USA - 1anoA | ecosystem: Environmental > Aquatic > Freshwater > Lake > Hypolimnion/Profundal zone | place: USA: Wisconsin... | reverse complement strand
AATTGGTTGCATAATAAAATCAACCATTCTTCGATGCGCTTCTATCGAAAGCATATTTTATATCTTAGTTCAATCTACGGTAAAAGTTTTAAATCTAATCGGCATTCCCAGTTGCTTTAAGAAGTGATAAGTCTTTTTCATAGTATAATCCTTAACACATTTTATTCATTCCATCGAATGGTAAACGAACTTACTTACAAATAGCTTTAAAGAGTGCCTTCAAAAATTCAAAAATGAGCCTATCTATTATCTTGGAGATTATTCAAGTTCTGTAACAACTTGCTTTACGCCTGTAAAAGGTAGTCTCAAAAAGCTTGACAGGACCAGCAACAAGAGTCTGAAAAGTCTATCGTCTTTGGTCAAAATAATCAAAATTTATTAAGTGCGATACTTTTCAAGAGCTGCTGAAAGAAATTATACGTAGTGGCATAAATCGAGTTACTTCAATTAGTTACTCTTCAGATAGTACTGCAAAAGATCAAATAAGTAAAGCTTTTTAAGATTTTGGCTACTTATTTAAATCATTTGAAATTTGACGATCCTAATCTGGTTTTAAGGCATGGGATGAATTGCAACTTGGGTGTGACTCTAGTATAGATGAATTCATCGACATAGATTTATTGCAATTAATATAGCAATACTTGGACAATCATCAGAGCTGAAAATCCGCTAAAGTCAGAAATGTTGCCTATTTTTACCCATTTTTACTTGGCTTCTTAAAAAATTTGCAAAGCTGCTGATGCAGAAAAAGTATTCAGCTTACATAAGAAAGAGGTTAAAATTACTTGCATACGTACTTGTTTATTGAAGAAATGTATGATTTATATAGTTTTAAGAATTTATACTTATTTCGTTTTCTGTAAGAACTTATTATATTTCAAAGATTTTAAAGGCTGCATTGTAATTAAAATGAATGAGGTTTGTTTTTCATCAGATTATACTTATTGAAGTGGGCGACCAAATTGATCAGTTAGTTAAGCATAATATTCATGCAGCATCATTATTTGTTAAATATTGTTTTATTTTGAAGTTGAAATCATCATGATTATAGAAAAATTAAAGCGATTCTCTTAAATCTTTGATACATCTTTATAAGGTAAGTTTTGTTGGTGTTGATTCTACTGATTAATGTTAAAATAAGAAAACAAAATCAAGTTCTCCTGGCCAAAGTTCTAAGATCTAAATTAAAAAACATGTACTTTCATTTTAAGTCATCAAAACTCTCTCAAGTTCTTGCATCTAATAGAGTCGATCGTTTAGAGCCTCGTTTTCTCTTTCGCAGCCTAGCTTTTCAAACTACACCAACTACTTCTATCGCCGAATAACGTTTAGTAGATTGGTAACTTAATCATAGCGTATTCTCATATTTTAATTGGCCTAGTTGAGTCGAATTAGTTCCTTTTTGAGCCCGTTTACTTCGTTGATATTGTCGTTGATGGCAGCTGAGTAATTTTTAAAGGAAGTCTCCTTAAATGACTCAGTATCCTTTTGCACCTAATCGTATTTTTTGGCAATCCGATGCTTTTATCTCCTTGCCTAGTGAGCCTATTGTTATAGCTCATTAAGTTTATCTGTTAGTGTCTTCTTCTGTTCGCTTGCTTCAGCTAACAATTTTTAGAGTTGCTTTATTCTGCTTTCTTTTTATTAGAGACGGATTCTTGTGACTTACCACACCCCTTATTCTTCACTGATTTTAATTTATAGGTCCTTTAGCCTCATTTTGGAGGACTTCTCTAAGTGGGTAAGTTTTTCATTTTCCTCTTTTAGCTCTAGAATCAGTGATTATTTTTGATACAATTGCTCGTTATATTGTGAAACCATTCTGGCATGTTATGTTTGTTATCTCTTTAGTAGCAACTTACCTTACTAGATTTCACGTAAGAGCTTGTTGTTTCCCAGCTAGCCTTTTGAAATATGTTATCTCAACTCTCCATTTTAGTACTTGAATCTTTAATTCTACTTCACCACCTGAACTAGTCTGTGTTCAACAGTTTTTAGATTTATCTAAAGTTCGGCTCTTTAGTTTTGGGAGTGAATAAGCCTCTGTTCCAGTTAAATTAATCGTTTTTTAACTTCTAAATCTTCAGAACGCTTAAACGACTCTTAAACAGTAAAGGCTACATTGCCAGCCAGCAAACTATTCTTTTTAATGAGCTCATTAACTATTTTCTATAAATTATTGATTGACTAAGACTTTAGCTGACTTTCTTTGTAAATGATATCTAGCTCTTTACTAATCTGTTTGTTTTTGAGCAGAGCCTACTACAGTTAAAATTCAGTTTATCTAAGCTTCTTTTTTATGTTCTCATTTTAGTATTCGAAAAAGACTTTATTCTATTCCTGCTTTTTTAGTAATTTGCTATTATCCTTCTAGACTCCAACTGCTTTCTATTCTGATATTTATTGCAGCTTTCTAGCTTAAGCCAGCTCCTTTTATAAGAACTAAATCTTTTTGTTTAAATCTTTAATTATAAGTTCATTTTTTGCGACAATGTTATCTACATTTTGCTTTTCTGATTGAGCTTTGTTTATATTTCGGTTGTTTTCAGTATTTCTTCGTTGGAGATTAAACACTTGTTCCTTAGAATTCCTCTTAAGCTCATTATTTTCCTGTTTTAGGCGTTAAATGATATAATGACAGTTTTCTACTTCAGCTCTCAAAGCCTCTTTTGAACCATTATTACTTTTCATCTTACTATTTTCCCTCTTGATTTTGTCGTAAGAAGTCTCAAGATAATTGATCTTACTGTCTGCGCTGTTTAGCTGCTGCTTGACCAGGTGTTGGTTGAAATTGTTGATGAGTTTATTCAGATTGACTCCATCATCTAAGTAATAAACAAAATACATTCCAGCAGTTTGTGCAGCCTTGATATCTATTGATCTCTATGGAGTATCTTTTGTTCGAGCTACTTGACTTTGAACTGTTTAGATTACTTATTGGTTCCAGGACTATCTTGCTTTTGCGATTCTTATCTGTGCTATTACACTAAATAAAATATGGATTACCTGCGATTTGCTTATGTTTCATAAGCCTTTTGATATACTCTTTCTCGTGGTTGGGATCCTCATGCAAGAAATCCATCAGTTCATTATACTTATACTTTATCTCCCTATTTTCGTTAATTAGCTATTCCTAGCGTTTTTCTTTAAACTGTTCGTATCTCTAGATTTCGGCCTATTTGGAATGCCTGTTGGCATCAAATTTGTAGACCCGATGCTCCAAACTTTGGATTTGCTATTTGGCATTGATAATAGTTAAATGAAGCTAATTGTTTTCCTTTACAAGTCTTGCGATTTCGTGTTTCAAGGCATTTTCGGCTAGACTTTAAATTTTCACCACTTACTTTCTATCCCTATTTTCGATGTTTCCATCTATGATGCCCAAAAGTTTGTTGATGAGAGGAGTTGCTTCGATTGGAAACTGAGAAGGCAGTCTGTGGTAATCTAGTCGTTCTTTTACTCTGAGAAAAAGGTCTTGGGAAACGATTTGCTTCGACATTTCTTTCCTAACGATCGAGTTATAATAAAAAATTTCAAAACTGATGGAAAATAAAACATCAATAATTTTTAATTTTTCCCACAAGAATATTTTTTCAAAATATGACTCATTTAATCAATTGTATATGTTCAAAAACCAGGAAATGTAAAGTTAATCGTTTATGGAACAAGTAATCTCTAAAAGATGCTAGCAAAAGTCTTCTGTTTTCACAATCGTAATGGTTTTATCTTTTAACTATTGGTATTAAATAGGATTAAAAAAGATTTAAAACACATCTCATAATTTACACTTTTTCCCCACTCGATAACGAGCTTGCCTTGCCCAACTTTCCTCCTATTTGACACCATGTTAAAAGTGCTGCCAGACTTATTTTTTCTAATTTGCCTTCACTTTGAAATATTCATGTTGTAGGGCTTGTTGGGCTGTCAGCCTTCTTTGAGGAGACACTTGCAACAATCCGTTTATTAGATTCAAAGCCTCGGGTGGAGCTTCAGGGACAGCTTTTGCCAACGAAGCGGGTTCAAACATAGGCATTTAGACTGATAGCTGTGCTGCTAATTTATAACCTTAGGGCCATTCTTCTTTCGTAGGTGTGCCCATTAGTTGCAATATTCTTACGAGTTGGTCTCTTTCTGTTGAGCCAGGGAATAGAGGAACCCCAGTATAAAGTTAGGCCATAATCGCACCAACAGCAAATAGATCCATTGGTGAGTTATAATTGCGTCCTCTGAGAAGAGCCTAAGGAGCTCTGTACCATCTGGTTGAAACGTACTAAGTAAAAGGCGGTTTGGCCCGAATTTATCTGGCAAGTCCCAAATCTGCCAACTTGATTGTATTGTTCATTTCTAGCAAGTTTTCAGGCTTCATATCCCTATGAAAGTATCCTTTGCGATGCATATAAGCCAAGGCCTGCAGAGTTTGATAAATGATGTTCCTAACTTCGAAATGCGGCAGCTTGCCTCTTTCCTGCAGCAGCTGGAAGACATTTCTGTTCAGATACTCAAAGACAAAGTAAAGCTGGTTGTCTTTTTTTATCAGCTCATACAACTTAACGATGTTGGGATGGTGTAATTTGGCAAGTATACGCACTTAGTTGAGATTTATGCACTGGGTCCAATCTTTGTATTATTGCTTCATCCGTTTTATAGCGACTAGCTGGCCTGTCCTTTCATCGATGGCTTTCATGACGCTGCCGAAGGATCCATCGCCCAATTTGCTTCCCAATTTATATTTTTACATTTAATTTAAACAATACCAACTTTCAGGACTATAATCTTTCTAAGCTGAAACAAAACTATAAAGGATGTATTTATCATTCGATAGAGCTAAATCTTTTGATTTTGAATGAGGGCATTTCGTATGGAGTGTAGACTTCTCCCCACTTGAGGGCGTTTCTTAAAGTGCGAATAAAGTACTATTCATTTGTTTACAGTACGCTTGATATCATTCGGGTATGGTATGAGCTTTTTTTCACTCTCAGCCATTGCCCTTTCTCCAAGTGCATCTCCTTGTTGCTTTAATCAACATAGATTTCAGCCCTATTCGTACGACATTGTTCATCGAGTTCGATGTACAAATGAGTGTCTGCAGGCAGACAAAGAGTTCTAAATTTCATTGAGAGGGGGCAAATAGGAGTAACGATTATGTTTTCCATGGTGCGGTTCATTATTGGACCATTCAGAGACAAACTTTTACAAACAGTCCCCATAGGGGTAGAAATGAGGAGACCATCACCTTTGAAAGTGCCAATCTTTATTTTTTCCTTCTCACATTTGTTGAGAATATAAAGATTGAGAATGAGAACGTTTTGGTTCATACCCCGATGGATTTATACTTGGGCTGTAGCTTAAGCTATTTTCCGGCAATCTATAGTTAATGATAATTTCATGAGATTGTCGCAAGGCAGGTTTTTCCAGCATTATTGCTTTACAATGAGATCTATTAGCGACGCAGTGCTTTAAGTGTGAAAGGTATCAAAGTTATAGAAAAGAGGAGTATTAAAATCCTCGCTGACCCCAAAGCCCAAAATAGGCGGAGAATCTTTGTTGATGAACAAAGAGAAAGTTTAGAGTAGATCATTTTTTTACCCAATCACCACTGCTAGATGAATTTCTGTCAATGACTAAAGATCTGCTTATTGGATGATATTGGTCTATCCCATATCATATTTTTTGAAGGAAAAGCATTTTACATGAGGTAGCTATTGTATTATCTTAAACAGTTCCTTCAGGAAATTGTCAGAGGATACTAAGGCAGTGTTCGCGATTATTAGAAGATTCTTTTGCTGTTTTTATACTTTCTGATCCATATATTATCAATATTTATAGCTTATGTTCGATATAAGTAACAAGTATTCATTCTATAGGTCGGAACAATATGACAATCTTAAAACATATTACTACTCAATATTTACAACTTTTATTGAAGTTCGATGTTTTCAGAGATCACTATGAATCGGAATAGCTAGCCTATTCATGTTAGATTTCTTCTCCTCCACATTAGCTAAACTGAAAGTTATAGTTCTAAAGGTCTTAGCAGGCTCTTCGATCAGCCTCAGTTATATCTTGGTTGGTCCAGGGTACCTTACATTTGCTTGAGCGAATTATTTATGCGATTTTTTTAGCATTTTTACCATGCTTATTCATCAGGCCCTTCAAATATGTGCTGAACTTTTGGATTTTTTCGATCCTTTATTACTTACATTATGAGATAAATCTTTGCCTATAAATCTTGCTAATATCTCTAAAACTTTCAGATCTCAACAAAAGCCTTATATAAGATTTGTTGAATGACTTCTGACCTACCTTGAGCCCGGGTCTTGTCTTTTTATCGGGATGATAAAAGTTGAGTAATGGAACGTTCATTTTTTGTGCGGTTGAGTCAAAATAAAAATGATAGAAGCTGCTCATTTTGCGACTTTTATTCTTACACCTTTTCCCAAAGAACTCCTTCTCCGCGAATTTAAATGCTCTACGATAAAATAACTTCTGATATTAGTCAGGCCTCTTTTTGGTCACTTCAATTTTTTACTGCACTTCAACCACTGCAAGCCGCTCCTCCTCTGAAAGTTGCTGCAGCTCAATGTCGTTGAGCGAATCATTATTGAGTAGTCTACTGAGGATGATGTCTAGATTGGCAGCTGCTTGGGCCTATCCCATGGGAGTATTCTCATGAAATGGTTCGCGAGATTACTGGACGGAAACCAGGGGAAGGAGATCGTCAGGAAGAAAAGGAGTTGGGATGTCGAACATTGAAAAGTTTTAGGAACACTTGCTCATCAGTGATAATGTAAATTTATAATTTGTTTTCTTTAAGTACAAACATATTATAGTTAGAGCTCATTGCTTCCTTGCCTCACCCGAAGTTTCCAGGACTAGAGTACAAACGCAAAGGTTATTGTACCTAGCCAAACTGATCAACACGCAGTTCCTCGCATCTCAAGCTCAAGTAATTCAGCATATCTCCAACCGATTGGCATCTACCTAGCACAGCAAACAACCTGTGTGCCTAGGCGAGGTCCTCAGCTTTCAAATATCGCGACATTTCCATGAAGACATTCCGAATATTATTGATTTGCAGTTGCTAGGGCGTATTCTGCGCATTGGTGTAGTTGAAAGCCCTTGAGGTGGAAGTGGCCAAATCCAGAGGCTGATATTCTGTTGACAACTTGTGCACTTGCTGGCTATTGGATCCGACGATCGCTGTCTAGTAGTAGAAATTGATGGGATTGAGAACAACTTTGCCTTGGTCTGCGGAGACGTGGATATTTTAAAGAGTCAGCACAAACTCTTCGATTTACATCTCTAATTTGTGATAATTATACTTTTCATGGCCAGTGTAGCCTGCACGAGGCTGTTGGCCACAAAGACCAACTAGTCGAATGTGAAGTACAATTTGTTGGCCCTGAGGGCACTGAGGTAGTCATGCAGATTATGATTGTAGTACTCGATATAGAGCCGCACAATGGCGCCCTAGCATTTCAATTTCCCCCCTTTATTATTTCTCATTTACCATCGATGATGCTGGAGTAGGAAAGACCGACTGTGTAGCTGTTTTGGTATTTGCGGATCAGTTGTAATCGATGAGCAACATATTATTTGGATTATTCGAGACTCATAACTGCGAATTCGGAAAGCGGTCTTTATACGAGCATGATGTAGTCGAAATTGAATTTGGTTCTGCGGAAGATTTTGACGGTATGGAAGATTTTGTCCTGGACGGCTCCGATGAAGCGGTAAAGATGGTGAAATTGTTATTCGAATTCGGATTGCTCACTACCCATATTATTATCTTAAGCGAGTGGGCAATAACTTTTATTGTAATTAATCCGATTAAAATAAGCATAAAAATCAATGCTTTCTCCCCTTTTCAAGCCAGCCCTTTAATCTATTCGCAGATCTTGTTAAACTATCCCAATGAAATCTCACTGTTTTTGTAGTTTTTGACGATTACCACTGTGTTATTTTTTTGAATGGCATAGTTCTCAAAATATTTCATGTTCAGTTCTATCCATCGATAGTATTGGAATAAAGAACGAGCTCCTTACCAATAGGCTTCAATTGGATCAGAGTCTCTTGCCTCGCCAAGCAAATGACTGGCAAGGCATTCTTTGAGTACAGGAGATATGAATGCCTGCATCTTTCGATAGAAAGACAGGGAAAGGGGTTCAGGATTTCCCAATTCACTAAATTTTTGATTAATCTCCTTTATGACGGTAATATTAGCCTCTTTCAGGTATTTTAGATATTCTCTTTAGTACTTTTGACAGTATTCTTGGCAAGTTGCAAATATATTCTTGGCCTTCGCACACTGCTTGAATCCATCCCAGTTAGGCAGTCGGAAATAGTTTGTCTTGGCATCTGATAGCTGCTTGATAAGTTTAACCAAATGCTTGAACAAAATAGTAACGATTTTGTCCAGTGCCTATCCCGAAAGGGGTATGTATGTGCTATTTTGGATAAGGTAGTAAACGAAGCGGCAATAATCGAGCTGACTAAGCAGCACCTTTTCGTTTATTATCTCAAAGCGATCTATGCCACTCTATTCCGACACTAGTGAGCCCAGACTTGAAGCATCTTCCTTTACTGCATAAGTTTTGACTGAAACGATTTCTTTTTATTTTTAGCTTGATTTTTTACGGAGTTACCCTTTGTCTGCACTTTTCTTACGGCGGCCTAGCTTATACTCACGCTCTGCTTTACCTTTGGATTCTTTTTATTTGCTACTCAGTTTGTTTTTGCTTTTGCTTTGCTTTATTTTGTTAACTGGACTATGCGCACTTGTTGATTTCTTTGGATCTTCTAACTTTTTGGATGAGGCAAGAGGATCATTAAAATAATGTAGACTTACGAAATTTTTTAAGTTTAGCTCAAAAAACTATTCCTTCAGCATTCTTGTGGTCTTATCAACTGCACACATTTTGTTTAGCAAAAATTTAATATGAGATGAAAGCTTATATTTTTCAGGGACAGAGAATGGAATGGTTGTCAACTTTTTGATAAGTTCCTTCTAGCTTCTGCACTCCCAAGGTGTCATTCCGACCAATAGCTAGTAATACATCACTCCGATCGCAAATATATCGCTTTAAGGGCTATAGATATTTCTGAGAAGTGATTCAATTGGCATATAGAGAGGAGTGCCAACGTTTTGACGAGTTCTGACCTCTTACTTGCTCCTAATAGAAAACCCGAAATCAGCTATTTTCCAAGTTTTATCACTGCGAAGAATGTTCGCAGGTTTGAGATCTCGATGAACGATTCCCATCTTCATCAGATACTTTGTTCCCTCGATAACGTCTGACATGATTGAACTGGCGACTTACTATGATAACCTCCCCTTTTTGGAGAGATATTACAGCAAATCTCCCTATCTGCAGAGTTCAGTGATGATATAGGTGTGTGATTGGGTTCTATGGGCGTGATAGAGTTTGATGATATTTGGGTGGTTGAGGCTTTTCAGGATTTATATTTCGTTTTAAAGCATCTACAGTCCCGAAGCAGAAAACTTCTTCATCTCAATTACTTTAACAGCATAAAGCTGCTTGTCTTTGCCGATTGCTTTGTAGACTCTGCTGCTGTAGCCTGCTCCGATTTAATCCGCGAGGCGATAGGAGTAATCTCCAATGGTAACCTAATTCTAGCAGAACCGATGAAGGGAGGAGAGCAGCTTGTTTGTGGAGCCACCTTCCCTCAGTTTTTTGGGGTCACTAGGCGAATCATTGCGCTGGATTGAAGAGATCTAATCAGGGGAATAGTGCCGCTGACTCATTTGAAATATTATTTTTATTAATCAAGCAAGCCATTCTAAAATAATACAACCAATTTTGTAGGAAATGGAGTCAGCTTGTTCTAACCGATGGAAATCAAAGAAATGTCTGGGTTGGACTTTTTGTTTGATTTTTTTGATTTGGATTTAATTTATTGGGGTTGATTTAGCGATTTAAGGGAGGTGGTTTGATTATCAAAGTGTTTGCTCGATTTTTCAATTATTTATCTTGCTAATATATATTTAAAAAACTCAACAGATATGATTTTATTAAGCAAAACCCTCTAAGACTAAATGACCCTTCGATTATGTTGTTCGGACACTCTCCGAATCAAAAGACAAAGCCTCCGCCCAGTAACTACTTCCCTTTAGCCTCACAATAATCTAAATCTAGGTGTTATCGCTAAAAAAAATCAGAAAAGACTCTCTCTTGAAGTTACCTATTTATTATAATGAATCTATCTTAAAAGATGAAACAGAAAGACTATTTATCAATAGATAACTCACCACTAAGCTGGAGAAATAAAAATTTGATATTATGGTAAAAAATAAGCACCTGCTTCTCTTAATGAGCCTAAGACAAATGGTTTCTCTAAAAAGAAAGGAAGAATTTATTATTGGAGTAAGCTTTTAAAATTTTTTAATTAGAAATAGTTGATTTTCCTGGCCAATAATTATTCAAAGGTCAAGACTCATGACATTATAGGCAAAGGGTAAGCAGTACTGGAAAGATATTCTTGCAGGTTGTGTGACTGCCTTCTGCATCTCCCCTACCAATGCTATTCTCGATCGCTCTGTAATTGAGTTCGCAAACGGAAAGACCTCAGTTGAAGACGGCGTGAAAAATGGGTTAAAGCGCCTTTTGACCCACCCTCTCGAGTTTTTCAATTCCTTCAAATTTCGTTGGATGTTCTTCGTCTATTCGATGACCTACACAATCAACAATCTGACTGATACATACACAATCATTCCAATACCCCTCAACTTGCAAAACCTCACTCTCACATTCATGGTAAACACAGCTTGTGGTATAGCTAAGGACAAAGCTTATGCCCAAAACTTCGGAGCTACGGCTTCAAGGGCGTTCCCAGCCAAATCTTTAGGCCTTTTCTTTCTGAGAGATTTGCTTACGGTAGCATCTGCATTCACTTTTCCTCCAGTTATCGCTAAATATATCTAAGAGAAGTGGGGATTTACTGAGCGAACAAGCTCTATAGTTGGACAGCTGAGCTGCCCATTCTTGATACAATTGTTTGTCACTCCCCTGCACCTTATGGCACTGGACATCTACAACCGAGAAAACCAAAGTTTTGCCAATCGGCTAAGTCAAGTGGGAAAACAGTATGTGCCGGCAGCCAGCATGCGAATGATCCGGTTTTTGCCTGCTTATGGGATCGGAGGCATAATAAATCGTGAGACCCGTCGCAAGCTCAAATAATGATTCGTAAATCGATTTGACAACTATTTATCGTCGCCAGAGATGGGCAAGTAGCCAAATAAAAATAGCTATTATCTATTGAAGATGCGTACACATTAAAAATGGCTTGTTGGAAAGAAGATAATGTTTATTTTTGGCTTTGTTTTAAGATTTAAAATAAAGCAGTATGACATAGGTAGTAAAAAAGCAGCCCAAGCACAAGGTACTGATTGCTGAAGCATTGTCAGCGATAGTAACTGGATTTCTGGTCTCACCTACGAATGTAGTGGTCGATAAGTCAGTCATGCAGTATGCCAACAAAGCATAGAGCAGCATTTGGATTGCTGCTGCTAAAACGTTCAAAAGTTTATTCGTCTCGCCTATCAAATTCATCATGGCCTTTGAGTTCAGGTGGCAATGCTTTGTTTACTTCCCAACCTACACAGTTAGCAACTGGGCGGATCACTTCGATTTGACCCCAGATGTCCCTCGTCCAATCCAAAAGTTATTGGCTGTGTTTTTGGCAAATACGGTAACTAGCTTGACTAGAGACAGAATCTACGCAATTAGGTTGAACCCTCATAAAAAAATGGAACCTTTTCCTATAAGTTCACTGAGCTTGTTTTTCTTGAGGGATATTATCGCAATGGCTTCTGCCTTTACGCTTCCTCCAATCTTGGGGAAGCACATTAGCGAGAAGTTCAGTATTGAATTCAAAAATGGTGAAAGAATCGCTCAAATTCTCTGTCCTTTGTTGGTTCAAGTAATCGCAACGCCTGTCCATCTGTTGGCTTTGGGACTCTATAACAACAAAACTGCGACCTTTGCTGAACAATTCAAGGTCATCGGCAATATATATTTCAACACTTTGCTGCTGAGATGTTTACGATTTCTTCCTGCTTTCGGTCTCGGTGGAATCTGCAATATTGAGTTAAGAAAGTGGAGTAAGTCTCAAATCGCCTTTGAGTGATCTCATTATCAATAAATTTACACTCCTAACTAATGAAACCTCTTACTTAATATAAACTTTCAATAGAGTCAGATATTAAGCTTCTGAATAAAATTTGGCTTTGTTAATATCAGAGCTATAATATCACTTCCTTTAAGCGATCGTTCTACCAGTTTCCCATTATCTTCTTCTTTAGGGAGTAATAAGTTCCTTGACCGTTCGCTTTGTTTTCACTGAATATTCCAACAAACTT
>Ga0316217_10005921_pt1 | contig 12383 bp, 15 predicted proteins | sample 1anoAmetaG_FD_203633 | JGI IMG/M metagenome (GOLD analysis project Ga0316217, IMG submission 203633) | Freshwater microbial communities from Trout Bog Lake, Wisconsin, USA - 1anoA | ecosystem: Environmental > Aquatic > Freshwater > Lake > Hypolimnion/Profundal zone | place: USA: Wisconsin... | reverse complement strand
CTATTTCGATTATTTCGGATTGTATCCGCGACCGTTTTCCGTGTCACTGTGGTTATCGGACCACAGGTCAATTACTTCCCAACCATACCAAAAAACCACTCGTAAAAAAACGTCACGCTGCTGCCGGTGGGATCGCTGGGCACGGCGTTCATCGCGGTTTAAGCGTTGCTCATGCCCAGGTCGTTCACCCTCCCCTATCCAGGTTGCGCCACCTTTCGCCATCATCTTCCTCTTGGTCATGCTTCTTCTGGGCGGGTAAATGACCTCCGCCGGAGAGCAGCTTGGTCAACTCGGCCATTTGCCGCTGCTCATAAAATTCGGCGTCTTTCTTAATGCCGCGGAGGCCCTCCTTTCGCTGGAGTTCTTCCACATTAGCCGATCCGGGCTTGGCGGGCCGGGCAATGTCCATGCGCTCCAGCAGCCGCAGCGCCAGCTTGGGGTCACCGCCATGGATGGCATTGGCGACGGCCGTTACCGTCGCGTCGGCCAAACCCAGCAGCCGACCGCGCGCCGTCACCAGGCGCGTCAAGAGAAAAGCGGAGATGTGAACACGCAATAAGCTGATAATTATGACGTTTGCCCTCATCCTTCTAAAACGTAACAAAACGTAACATCGAAATCGACGAAAAACCCACCCCACAGGCCCGAAAATACGGTTTTTCGGTCGTTCGCATGTTACGTCGATAACGCATGAACGTAACGTGAACGTAACACGCGGCCGCGGGTGGCCCAGAGTAGGAACGCCGTGGCAAGGGGCGTGCATGATTATCGGCTTGGGTGGTAGTTCATCCTCCCCTTGGTTATCGCCCAAACACCTTCGCCCCAATCGGCGGGACAAACAGCAAACAGCCGATCACCAGCGATGCCAGCAGCACCATGGCGTCGGCAATCAATCACTCCTGAAAATACCCCTCACGCTGATACTGCACCAGCTTGTTATGCAGCGTCCGGCGGCTGATGCCCAGTTCGGCGGCGGCGGCGGTGCGGTTGTTTTGATGGCGGGACAAAATCGCCAGGATGTGTTCACGCTCGACCGCTTCCAAGGATGTTTCGCCGGATATTGGCGTCGTCATAGCCGGCGCGGCCACATCGGAAACCACCGTGGGCAGCGGCTGCGGCAGGCGGCGAGCGGCACGGTACAGCGATTGTTCCAATTCATCCAATGGGCATGGCTTCTGTAAAAAATCCACCACGTCCAGGCGAATGGCGGCTCGCGCGGTTTCTAAGTCGCCAAAGCCGGTGAGGATGATCACCTGATGCTGCGGCCAATGGACGCGGAGCTGTTGAAACAAATCCAGGCCCGGCATGGCCGGCAGGTTTAGATCGACGATGGAAATATCGAACGGATCCTCGCGCATCATTTTCAGAGCGTCTTCGGCACTGCGGGCGGCGGCAACTTCAAAACCCCAGGATTGAATCGAGCGGGCCAAGACTTCGCGCAGCCGCGGCTCATCATCCACGATCAACACGCGGATGTCGGGGGCGAGCGGTTTTTGTTTTTCGTCTCGGTGCGAAAAATTCATGCCGATTTCTCCCCTGCCGCCGGCAGGATTAGCGTCATCGTCGCGCCCAGGTCTGGGCCGGGGCTGGCGGCGCGAAGATCGCCGCCATAGCGGCGAGCGATGGCGTGGGAAATCGCCAGCCCTAAGCCCGTGCCGCGCCGCGTTTCGCCGGCGGTCGCGGCTTTGCCGTGGGCATCGGTAAAGAACGGCTGAAATAATTGCTCCAACATTGGCGCGTTCATTCCTTGGCCATTGTCACGCACGAGCAGTTGCACGGTTGCCGGCTCTGCCGTGACGGAAATCTCAATGGTTCCGCCCGGCGTGGTGGCTTCCAAGGCGTTATACAGCAGATTCAAGAAAACCTGTTTGATCTCATCGGGCCGGGCCGATACCAGATCGGCCGATGCCATCGCGCCCAGTTTTACCGCGCGCTCGGCACAGGCCGGCAACGTGGCGGCTTCCGCCACGGCACGGCGAACCAAATCGCCCAGCGAAAACGTCGCCAGCGGCTCCAGCGGCGTCCGCGCCAAGGTGAGCAGTTTTTGCACGATCCCCGTGCAGCGGTACGCTTCGTCGCAAATCACTTTCAGCGTGTTGGCCATCTCATCGGCGGGAATCGCCGCGCTTTTCTTCAGCGCTTGTATCGACAGTTCGGCATTGGCGGTGATGATGTTCAGCGGGTTATTGATTTCGTGCGCCACACCGGCGGCCAGCAAGCCCACGTTGGCCAGGCGTTCGTTGCGCACAAGCTGTTTGCTCTTCTCATCCACCTTCTGGCGCAGATCGCGATACAGATCGGCCAACTCGCCGGCCATGCGGTTGAAATGCTGCGCCAGTTCGGCAAATTCGCTGGTTCGTGACGTTGGCACCGGCTGCTGAAACTCCCCCGCTGCCACCCGCTGCACGCCACGCTGCAATCGCCGCAACGGCGTCATCACAGAGCGGTATTGCACCACGCCCACGACCAGCAACAGCCCGGCCACGCCGGCAAATAATGCCGACATCTGCCAGATCGCCCGCTGCCGCTGGAGATCGGCTTGTTTCTGCTGGTCCTGGATGCGCTGGCGAATGTGTGCCACCAGATCGATCAGCGGCGTCAGCGCGCGGCTCACCGCCGCATCCAGCGCATCAACCGATTGGGCGGCAATGGCATCATCCAACGCGGCACGCGTTTTCTTCAGCAACTCATGTTCGGCATCATCAGCGGAAGGATCATCCCCGGCAGGCAAATCCAGCAATGCACAGGCAGTTCTCAGTTCCAACCGCGCCCCGGCAGTGTCGGCCGGATTGCCTTTCAGCAGCACCCGGCTAATTTTCACGTGCGAACCGGCATCGTACAACTTGCGCAGCAGTTGATAGCCGTCCAAAGCCACCGTGAAGCTTTGGTGCAGGCCGTTCAGGCCATAAATGGCCGCCGCCCCCAGCAGGGCGGCGCCGGTGAACAGCGTCGCCAGTTGCCCGGCCAATTTCCAGCGCAACGAGATCATACCACTCCATTGGCCCCGCCCTTTGGCCGGGTGTGCCGGCACCGGCACCAAAAAAACACCCGGCCAAAGGCCGGGGCTAATGGATTATTTGGGTTGCTCCTGTCCCGGATTGGCCGGGCTGATTTTCCCCAGCCCCGCCACATCGTCGATTTTGACCTGCGCCGCGGCTTTGTTTTCGCGGCGGATAGCATCGTAAACTTCCTTGCGATGGACGCTGATTTCCTTGGGGGCGTTGATCCCCAGGCGAACTTTGTCCCCGCGAATATCCACCACGGTGATCTCGATGTTATCACCGATCATGATCGTTTCATCGCGTTGACGCGACAGCACCAACATAGGTTGGATCCTTCCGTTGGGGATCAGAATCTGATCCATTCATTCTTGGCCCGGAACATCCATATCCCGAGCTTATTTCCGCTCCATTCACGCCGGCTGCGCCACCAATTCTCGCTCCGCCGGCACTTCCACATCCAGCCGCAACAGCATCTGCCGCGTGGTCCATTTCTTTTCGGTCAGCACGACTTGCTGGGCCAGACGATTGGCGACGTTGACCACAATCGGCCCCAGCAAATTACCGGTCAGCCAGTCACCCACGCGATTGCAAATCACCCGCACCTGGGTCAGGCGGGCATCGGCCAATTGCAAATCGGCCACGTTTTCCTCGCGGATGGGAACTTCGTAATCCTTGAAAAACAGTGCCGGATCGGTCACCACAAACGCCAGATTGGGATCGTCCAGGCTTTGCAGCCATTGGAAATAGCTGTCCGGCCCCGTCTGGACCAGTGCAAACCGGCTATGCTGGGGAAAGCCCAGCAAACCGTGGGGAAAGGTCATAATCTGCTGGTCATCCACGACAATGACGCCAAAACGTGCCGAATCAATTTCCATGCGCTACTCCGTTTCCGCCGGCAGCGAGCATGACGCCGCCGAGTGAGTTTTTTTCGCCGCCCGGCACACGCCGGGCAGCTTTGCTTGGCGGTTTCCACCGCGGTATCGGCTCACCCGGCAATGCGCCCTGCGCTGCTGGGTCCGATATTCCTTTGTAGTAATCGTCAGGAATGGGTTAGAAAGTCCAATAATCTTATATGTAGCCCCCGGCACGCCGGGGGGCATTCGACGGCTCGACCGCGGGACGATAACCCGAACCCCCCCGGCATGCCGGGGGCTATATGCGTTTCCGGCAAATCGCTTTACAATTCCCCCCATGCCCGAGCAAGCCGATAAATCCTGGAACGCCCGCGTTGCCGACAAGCCCGATCCCATGACCGTGAAGTTCGTGGAATCGATCAGCTACGACCGGCGGCTGTACAAACACGACATCGCCGGGTCCATCGCCCATGCCACCATGCTGGCCAAGGTCGGCCTGATTACCGATGCCGAACGTGATGCCATTATTGCCGGGCTGAAAGGAATCGAACGGGATATCGAATCCGGCCATTTCGTCTTCGACGAAACGCTGGAAGATATCCATATGGTGATTGAGGATGCGCTGATCAAACGCATCGGTGAGCCGGGGAGGAAACTGCATACCGGGCGAAGCCGGAATGATCAGGTGGCGACGGATTTGGTTGTTTGGATCGATGGCGTCTTCCGTGACCTCGACATGCAACTGGTCACGTTGTGCGCTCGATTCCTGTCGTTGGCTGAGCGGTCCAGCAACGTTGTGATGCCTTCCTACACGCACCTCCAGCGAGCGCAACCCACCATTGCGGGTGCCGAAGCTTTGGCTTGGTGTACGATGTTTGACCGCGATCGGGCACGATATAACAATCTATTCGAGCATTTAGATGCCTTGCCACTTGGAAGCGGGGCGATTGCAGGAACCTCGCTACCGATCATTCCCGTCGGTGAAATTCTCGGGCTGGAAGAAGATCCTATGTTCGAGGGCGTGCGAAGCAGCATCGAACTGACCGCTTCACGAGATTTCGCATGCGATTTGCTATACGCCTGCGCCATGATCTCCATGCATCTTTCCCGCTGGGCCGAGCAGTGGATCATTTACATGACCACCGAATTCGGCTTCATCACCATTGCCGACAAATACACCACCTCCTCATCCATGATGCCGCAGAAACGCAATCCCGACATGCTGGAACTGATCCGCGGCCGGTGCGGTAACGTCTATGGCGATCTGTTCGCCCTGATGACCATCCTCAAAGGTTTGCCGATCGGCTACAACCGCGATTTGCAGGAAGACAAACGCATCGTCTTCCGGGCCTACGACACCGTCAGCAGTTGCCTGGAAATGGCCACGGCCATCGTCAAAACCGCGGAATACAACCAGGCCCGCATCGAACCCACGCTGGACCGCGGGTTTTTGGATGCCACCAGCCTGGCCGAATATCTGGTGACCAAAGGCGTGCCGTTCCGCACAGCCCATGGCATCGTCGGCAAACTGGTGGTGCGCTGCGAAAAAGAAGGCAAGCACGCGCTGGCGCAGCTAAGCGTGGAAGCGTTTAATGAAGCGATTGCCGAAGTGAGCCAGGTGCGCGTGGACAGCGAGGTGTACACCGCGCTGGGCGCGCAGAACGTGGTCAAGCGATACCAAAGCGCCGGCGCCGCCGGCGGGAAGCCGTTTGAGGAACAATTGGCCGCATGGAAAAAGCGGCTGGGGATGACGTAAGCCGCAATGAAAATCACCCCCACCCCAACCCTCCCCCTGAGTACATGGGGAGGGGGCAATAAGAGGAACCGTTAACCACCTTTATATCTACGGAGAATTGATGTTCACTACACGCACCGGAACTTTCGCCATCGGCTTTCGCCGCGGCTGGTCGGCTTGGCAAAAAGACCTGCCCGGCATGATCGCCTGGGCCAAGGCTAACGACTTTTCCGTGATCGACATGAGTTCCGATGTTGGCCCGGCCTGGAAGGCCGTAACCGATGCCGGCCTGCGTATCGGCACTGCCGACGCAGTGAGTTGGAAGGATTTACTCAGCCCCGATGCCGGCCGGCGAAAAGAGGCCGTGCGGCGGAACATCGAACACGCCCGCGCCTGCGGCCAGTTCGGCGTTACCCGGCTTTTCTTCGTCGCTTTGCCGGAAAAACCGGAACTGCCGCGCAAGGACAATTTCGGCTTCCTGGTCGATTCACTGTCGGCATTAGCGCCCGAGTTGGAAAAACTCGGCGTGGCGTTGTCCATCGAAGGCTGGCCCGGACCCGGCGCGCTCTGCTGCACGCCGGAAGGCTATCGCGCCTTGTTCAAGGCGGTGCCGTCGCGGGCGATCGGCATCAATTACGATCCCTCGCACCTGATCCGCATGGGGATCGATCCGATCCGCTTCCTGGGCGAATTTGCCGACCGCGTGGTCCACGTGCATGGCAAGGACACCGAACTGCTGCCCGAGAATTTGTACGAATTCGGCCACGAACAACCCGCGACGTTCGCGCCGTCGATCGGTTTTGGCGCGTGGAGTTGGCGCTACACCATCCCCGGCCACGGCCAGATGCGCTGGGGCAAAGCCTTTGAACTGCTGCACGCCGCCGGCTATCGCGGGGCCGTCTGCATCGAATTGGAAGACGCGAAATTTAACGGCACCACCGAAGGCGAACAAGCCGGCCTGCTGCTGTCAGCCCGGTTTCTGGCCGGGTGCTGAACACGCCGATAGCCTGGCAAAGGCGGTTAAAATGGACGATGTTCCGCCAACGACTTCCTTTCTTTCCAAACCCATACCCAAGTGGCTGTCGATTGGCCTCACGGTATTGCGGTTTGCCGTTGCCTGGCTGGTGGGAGCTTACCTGTTGTGTAGAGGTTTAGCGGGCCTCGTCTTTCCGCCATTTGAATGGCAATGGGCGGGTCCAGTGTCTTTCGCTGGCATCATCTGGCTTTGGAATGTTCACTACCGCATCGAACGTCGCTGGATTCCGCCATCGGTTCGGCGTTCTGATTTTGGAACGCTCGTAACTGCCTTGTGCCTGGGCCTTTGTTTCGCGACGATTCTGATGTGGCTGGCCAGCTACGACATAGGCTGGGCCTATTCCAGAACTGATTCCCACGGTGTGTATCGAAGTTGCATCTCGGGAAATGGCCGCATCGCCTATTCTATCGAGTTCTATGATGTGGATTGGACTCCGGAAATCGGGCAGCAAAGGTGGGTGGCGTCGGGTAGCGGTGGCCTCGGCTTTCAGTTGTTCCCGGAATTTCAGATCTATACCAACCCTCCACGATACCGCCGGCACGACTTCCTCGGTTTCGGCCACATTGAGTTGCAACACTCGCAACAAATAGTGGCCAGCGAGAAAGAAGGGTGCATCAGCACCATCGAGCATCAGAAAGCATGGTGGATTCCCTACTGGTTCCTCGTCACACTCACCCTTTTTCCGCCGCTCCTGTGGTTTATCGTATTTCGCCGCCGCTACCGGCACTGGCAGCGGCAGCAACACGGTTTGTGCCTTCAATGCGGCTACGACCTGCGCGCCACGCCCGACCGTTGCCCGGAATGTGGCCGGCTTGTGAAAGTCTAGCATTCCCACGCCATCGCCCTTAATATCCCAACCAACACTAAAGGAAATTTGCAAGATGAGTCAATCACAACCCACGCTGGAAGCCTATGCCGATTACATCGCCGAACATTGCGCGGTGGAAGACGATGCCCTGCGTCGGGCCCACGAAGATTCGGTAACCGCCGGCTTGCCGGTGATGAATGTCTCGGCCACCGAAGGCAAACTGCTGCACGTGCTGGCACGTTCCATCGCCGCCAAGCGCATTCTCGAAATCGGCACACTGGGCGGCTATAGCGCCATTTGGCTGGCCCGGGCGCTGCCGGCGGATGGCAAGATGATTTCACTGGAGATCAACCAGCATCACGCCGAGGTCGCCCGCAAGAATATCGCCCGCGCCGGGCTGTCCGGCAAAGTGGAAGTGCGTGTCGCGCCGGCGCTGGATTCGCTGACGCGGATTGCTGCGGAAATCAAAGAGTTATTCGATCTAGTGTTTATCGACGCCGACAAGGACGGCTATCCCGCGTATCTCGAGCGTGTTTATCCGCTGGTGCGGCCCGGCGGGATGATCCTGGCCGACAATACACTGCGGCTCGACGCCCCGCCCAAGTCCGGCATTCCGCTATTCAACGCCGCGGTGGCCAAACATCCCGGATTGACCTCCATCATTATCCCGGTGTTTCGCGAACGCATGGACGGATTATCGGTGGCGGTGAAACACGGGGTGTGAAGGGTTTGAAGAGTGTGAAGGGTTTGAAGGTGCGAAGGCGGCCCTCCGGTCACCTTCACACTTTCACACCCTTCACACCGAACCGGCGCCAGCCGGTTCAGCCATCTTCTCGTGCAGTTGCTTCATCTGCTCCGGCGTCAGGATCGCTTTGAGCTTGGTATGAATTTCCTCGCGCAACTGTTTCACCTGATCCCGCACCTTTTCGCCCTCGCGGTGTTCCTGCATCAACTGCCGGGCCGTGGCCGTGGCGTTGCGCATCACCCCGGCAACTTCCTTCCGCTGCGCGGCGGTTAAATGAAGCTCGGCCAAATCAGCCCGCAACCGCCGCAGCATGGCCAAACCTTCACCCTTGCCCGCGCCTTCCCCTTTGCCGGTTTCCTTGGCCAAATGCTTTTCTTCCGCCGGACTCAGCACCTGGGCCAACTGCTGTCGCAAATTCTTCAACAGCGTAACCACCTGCTCGCGCCGCTGCTGCGGCGTAGCCGTCTTGGCGGTTTCTTTGAAGCTGCTCAACTGCTGCCGGAAATTAGCCAGAATCTCCTTCACTTGTGCCCGCTGGCTAGCGTCCAGTTTCAAGCTGCGCACCGCTTCGGTCAGCCGATGCAGTTGGCTGGACAACCCCGTACCGGCCGGGGCCGCAAATGGTTGCGTCGTTTGTGCCAACGCCAACGATTGCGCCATCATCAACACCAACACCGCCAATAGCATTTTGCTGCAAGTCATATGCGTCTCCTCATCCCCTGTAACGCCGCAATCCGGGCTTTATTTCCAGAAGCGCCAACGCCGGGGTCAACTATTCGGCCTTCGCGCCTCAATGGCATATTGCAGCAGTTCGGCGTTGTTGCTCAAATTCAACTTGGTCTTGATGTGTTCCTTGTGCGATTCCACCGTGCGCGGGCTCAAATACAACGCATCGGCAATGGCGCTGCCGCCATGGCCCTGGCCGATCAGCCGGAAAACTTGCATCTCGCGGTCGGTCAGGCGATTCAGCGGTGAATCGTCTTCCGTCGCCTGGCCGCCGCGAATGGCTTTCAACAGCCGGGACGTCATCTTCTGGCTGAGATAGGTTTCCCCGCGCAGCACCTGGCGGATGGCGTTCATCACTTCGTCCTGCGGGGCCTGCTTCATCACGTAACCCGCCGCGCCGGCACGCAGGGAACGCTCGGCGTACAGCGATTCATCGTGCATCGACAGCACCAGCACCACCAGCTTGGCGTCCAGCAAAAGCAGTTGCTTGGTCAGTTCCAGGCCATCGCCCTCGTTCAGGCTCAGATCGACAATCGCCAGGTCGGGTTTCAGCGCTTCGGTAAGCTCCACGGCCTTGAAGGCGGTTTCGGCTTCGCCGCAAACCACCAGGTCGGATTGGTCGTCAATCAGGCGGCGTAATCCCTGACGAACGATGGGATGATCATCGATCAGGAGGATGCGACGTTTGCTGCTGACATTTTCGGTGCTCATAGTGACGATTCCCAAGTACACGCGACCACGGTGCCACCGCCCTTGCGGGCGCTAAAATCCAGGGCGGCGCCAATCAGCGAAGCGCGATAGCGCATGATGTTAATGCCCATGCCGCCGCCATGGCTGCCGCTGACACCGCGGCCGGCCGGGCCGGCAAAATGCGCCGGCAGGCCCACACCATCATCGCTGACAGCCATGGATACACCACGGCCACGGGCATCCAGCATAATCCAAAGCTGGTGGGGTTTGCCATGGCGCACGGCATTGCTCACCGCTTCCTGCCCGATGCGGTAAAGCTGCACCGCCACTGCCTGGTCTTCCACCATCACCGGCGTGGGGCAAACAAACTGGCACGGCCGGCGAAACAAATCGCTGGTGTTTTCCGCCAACGCCTGCAACGCATTCATCAACCCATCAGGCCGATCTTCCACCGGCTGCAAGCCACGCGCGATTGCCCGCGCCTGCACAATCGCCTGGCTGACCAACTCGGCAATCTGCCGCAACTCTTCGGCCTCGGCCGGAGCAGTTGGTTTCAACCGGCTTTCCAGCGACTTGCACAAAAAACCGATCCCCGCCAATTGTTGTCCCAGGCCATCATGCAAATCCTGCCCCAGCCGGCGCTTTTCCCGGTCGCTGCTTTCCAGCACTTGATGTTCCAACCGCTTCCACGCCGTCAAATCCCGCACGATCCCGGTGAACAGCAGATACGGCCCATCCGGCCCGTCCAGGTGCAATTCGCTGACCGCCAACTGCATGGGAAAACTGCTGCCATCTTTCCGCCGCCCCATCACTTCCCGGCCGATGCCGATGATCCTGGCCTGGCCCGTCTGCAAGTACCGGCGTATGTGCTGGCGATGGTTTTCCGCATCCGGCGAATTCATCAGCACGCCGACATTCCGCCCGATCACGTCCGCAGCGGCATAGCCAAACAGTTGTTCGGCCGCGGCATTAAACGATTCGATCGCCCCATCCTCATCGACGGTGATAATGCCATCGACGGTAGTCGATAAAATCGCCTGGCTGCGCAACGCCTGCTCGCGCAGCTTTTGTTCCAGCAAGGTAATTGGGCCCACTTCAGGCATCATTCCTTATCGTGCATTGTCCGGCGGGCGAAAGCAAGCCAAGCAGAAACACCAAATGCGGAAACATCCCCTGGTTCCTGCGGCATTGACAATGGGGCGCTTGGCAAAGGTATACTTCCCCACTATGAAGCGATCCGAAATCAACCGCACGATCAGCCAGGCCAAGGATTTTTTTGCCGCCCATGAGTTTCGCCTCCCGCCCTTCGCGTTTTGGAAGCCGGTGCATTGGCAACGCGTGGGCGGTGAAGCCGACGAAATCCGCCGCTGCCATCTCGGCTGGGATTTGACCGATTTCGGTTCCGGCAATTTCCCCAAGGTCGGGCTGACGCTCTTTACCCTGCGCAATGGCAAACCAGGCGATCCCGACAACAAGAAAAACTATGCCGAAAAAATCATGATGACGCTGGAAGAGCAAGTCACCCCGCTGCATTTTCACTGGACCAAAACCGAAGACATCGTCAATCGCGGCGCCGGGGTGCTGGTGGTGCAACTCTTCAACGCCACCCCCGACGAGCAACCCGACCCAACCACCCCGGTGCTGGTGCAATGCGACGGCGTCACCCGGCAAGTCAAAGCCGGCGGCACCGTCGAATTAGGTGCCGGGGAAAGCATCACCATCACCCCGCGGCTGTATCACCAGTTTTACGGCAAAAAGGGCGGCGGCGCCGTGCTGGTCGGCGAAGTGTCCAGCGTCAACGACGATGCCACCGACAACCGTTTTGCCCAACCCTTGCCGCGGTTTCCCGCCATCGAAGAAGACGAACCGCCGGTTTACCTGCTCTGCAATCAATACCCCCCCGCCGCCGGAACTTAACGGGTGGGTGAAAAGCCCATGGCCCCGCGATGGTCTTGAAAAGACCGGATGCAAGGCAAAGGCCAACCGGATTTTCGCCCACGCCGGCACCACCCACGACTTGGTGACCACCCGCCAGGTCGCCGCCAAGCAGCACGCCATCCAAATCGGCTCCGCCGTGCAGTTTACCTTTGCAGGCCAACGCCACATCGGCATCGTCAACCGCATCCACCACCGCGTCACTGTGCTGGTGGAAAGCCCCCGCGGCACACGCTATTCCAACGGGAAGACGTATCTGAAGTTTTATATCCCACTGAGGATGTTGGAGGCGGTGAAAAGTGAAGGCGAGTACGCCAATGCCGATTGGCGATTGCCAAATGGAAAGTTGGCGGCGGCAAACCGCTGCCGGCCCTGCGAACGCGCCCCATGGTGGAAGTAAATGCGGCGTTACGAGAAATCGCGCCGTCGCCGCCGTTCATTTCAAAAGCTAGCCGGACTCCAGTTCACCTTCCAGACGCTCCGAATGCGAGGATCGGTGTACGTCATGTTTGTTGATAAGCCGTGGCGGTGATGCGGCAGCCCGGACACAAAAACGCGTAGTATACGCCTTCGTGGCCCCAAAACGCACCATCGTCGATTTGGGAAATAAAAACCATGGTCCTGCCACATTTGCAGCAGGCGGGGTATTCGAAGTCTTGGACCCACGCGGGCAGCCCCCCGATTTGTGGAGACTGTAGCACAGCAACAGTTATTGCGGGGAAATGGGAGACTGTAGCACAGCAACAGTTATTGCGGGGAAATGGCCGATATAACGAGTGATAAAGGAGTACGGCCATGGGTAAGGATTGCTGCCACGGACCCGGTGAGTATGTTCCGCATCCCTGCGAGGGT
>Ga0316217_10005919_pt1 | contig 12387 bp, 9 predicted proteins | sample 1anoAmetaG_FD_203633 | JGI IMG/M metagenome (GOLD analysis project Ga0316217, IMG submission 203633) | Freshwater microbial communities from Trout Bog Lake, Wisconsin, USA - 1anoA | ecosystem: Environmental > Aquatic > Freshwater > Lake > Hypolimnion/Profundal zone | place: USA: Wisconsin... | reverse complement strand
AAACGAGGAGAAATACCCTCCTTTCGCAAGCACGTCCAGGCTCAGCAAGCTGGGGAAGCTGTGGAACTCCGCGTCCAGTTCCCGGGCGATATGGTCGAGGTCTTCCTCCAGCAGCTGCTTCAGGATGACCATGCGCGGCCCGAGCCCGTACAGGCCCGAGCCCTGGCGGATGACATCGCCCCGCGCCTCCAGGGCCGCGAGCGCATCGCCGCCGAAGGTCGGCGAGTCCGGAGCCCGCCAGGCGATTTCGGCGGGAATGTCCTGGTAGGACCGGGACATCTGCTCGACCAGGGTCCGGGTGGCGCCTTCCAGGTCCGCATCGGGCCCCGACACCTCGAAGCGGACTGAGTGCATCCCGTCAGCACCCGCCTCCAGCCCGGCCGTGATGATGGTTTCGCTCAGGTAGGTCAGCTTGCTTTCGATGTCCGCGGCCAGCCGCTCGGGCAGCCGCACTCCGATGGGGACCAGGATGGGGATGGTCATGGGGCCGTGCTCCCGTCGAACGCCCTATCCACAGAGGCCGCCCCGATCCCGCACGAACCGGGCCATGGCATTGATCGACTGGAAATGCTCAGGGCTCAGCCCGAACGGATCGATGGTCACCCCGAACCGTTCTTCCATGAACAAGACCAGCTCAAGCATATGGATGGACGCCACCACCCCCAGGTTGAGGAGGTCCTCGTTCCAGTCCACGGCGTTCCGGGAACCGACCAGGTCCTGGATGAGGCCTTCGAGCTGTTGCTCGATGGCTGCGTTCTGGCTGGACTCCATGGCCGGGCTCCGGTTGCCGATTTGGAAACGGTCGCTCAGGCCGGGCCTGGGGAACTGGTTCCACAGTTGCTGATAGCTGGATGAATCATCACTCTAACACCGGTCCCGCCATGCCGCAAAAGCCACCCCATTGTCCTGGGCCACAAGGATGGGGACCGGAGCATATCATTCACAAAATCAACAAATAAAATGATAAATCCACCATTTTCTCGTATCATTGAATTATTCACTAGAACGTTTGTTGAATCTTGACCTGCGCGCTGGCGTGAGTCTGCGCAAGCCGCTATTGGATAGCAGGTCAAAGGTATTCAACGAAATTCACCAGTCCATTCAGGAAAGGGGCGGGAATGCGCATCCGCACACCCATGGTTCTGCTTGCAGGCGCGGTCTATCTGGGCCTTGGTTCGTTGGGGTGTTCCAACTCATCCTTCTGCCCCACCTGCGAACAGAACGCGCCGGTGACCGGCCTGCACTACCCGGCGATCACCACCTCCACCGTGGGCGCGGCGATGACGCCGGATCTGCCCCAGCCCTCCGGCGGGACCCCCACCTCCTACGCGGTGGTCTGGGGCCTGCTGCCCCCGGGGCTCATCCTGGACGCCGCCACTGGCCGTATCTCCGGCACGCCCACCACGGTGGGGGCCTGGGAGGTGACGATCCAGGGCGGCAACAGCGCGGGCACCACCTCAGTGCAACTGACCTTCGTCGAGGAAGCCGCCCCGGCCAGTGCCGCCTCCGCCAGTTCTCCGACGGTGGCGGCAGCCATGGACATGGCCTACCCCACGCCCCAGGCCTTCCCTGCCAGCCTCGCCATCGCCGCCCAGAACCCCACCCTGAACCCCGATACGCTCTCCGGCGCCGCGGCCGCCCTGGCCCGGATCCATAGCGCCGTTGTCCTTGCGGGCCTCAAGTACGCCGCCTCCTCCACCTTCGCCATCAGCGCCGGCAGCTTGCCTCCGGGCCTGAGCCTCGACCCGGGAACCGGCGCCATCAGCGGCACTCCCACCACCCTGGGCACCTACGTCTTCACCGTCACCGCCACCGGCAGCGGCAACACGGCCTCCTGGACGCTCACCTACACCGTGACGCCCTCCGGCGGCCTCACCCTGGACTACCCGACGCCCACCGTCATCCTCACCCAGAATCTGGCCGCCAGCGTGGCCACGCCAGTGCTGAGCAACCTGCCCGCCGGAACCACCGCCGCCTTCAGCCTCAGCGCCGGCGCCCTGCCCGCGGGCTTCGGCCTGAATGGCGACGGCAGCCTGTCCGGCACCCCCACCACCCTGGGCTGCTTCCTCCTGGCCATCACCGCCACCGCCGGCGCCCACACCTCCACCTTCAACTTCCTGGTCATCGTCATGGCGCCCCCCGTGGCCGGCAGCCTTACGGCCAGCACCACCACGCCGGGGTTCAACGGCGCCATCCAGCTCACGCCCGTCTTCTCAGGCGGCACCGCCACCATCGGCACCACCGGCTCCGGCAGCGCCGACCTTACCACCAGCGCCACCACCAGCACAGCCATCACCACCCCCGCCCTGAAAGCCAGCGCCACCTATACCCTGACCGTCACCAACGCCGCGGGCACGGTGGCCACCGCCTCGGTGGCCATCCATCCCCAGACAGTGGGCACCCCGGTCATCTCCGCGACGTCCCCGGTCACCGCCGGAAGCCCCGATACCCTCACCGCCACCGTGACCGGCGGCGCCACCAACACGGTCACCTGGTCAGCATCGGCCGGCGCACTGGCGGGCAACCTCTGGACCGCTCCCACCATCCCCGGCAGCTACACGGTCACCGCCACCAGCCTGGATGATCCGAGCAAAAGCCGCACGTCCACCCTCACGGTGGACGCGGTTCCGGTCGTGCCGGTCATCAGCCTGACCAACGGCGCCGGCGGCGCGCTGACCCCCGGCAACACCATCACCGGGGGCCAGGTCTTCATCGCCACCGCTGACGCCGTCACCGGCCATCCCACCCAGACCAGCGGCGCCTATTCCTGGACCGTCGACGGGGCCGCCGTCACCACCGGGACCTCCGGCACCGGTGGCCAGACCCTGAGCTTCACCACCCCCGCCTCCGCGGGTCCGCTCACCGTGAAGGCCGTGTTCAGCAACGACGCGGCCACAGCCAGCGCCCCCGGGAGCGCCACCGTCAACGTCGTGGCAGCCCCCACCCGGCCCTCGCTCACCCTGATCGCCACGGTGACCGACGGTGTGGCCGGCACCGTCGCGTCCACCACCACCACCCAGCCTGACCCCGCTTGCACCTACACCTGGACCCTGACCGGGGTGTCCGGCACCACCCAGACCATCGGTCCCCTGCCCTGGTCCCAGAGCCAGAGCATCACCTTCACCCCCGCCTTGCCGGGCCCCGTGGGCTACACCCTGACGGCCACCAATGCCGCCCAGACCCAGGTCAGCATCACCGGTTCCTCGCTCATCGCCCCGGCGCCGGCGCAACCGGCCGTCACCGGCCCCAGCGGGACGGTCAACGCCGGAACCCCGAATCCCTACACGGCTTCGATCCAGCCCCAGGCCGGCCAGACCTGCCAGTGGGCCATCTACGCCGCGGATGGCACGCCCCTCCCGCAGCTGATCGCCAGCGGCGCCACCGGCACGACGCTCACCTTCAATTCCCCCGCGAACAACACCGGCAGCAACGCGCAGCTCACCCTTTCCTGCGTCGTCACCAACCAGGCCACGACCCCCGTGTCGGCCGCGGCGGGCACCCTGGTGATCGCCATCCTGCCCAAGAACCCCCCGCCGGTCATCACCCTGCCGGCGACCGTCTACGCCAGCCGGCCCGGGTATATCGCCAGCGTCCCCGCGACGGGCGTCAGCTACCAATGGGGCATCACCGGCGGATCCATCGTCGGCAGTTCCACCGGCAGCCAGATCACCTTCACGCCGACCGCCCCGGGCACCGTGACGGTCACCTGCCAGGAATCGATCGCGGGCACCCCCGTCCAGCCGCTGCAGCCAGCCAGCAACTCGACCACCGCGATCGCCCTGCCTGCATCCGCCACCATCGGCGGCACCCCCTACACGGACCCCTTCACCGGGATCGATTTCGTATGGATCCCCGCGGGTTCGTACACCATGGGCGCCTCGGCGGGCGATGCCGGCGCCACCGATGATGAACGCCCGGACACACCCGTCACCTTCAGCGCCGGCTTCTGGATGAGCGCCGAAAAGATCAGCCAGGCGCAGTGGACCACCTTCCAGGCCGGCAACCCTTCCTTCTTCCAGCTCAACGCCTGCGCGAACCTCACCGGGGATCTGAACCGCCCGGTGGAGACGGTCTCCTGGAACGATGCCCAGGGCTTCCTGGCCGCCATCAACAAGCTCCAGGGGTTCAGCGCCTACCGTCTGCCCTCCGAGGCGGAATGGGAGTACGCCTACCGCGCGGGCAGCACCACCCCCACCTTCGCGTCGGTCACCACCGACAACGTGGCGACCTATGGTGCCATCAACCTCACCACCGGCACCCAGCCCCTGGGCACCCTGCTGGCCAATGGCTGGGGTCTGTACGACCTGATCGGCGACACCATGGAATGGTGCGCGGACACCTACGCGCCCAACTACTACGCCCAGGACACCGGATCCGCCATCGACGGTTCGCCCCTGATGACCGCGGCGAGCCCCACCGCACCCTACCGTTCGGTGCGCGGCAGCGCCTGGAACGACCCCTTCGCCAACGCCCGCGCCTCGGCCCGCTACGCGCTCCAGCAGACGGCCAGGAACAACACGACCGGCTTCCGGATCGTGCTCCCCGTGCCGGGCAACGCCCCCGCCATCACCAGCTTCACCGCGGCGGGCAGCGGCGGGAGCTACACCCTCCACTGGGCCCAGACCGGGGCCAACGCCCTGTTCATCGACGGCGGGGCCGGGCCGGTTTCGGGCACGACCGGTTCCACCACCGTGACCGGGGCCCCCGGCCAGGTGTTCACCCTGTTCGCCCGCGGCTCGAACGGATGGTCCATGGCCACCGTGACCCTTCCCGTAGACCCGCAGTGATGGGGACGATTGCCATGCGCCGACCTGAACCCGTATTCCCGCTTGACCAACCCGTCCGACCAACCGTTCCGGAGGCTTCCATGAGTGCGACCCTGCAGCGGATCCTGTCCGGGATCGGGTCCGTGGCCCTGATCGCGCTCCTCACCGCAGCCTGGCCTGCCATGGCCGCGTCCCCGCTCGGCGCTGGCGAGTTCGCAGTCACGGGCACCAGCCAAGGCGGCGGCCTCGTGACCCCCGGGCAGAACCCGGTGTATGCCAACGCCTGCGACACTGTCCTGATCACCCCCGACCGCGGTTGCCAACTCACCGCGCTGACCGACAACCTGACCAGCGACTTTCCGCTGGTCACGCCGGGCATGTACGCCATCCCGGATGTCCAGGCCAGTCACACGGTGGCTGGCACCTTCGCCAAGAGCCCTTTCACCGTCAGCCTGTCGGCCCCGGCCAACGGGACCGTCACCGGCCTGGTCAATGTCAGCGCCGCCTTCACCTCGCCCCAGGCCCTCAGTGCGGGCGACACGGTGGTCTTCACCATCACTCCGGCCGCCAGCTATGCCATCGGCACCGTCAGCGTCGACGGGGTTTCCTACCCGGCCGCGGCCTGGGGTGGAAGCACGAGCACCGGCACCTTCACCCTGCCCAATGTCCGGGCCGACCACAGCATCGTGGTGACGTTCGTGTATACGGTCGTCCAATCCGACCTCATCGTCATGACTGACCCAAATGGGAATGGCTTTGAATCGATATATATAAATGGGGTTAGCGTAAGCTCGGCTAGCAACATGTACCAGTGGGAAGGAGCCGTCTATTCCACGGATACCGTCGTCATCCTCTTCTTCCAGAGATCGAGCTTCTACCTCGGGGAGATCGTGGATTCATTCAACGGTACCAACACCTACCCGGGCGCTCTCTATCCTTACACCATGACCAACATCCGTTGCGACCACCGCGTCTTTGGTGTCGTCGATGAGATTCCCTGATAGCCCAGACCCTGGTTGGTGATCCTGGCCAAGTGATCGGAATTCAATGAACCAACGGAGCTGCCATGTCTTTCTCAATCGGATTTCCCTTCCTGCTGGCTGCTACGGCCCTGGTCGCCCAGCAGCCCGCAGACGGCCTTCGCGACTGGGTCCAGGTCCAGGGCGGCGTGGTCACGCAGCACAACGCTGACTGCATCGCCAATGAACCGGTGTTCGGTCTGGGGGCCGGGCGCTGGCAATCCGCCTACTGGGGCTGGGAGATCAACGGGCTGCGCACCAGCCTGGAGAACACCGCCGGGACCTGGAAGGCCCGGGAAACCCATGGGGACGTCTCGGTCCTGGCGGACGGCCTGGGCTGGACGGGCGCCTGGCGGCCCTTCCTCCGCGGTTCAGTGGGGCTCAGCAACGTCCAGGCGCCCCTGGCCCTTACCAGCCAGGCCAGCACCCGGCTGAACCTGGCCGCGGGCCTTGGGGTCCAATACTTCTTCAGCCCCCGCGGCCTGGTGTCCATGGAAGCCCGGACCACCGAGGTGCGCACCCGGATCTCCCGGTCCGAGGAGACGCTCCTCCTTGGCCTCGGCTACCGCTTCGGCGGGAGCCGCACCCAGGCCCCCGCCATCCCGTGATCAAACCCGCAGCCCCGGTTCTGGAATGTAAATAACCGGGGAAGCACCGGCCCAGAACGTCACCTCGCTCAATCGTCCAACAACCTGCCGGACGATGGGTATGAAACCGTATCCGGGACCGGTTGGCCATCCAGGCTGGCAACCAGACACAGGCACTGAGGACCCTCGTTGGTCCGGATGCGAATTCCACACCTCATCCAGTAATGAAAGGCATGTAATTTTCTCGATCGATTTTCTGCCAGCCTGCACCCGGGTAGGCTCCCACCCAGGAAGCAGGGGCCTTGGCCCGAGCTTTGGCAGAAACCTTAAACTCGAATGCTCGCAGATTTTCACCCTCGATTTCCAGGTAGTCCACTTCAGCGCCCGAACTCAACCGCCAAAACCGGTTCTCCACCCCGGGCGACTGGCGCTTGCGGCGCTCGGCGATCAGGAAGTTCTCCCATAGCGCGCCCTGGTCCTGGCGAGCCACGAAGGAACGAAAATCGCCCAGGGCGACGTTGCGTACGCCCAGGTCATGGAAATAGACTTTGCCGTTCCGGGTGACCTCGTTGCGCAATCACGATCGCCGATTTCGACCATTTTCGGCGATCATGATCGCCGTTAAAGAGATCACCTTCCCCATTGAGGAAACTGGATCCGGTTGAGGACGTGCCTGCACAGGGGGTGAAGTGAGGATCGAAGTCCGGCTCTGCCAAGTCGATGAACCCAATAAATGCAGCTTCCGCTTCCATTCAGCAACCCACCGGGCCCAGCCCCGCTCGCCCAGGACTTCGGCCGCCCGTCCCCTCGAACCTGATTCGCTGCCCAAAGACGGAGAGAGCCGCCATTCAAGGGCGGCTCTCTGTTGATAGGCTCTGTTAAATTGCTGCCTCAGAACGGGATGTCGTCCTCGTAGGTGCCCCCGCCGCCACCGGAAACCGGCGGGATCGGGCCCGTGGACTCGTACTCGTCCACCCCGGAGCCCCCGGACGCGCCAAAGGTGCGGCCGGCGCCGGCGCCATCCTCCATCCGGCCCAGCATCACGAAGTTGTCGCAGCGGATTTCGCACGCGGTCTTCTTGACGCCAGCCTGGTCGGTGTATTCCCGGTACTGGATGCGGCCTTCGATGAGGACCTGCTTGCCCTTGCGCAGGAACTTCTCGGCGACCTCCGCCTGCTTGCCCCACACGACGATGTTGTGCCATTCGGTCTTGGACTGCTTCTCCCCCTGGGGGTTCTTCCAGGTCTCGGTGGTGGCCACGGAGAACCGGGCCAGGGCCTGGCCCGAAGGGGTGGCCTTGAGTTCAGGGTCACGACCCAGGTTACCGATAAGCATTACTTTATTTAACGATCCAGACATGCGATGCCTCCTTAGTTGTCGACGGAGCTCTCCGCCTCACCCAGTCTCAGTCTATCCGAGGTGGTGGTAGGGTGTTCATGATCCTCCCTGGAGTGAAAGTGTCAAGCCTTCTCATCACCTGCCAAAACAAGTCCGCCGTCGAGCGGAATTACCTCCCTGCCATCCGGCGGGGCGGATGGACCGGCGACATCCTGCTGGCGGCCCCCGGCGCCCCGCCCCCTTCCCTGGAGGGGGTCGCGGGACTGCTCATGCCGGGGGGCTACGACATCCACCCGCGCCACTGGGACGAGGACGAAGCCCTGCACCACACCGCGGAACTGGACGAGCTCCGGGACGCGCTGGAACTGCCCCTGGCCCGGGAGGCCTGGCGGCTCGGGCTGCCCATCCTCGGCATCTGCCGGGGGGTCCAGGTGCTCAACGTGGCCCTGGGCGGCAGCCTGATCCAGGACATCCCCTCCCTCTGCGGCCTGGACGGCGAAACCCACAACCTGGGGACGCCCGAGGAGGCGGTTGAGGCCCACCCGGTGACCATCGCCCCGGGAACCCGGCTGGCCGCCCTGGTGGGGGACACCGAGGCGACCGTCAACAGCCGCCACCACCAGGCCGTGCTGCGGGTGGCGCCGGGCCTGCGGGCGGTGGCCTGGTACCGGGATCCCGGCCAGGGGCCGGACCTGGTGGAAGCGGTCGAGGCCGAGGACCCGGAGCGCTGGGTGCTGGGCGTCCAGTGGCACCCGGAGAACCTGGTGGGCCTGGACAGCCCCACCGGGCGCGGGGCCCTGGGCATCTTCCAGGGCTTCGCCTCGGCCATGGCCGCGCGCTGAGCAGACAGCCCCCGCCCCGGCGTGGGATGCTTTGGGCATGGTCCTATCGCCTCTGCCCATCGACGCCCGCCTGCCTGAAATCGTGGCAACCTTCCGGACCACCGGGCGGCTGGTGCTGGCCGCCGAGCCCGGCGCCGGCAAGACCACCCGGGTTCCCCGCGCCCTGCTCGACGCCGGACTGCTGGCAGAAGGCGCCTGCTGGGTGCTGGAGCCCCGGCGCCTGGCGGCGCGGCTGGCGGCGGCGCGGGTCGCGGCGGAACTGGACGAACCCCTGGGCCAGACCGTGGGCTACGCGGTACGGTTCGAGCAGAAGACCTCCCGGGCCACCCGCATCTGCTTCGTCACCGAAGGGCTGCTGCTCCGGCGGCTGCAGTCCGACCCGCTGCTGGCCGGGATCTCCGCCGTGCTGCTGGACGAGTTCCACGAACGGCACCTGCAGACCGATCTGGCCATCACCCTGCTGGCCCGGCTGCGCAATGGCCCGCGCCCGGACCTGCGCCTGGGGGTCATGAGCGCCACCCTGGACGCCGGGCCCGTAGCCGCGTTCCTGGATGCCGAAGTGATCCGCTGCGAAGGGCGCCCCTTCCCGGTGACCATCCGCCACCTGGCCCGGCCCGACGACCGGCCGCTGGCGGTCCAGGTGGCCGAAGCCGTGGACGGCCTCTACCGGGACGGGCAGAAGGGCCACACCCTGGTGTTCCTGCCGGGCGCCGCGGAGATCCGCCAGGGGCTCGCCGCCTGCGCCCAGGCCGCCGCCCGCCACGGGCTGAAGCTGCTGCCCCTGCACGGCAGCCTCAGTTTCGAAGCCCAGCAGGAGGCGGTCGCCCCCTCGGCCCAGCCCAAGGTGCTGCTCAGCACCAACGTGGCTGAGAGTTCCGTGACCATCGAAGGGGTGGCGGCGGTGGTGGATTCGGGCCTGGGCCGGGAAGCGGTGCACTCCCCCTGGTCCGGCCTGCCCGGGCTGCGCACCGCCCGGATCAGCCAGGCCCGCTGCACCCAGCGGGCCGGCCGGGCCGGGCGCACCGGCCCGGGCCTCTGCCTGCGGCTGTTCCCCCAGAACGACTGCAATGCCCGGCCGGACTTCGACACCCCGGAGATCCTCCGGGCCGACCTGGCGGAAACCCTGCTCGCCCTGGCCGACCTCGGCCTGCAGCCGGGCTCCCTGCCCTGGTTCGAGGCGCCTCCGGACGGCGCCCTGGAGGCCGGCGCCCGGCTGCTGGCCAGCCTCGGGGCCCTGGACCCCGGCGGGACCATCACCCCCATGGGCCGGCGCATGGCCAGGCTGCCCCTGCACCCCCGGCTGGGCCGGCTGGTGACCGCCGGCGAAGACCTGGGCATCCCCCGGACCGCCCGGCTGGGGGCCGTGCTCCTGGAAACCGGCGATCTCGGCGCCCGGGCCGGGCTGGGCCAGAGGGGCCGGTCCGGCGAGCACGCCCTGGATTCCGATCTGTTCCAGCGCCTGGACCAGTACTGGGAGGCCGAGGCCGCCAGCTTCCACGGGGGGGCCATCCGCGCCGCCAGCCTGGACCCCGCCGCGGTGCGCCAGGCCCAGCTGGCGTTCAAGGCCCTGCCCGCCGGGCGGAACGAAGGCCCCGAACCGGCCGAAGCCGAGACCCTGCTGCTGAAGGCGCTGCTCCGGGCCTATCCGGACCGGGTGGCCAAAGTGGGCGGCAACGGCACCTGCACCCTGGTGGGCGGGGGCGGCGCCCGGCTCGACCCCGGCTGCCGGGTGCGCCGGTCCGAGTGGATCCTGGCCCTGGAGGCGGAGACCCAGGGCCAGGGCACCGGCAACCAGGTGCTGGTCCGGACCGCCTCCCGGATCGAGCCGGACTGGCTGCTGGACGCGTTTCCCGACGCCCTGCGGGAAACCGCGGAGCTCACCTGCAACCCCGGCTCCGGCCGGGTCGATCTGCGCTCCAGCATCTGGTTCGAGGACCTGCTCCTGGACGAAAGCCGCCGGCCCGCGCCGCCCGGCCACCCCGGCGCCTCGGCCTGCCTGGCCCGGGCCGCCCTGGACCGCGGCCTGGGCGCGGCCCAGGACACCGTCGACCGGCTCCTGGCCCGGGCCGCGTTCCTGGCCCGGCTGCGCCAGGACTTGGCCATCCCGCCCGCGGCCGAGCTGCTCACCGCCCTGGTGACCGAAGCCTGCTCGGGCCGGACCGCGCTGAAGGAGCTGGCGGACACCGACTGGCCCGGAGCCCTGAGGCGGGCCCTGGGCGGCCCTGCCGCCGCGCTGCTGGAAACCTGGGCCCCGGACTGGGTGCTGCTGCGCAAGAAGAAGGTCCGGGTGGACTACGGCGGGGACGCCCCGGCCATCGCCTCCCGGCTCCAGGATTTCTTCCACCTCAAGGAGGGCCCCCGCATCGGCGGCGGCGCCGTGCCGCTGGTGCTGCACATCCTGGCCCCCAACAACCGGGCCCTGCAGGTGACCACCGACCTGATGGGCTTCTGGCAGCGGACCTACCGGGATGTGCGGCCCGGCCTCTCCAGGCGCTATCCCAAGCACCTCTGGCCCGAGGACCCGGTCTAGGAAATTTTTGCGTTCAGGTCCATGTAATTCGGCCGCAGTCGTTTGGGAAAACCACTCGCTGCCGCTCGCTATTTTTCCCTAAACGGACTGGCCTCATTTTTTTTGGCTGTGCTTCGCCCATTGGAGGAGGTTGGGGGCGTTTCGTCAGCCCCGTCTTGCCGGAGTGGGGATCTTTTCGAATTGGCGGATGTTGGGGTGAAACCCGAAAGACTACCCTCGGCTTTGCCAGGCATGGCCGCAGCACAGTCGGAAAAAATGAGGCCAGTCCGTTTAGGGAAAAATAGCAAGCGGCATCGAGTGATTTCCCAATTGATTCCGGGTGTGGTGGAGAGTCATTACCGATAATTAATTTTTAAAGCCTTCGGGCCAGGGGCGGGGGAACCGCATAGGTGCGGGCGCCCAGCTCCCGGTCCAGGGCCAGAAGGCCGGTGGGGTCCCCGCCGATCAGCTTGAGCCGGGCGTAGATGTTGCTTGAAACCGCCTGTTCTTCCACCTGCTCGGTCACGAACCAGTCCAGCAGAGCCCGGGTGGCGTGGTCCTTCTCCGCCACGGCCAAGTCGGCCAGGGCGTTGATGGCCTCTGAAACTTTGCGCTCATGGTCCTTGACCTTCTTGAACAGCTCCTGGGGGGTGCCGAACTCGGCGGGCGGCACCTCCAGCTGGGACAGCACCGGCTGGCCGCTGCGGTCGGTCAGGAAGTTGAAGAAGATGAGCGCGTGGGAGGCCTCTTCCTGGGCCTGGACCCGCATCCAACGGGCGAAGCCCTGGAGGTCGGCGTTCTCGAAGTGGGCGGCCATGGCCAGGTAGAGGTAGGCGGAGGAGAACTCCCCGATGATCTGCTGATTGATGGCTTGGGAAAGGCGCTGGTTCAACATCATGTCTCCGGGACAGCACGGTAGAAATAATAGTTTATCTATAAATTAATAATATAGTCAAGCCCGATCTGGACCCTCCCAGTGCCCAGCCTCGATCGATCTGCCGGTCTTCCCATGGCCGGCGGGGCGGATCGCACCGGAGCCCGGCAAAGCCAGCGCCGGCGCGGATTCGCACCAATAGCCAAGCAGCCGGCGTGCTGATAATGTTTCATATGAAAACAAATTAATTTATTGGATAGCACCTCATCGACCTGGAGTCCGGCTTGGCGCCCATGCAATCCCATCCTCTGGAACGGAACTGCTATGTCCGGGCCATCCTTTGGTTGTTCTGGATCCGTAGGCGTTCAGGTCCCTCCCGTCGTCTCGGCAGTTCGTTGGAATTGAAAAGCGCCTCTGGGCCGACAGATGCTCGTGTCGTTGGGGCCCAGAGG
>Ga0316217_10005918_pt1 | contig 12388 bp, 11 predicted proteins | sample 1anoAmetaG_FD_203633 | JGI IMG/M metagenome (GOLD analysis project Ga0316217, IMG submission 203633) | Freshwater microbial communities from Trout Bog Lake, Wisconsin, USA - 1anoA | ecosystem: Environmental > Aquatic > Freshwater > Lake > Hypolimnion/Profundal zone | place: USA: Wisconsin... | reverse complement strand
CAAAGGTTTTATTGTTGATATTGGACTCTTTTTTCTAAACCAACACAACCAGAATGAAATGAGCCAGAGCAAAGACGTAGCCCACAATCTGCTCTGTTATCAGCATCGAGCCCATCAGATATAGCAAGAAGAGGATAGAGTGGATCCTGTTTCTGTTGTAGCCATGATAAACCTGCAAAACCAGATTGAAATAAACGCAAAAGAAGATGTATCCTGGCTTGTAGATCTTGCTGAAATCCTGGAGTTCCTACTCAGAAGCGCACATCAGTATAAAGTTGAACTCTTGCTTGGTTTAATGCATTGTTTCCAAGAAGTCAATATGGATAATCCCTTTCATCCTCAAAAATGAACTTGAAGACGATGAACATTTGATGTTGAGAGGAATAACTACCGAATGCTACTTGTCGCTTTTGGATGACTCTATCATGTAGCTCAGAGATACGTTTTGTTAGATCTAGCCGAAATACTCTTCAAACGTATTGTATCTATAGGGTGTTTTTGTGCTGAAGTATACTATGAAGGGGCTATTCCCTCTTATTAACAGCTGCTGCCCTTGAGATATTTTGAGAGGCTCTTTGCCAAAGCACCCTTTGCTTGATACTGCAAGTGACTATGGGTAGAGATAGGTGTTGTTTATTATTATCGCTTCGATTCGAGGCTGCAATAATCTTGAATTCGTTGCTGATGTGTGCTGTTATTCACGAAGAAGTTCGTCGTTTTAAGTTTCGGTAGAAAGCTAGATCTATGAGCTGGTGATCAATTGGCAAATTAGGTAAATGAACAAAAGAACGAGAAATTTCATTTTAAAATTATAAGCAAAAGGATTGAAAATTACCCTTTTTGGCTAGTTAAGCTGCAAAAACAATTTTAATGTTTGTTATTGTGATCAATAAAGTTTAGATAGGTGCTGTAAAATAGTAAGCTGTTTTATTGTTCTGTTATTGTTTGCATTATCATCTGATATTCGTATTCTGTCAGCTAAATCTTCCCTAAAAACAGCAAAAACGTGCTTTATCTCTCAGGTGACTAATGAATACATACATTTTAAGCTGAAATTTAAGCTAAATTATTAAAAAGCATGTCAGAAAAGTTAAAGGTTTGTGGTCCAGCAATAAAATTTCTAAAATAGTTTAATTTAGTTAATAATAAATTGACAATAAAGATAGTTACGAGGTAATTGGATGATAACAGTTCAGTTTGAATTTCCTGAGGTGAAGAAAATACTGAAAATGAGCATAAACCCTCGAAGTTGCCTCAAACAGTATTTACCTCTCTTCAGCGCCAAGCTGGATATAGACTTCTCGCTCTACAGAGTAGTAGCTAAGAGTAAGACCAAACCCAGTTCTAACGAAGTCATCCTTGATATCCCTATAATACATTCTCTTCAAAACATTTCAAGCTAAAATTTAGTTATTGAGATAAGAATACTTTATGAAGGGGGCTGACAGCAACACTCATCGTCAATAAAGCTTCAATTTAAAGCTATCCTTCATATTAGACAAAAAGCACTATTAAACCATCTCTCTCCGTTTCGCTGTCTTATCTTTGTGCCGCAAAAAAACACGCGAAAACACGTTTTTTGAATGATGTTGAGCTAGTTTCTTGTTTTTGCTGTTCTCTGAGAGAACTGAAAATCTTGTAGTGGGGATAGTAAGTTGTAATGAGTCAATTTTATATTTCAAATTTAAAAATATCATTATGAATTCGGTAAGGCCCGAAAAAATGATCTAAGAAAAAGCCTGCAATTGCCGCAACTCTAAGTGCATGAAGCTATACTGTTAGTGTTTCTCGGCAGGCCAAGAATGCTCCAAAAACTGTCGTTGTTTTGACTGCCACAACCAAAAAGACAAAGAACAGTTTAGACTTCTCAAGCCTCACAGCAGTGTTCTTGGACCCAAAATCCTGGCCACAGAAGCAAACAAAGTATCAAAGGGGTGCTCATGCCGCAAATCCTTCTGCGTTAAGAAGTATTGTGAATGCTTCCAAGATGGGGTTCTTTGTAGCTAAACCTGCAAATGCATTTAATGCCAAAACAATGAATCAATGACTAACAGAAGCGTCATCCAGAACCTAAAGCAAAGCACATCCAACACCTCAAACAAACAATGCTCTCTCTGTAATTCTCAAATAAATTAGACCCAATCGTGCTCAGTCAAACAGCCTAGCACCTAAACTCCATTCTAAACGAAGACAATCTTCTAGAGATAGATGATCTAGATCTCTAGGAGGACATCGCTGAGATGAGTAGAGTTGCTGAGGGCGGCAATGCTGAGCCTTTGTTGGCCAATTTCATAAGCATACTTAGAAAAATAGACAGGAACTCTAGAAGCTAAAAATCGTAGATGCTTAAACGAGAACTCTCTGAGTGATTTATTTATGCCCTGGGATTTATAAATTGGAGGGTAGATTGCATAATCTGATCAGAACTTTTCCTGCTCTTGATAGGTCGTATAGAGGATGCCATCAAGGTCCTTGCTCTTTTAGTAGACCTTCTCCATCGTATCCTCTACATTAGCGATCAAATACCCATGTTGGGAACATTTCCGTTCACGAAAATGAAGAAACTCTCTTTCGCCTCTTTCTCTTTGCCTAGCTTATCTCGGATTCGCTTTTCGATCAGGTTCTTGACCTGTGCGAATTTGAAGTTTTTGAAGGTGAGGAACCTTATTGTGGCAGATGTACCTATTGTTAGAAAGGGTGGGCAGTTTGGACTTGGGATGTTTTTCGACAATGACCATTATTTTGTCCGGTTAAGTCTCCTCGAAGCCTTTCCTACGAGCTATCCTCTCTTCGAGTGAGTACTTTTATTTGTATCGTTTTTCCATGGGTAATTAAAGCTTTATATAGTTTATAATAATCAACTCTTGTATAACTCAAAGCTTATCATAAAGATACGTAAAAGCATTATTAAGGCTATTCTTGAAGATAAGGGCAACTTTCATAAAGCTAAATCTCCCATAAATCGTAATATATTAGCCTTGATTATTCTTCAACAAAACTCGCCAAAACTTGAGCAGCTTTGTTAGGAGTGTTAATATTTTTGGAGTAAAAACTGGCAAAGGTATTGAATGAAAGTTTTTTTGACCTTTTCAAGATAGTTTCCAGCTACTCTGCAATAAAAATATAACTATGTCAAAGAAAAAATAAAAAGCGATGACCAAATAATAATAGCTCCAAAAGATCTAAGAGCTAAAGTAGGCAAAGCGTCGTAAGAAGGAGCTGAAGTAGCAGCAGGAAAGATAAAAAAAGCAAAAATAGTAGCAAGCAATCATCGACAAAGAAGTCAGAGTGATCTATTAGTCGGGTTTGGCTGACGCCTACAGATGTAAGATGCCAGTTATTGTAGATTTTTTGCAGGAAGCCTATAGATAGGAGGTGAAATTCAACATCTATTAGTATGCGGCTCAAAAAATATTGAAGTTTGATAAGTTGCGAAAAGAAAAGGAGAGAAAACTCAGTTCCTTGCAAAGCACATGAATTATGATACCTTATTTGGTTACATTCTTCAACCATTGTTGATATTAACTATTGCAGCGTTAATTTTATCAAAATTGTTTGAAATCTTTCATCTTCAACCAATAGGTTTTAAACTCTTTTTTTAAAACTATCCACAATTATTTTCTCTTTGGAGAAAAGCTTTATCCTAAAAAGATCATTTGTAATCAATCGGCTATAAACAATCAGTTATGACTATGATTATGATCTCCTTTACTAGCTATAGCAGCATCTCGGCGAATACTCCCCTCAAGACGAGCGATCCTAGCTGAAGTTATAGCATCAAATTAGGGATTAGGCCCATACTTTCGAATTAGACCTCTCTGAGAATAAACAAGAGCTGAATGATGCCAACGTTTTTCTTTGGGGGTCAAGGCGCTCATCTTTTAATAGAGCCCATACATATCTTCTTTGAGTATGTAAGGATGCAAGAAATACCCAAAGGAGTGCACTGCATGAGCGAATCCCATCATTCCCCAACAATGCCAATGCATGTTTTCTCTGCTCAAAACGCCTCTTTAGATCAGATGCTTGTGGACAGCTCCAATCAGCCTGGATCCAATGAAGGTTAAGTAGAAGTACCAGTAATCTTTGGACAAAGTTTTTGTTGCCACCCAGCCTGCGGCTGCCCCTGCCAACAAACTGTTAACTCCATCGTCTTTTTCTCTAATCCGTCTCAAGGAGCAGCGAACCAACTTAAGAGTCAGAACTATGGCCGGCAAAAAGAGTGCGATTGTGAAGTATTCATGCCTAAGACTGCTCTTGATAGCTGATGGGTTTTTGGCAAGAGTTTTGAGTGTGCGGATCAGTTGCAACGCAATACTGATAATGAGGCCGTACTTAAGGTTTTTGAAAGCTTGCTTAAGTGCAGATATAAGGCACCCACAGCAATGGGCACAAAAAGAGGTCTGTGAGTTAAATAACTCCTCTACAAAGTTCATAACTAATATTTGATTAAAATAGCTCTTAATGTTAGTTGTAGTTATACAAAAGTCCTAACCCAAATATAAGAGTGCAGATTTCGCAAAACTTGTTTATAGGCTAAGATCGAGATACTTTAAATACTTACTAATTTTAGTAAAGCATTAAATGAGAAAATCATTTCGAAAGGCCTGCTTCTCTACACAAACGATTTACTTCCAGAATTTTTTGGGATATCACAGCTTTCTTTTACTCACTCACATTTAGCATACTCTCATAAATTATGGCGATATTTCTGAATATCTTTTTTTTGATATTTTGAGGACAATCAAATATGACTTTCTTGTTTTCCTTAAAAGCTTTGATAAACTCATTGTTTGTTGTCAATGATTCGAACTTCTGGAAAACTTTCACTGCTAAAGAACTCATTTTGTCTTAAATTTGATTGGCAGTCTTCCACCTTCCGTCCGGTCCTGCCTGCTTTTCCATTTGCTGAGCACATACGAGAGGGGAATCTGTCTCAGAATAAATTTTGCAAAAAATGGCCTATTAGGTCGGACTCCATTTTTTGTTTACTGGTCTTTCTGTCTGGTTGTTGCTTATTGCTCTATCTCCATTTTGGCCGACCATAGATGCTTGCAATTTGGGGGGATTATTAAAAGACACTGAATTGTCTATCTGACTTCCAGACATTGATTGTGCCTTGTACATGGAGATTTTGTTTTGGCTGTATTGTTCGTTGAGTTCAATCGACATATTCCTATCTGGCGGATTTCTTCTTAGCCTTACCTCTTCTTAGATACTTACAAAGTTCAGCTCCATCTAGAATCTAATGATATCTCTGGAAAGTTTCACGAACTCGCTGTAGAGAACTAACATCTTTGGAGCGTCAAAGTCACTGTGCTTATAAAATTGGTCTATATGGGTTTTCATTTTTTGGATATCTTGTCCCTGTGGCACCTTTTTGGCTTTTTCAATTATTTGGTACACAGCCTTCTCAATTTGAGGGTGTTACAAGAGGAGGCAGTCCTTTATTAATTCTTCCTCAACTAAAATTTTTTGGACATTTAAGATTGTTTCTCCAAGGATAAAGTGAGTCCTCCAAATGAATTTTCTAATAAGGTCAGGGTTTCTGTTTTCCTTTTCTAGCAAACCATGAAATTGTTCTGAATCAAAAAAAAGTTCTAACACCTAAAAACTTGACAGCTAATCAATTTCTTCTTCTTTAGCTGTATAGTCTTTTTCGTAGGTTTATTTGGGTATATGGTCTTCTTGTTCTTCATTGTCTTCGTTGGATGAAGAAAAGTATAGTTGCTACTGTTTGGGCGCTCCCTTTTTCATTGTATAAAGCTTTCACAAAGGCTATTTTTCAATTATTTAGGGCGAACGGCTTTTATTTTTACACAATTATTAGCTTTTTGCAAATTTTATATTTTAAAAAAATGATAAATGGAAGTGACTTTGAAGACAAAGCTGCAAGACTAATGAACCGACTCGCAGTGGCAACAACTTCTACCAAAATCAACAATAAGTCCAGAGTAGATGTTTCAAGACTTCCTTTGCAAGATCTCATAAAAATCAAAGAATAGATTGAGTTTTCAGACTTTTAAAACAAGAAGAAGGTTAGAGGACTAAGCGACACCTTGAGGAAGCTCTAAAGCTCATTAGTGTAGGACAGCTAAAGCCGGTTAAGAGCTAGTATTTTGTTTAATATAAAGATTAGACATTTACACAAACCTTGAGCAAAATTGAAAAAAGCATGAAAACTGTCTTAAATAGTGTTCAAAAAGGTTTCGTCTAAAGGTAAAAAAAACTTTAGTAAAAAATAGAAAGCCTGATTAAAGCTTAAAGCAAAGAAATTGAGCTAAGAATCAAAGACAATGTATGAATATATTCATTTAGGATTAGCTCCTAGAATAAATGCAAAGCTTAGAGTCCAAAATATCGGCAATGGTCGATGAAGTAAGCACTTTAAGAAAAGCTCGGCTGTAATTAGAAGAAAGAATAAAAAAGCAGTTCACCTAGCAGCTTAAATAATTGAAAGTAATTTTCGAAGCTGACATCCGAGCAAGAGAGGACAGATAGGTTAGAGCAATTCAGACTTTGAAAAACCTCTACAAAAACTCAATGTAGAAGATTTTCATTGAAGAAAAGTAGCGTGAGGAGAGTGAAAAAGTGCTTATGAGCGTAGTTTAGCAGCTTGTTGATCATATCCTACAGATGTGATTTGTAGAACTTGCCTCAAATAAAAGCCCATTTTTAAGTTTGCTTCATTTTGTATTCTTTGTACTAGCGTTAGTATAATTGTTGATTTAGTTCATATAATCAAATCAAATCAATAATCTGAAGCTGATCTAAAATGCAGAAAAAGGACTATTACTAGCTTTTAGGAGTGACAAAAACAGCATCCCACGATGAGATTAAACAAGCCTATCGCAAACTTGCCCTCGTAAGACCTAAATTAGGTAGAAGCACCACCCTGATAAAAACGAAGATAAGTAAAAAGCCAAGATAATCTTCACTTAAATCACTGAGGCCTACACCGGTAAGCTTTGGCTTAAACTTAGTACTCAATGACCACCAAAAGAGAGAAAATTATGACAAGTATGGAGTCGGGGAAAATGAATTTGTTGAGTTTCAATAATTCCAGGAATTCATGAATGACTTCGGCCTTTTTGAAGAATTCATTGACGACTTTCTTTCAGTACTTCTTTTCCTAAAAAGTTTGACGATATAGCAACAATGGAGAAAATGTTTAGTGGCTTATTGGGAGGCAAAGGTAACCGAAAAAAAGGTGGAAGCCGACGCAAAAAAGGAGGAAGTGGCAATCCTTCAATGGCTATGATGAATAAGATGTATGAATAAATGTTAAAGGAAACTTTAAAAGATTTGGAAAAAGATTTAGGTCTTGACGATGAAGAAGAGGAAGATGAGTAAGAGCTTACTTAAGATGAGTTACTGTTGATACAATTTGGCAAACTGAACGTTGACAAAAAAAAGACAGGCAAAAAGAGAAGATTAGTTTGCCGGTTTGACTCCTAGAAATTTGAGGAAGACTAAGTTTTGATGCATTTTGGAGAAAAACACATGAAAGAGTTCGCTGAATGGAAGTAGAACAGAGAGAAGCCACAAAAAGTCGAAGAAAAAGCGAAATGAATGTACTATTTGTATTTTTAATTACCTTAGAGATATTCAGTATGATAAATTGTATTGGCATTTGGCGTTAGTGAATTAGTTAGGTCACTGAGGATTACTGCCGAATTGGCTAAAATCAGTATTTTCATTGTTTTTGCTTTTAAAAGTATGTGATATTAATTGTATTGATGTAGCTGAAAGACCCAGCCAAGAATCGTAAAATTAACACTATACCCCTCCCTTATCAACGTTCGCTCTCACAGGAACAACTATTTTCAGGAGATTCAGTGGATTATAAAATACTGCTGAAGTTTTACAAAAGAGAAGGGAAACTTACCAAAAAATTGTACATGGAGCTACTCAGAAGGGCCAAGCTAGTCTTCCGTATGAACTTTTGTAACTTAGAGCAAGAATCCAACATCGTAAAGATCCAAGATCCTGTTACCATTGTTGGAGATATTCACGGACAGTTCTATGACTTCATCAAACTCATCGATGATGACACGGGAGGCAACCTTTAGACGACTAAATACATCTTTTTAGGGGACTATGTCGATCGAGGCTGCTTTTCTATTGAAGTCCTTGGATTGATACTCTCAATTAAACTCAAATTCAATGAAACAGTGTATATGCTTAGAGGCAACCATTAGTGTAGGCAGCTAACGTCTTTCTTCAATTTTAGATCAGAATGTAACTAAATTGCTACTTAGGTCTTTCGAAGTATGACCAAGAAGTTTATGATACGATAATGGATCTTTTCGACAACCTTCCTTTGGCTGCGATTATCAATAATAAATTTCTGTGCATTCACGGGGGTATTTCAGCCTAAATCCAAAGCGTTAATCGACTTATAATTAGTTAGCCGACATTGAAAAGATTAGTCGAGTAAAATAGATACCAAAGACTGGCCTCTTTTGTGACTTGATGTGGGCTGATCCAGTCGATAACGACACTGGTGCCTTGTAAAACCAAGATGATATGATAAAGACTAACTAGGCCAGAGGTTGCTCTTACTACTTTGGGTATAAACTAGCCAAGAGCTTTTTAAGCAAGAATGGTCTGCTTTCTGTTATAAGAGCCCATTAAGCTCAAGCTAATGGATTCAAGATGTATCATTGGGGAGGCCAGAAACAGTTTCCTACAGTCATCACAATCTTCTCAGCTCCTAACTACTGCGATTTCTACAATAACAAAGGAGCAGTCATTAAATTCAAAGTAAAATGAATGTTATACAGAACAATACCCTGGATATTCAGCAGTTTTTATAAAGCCAACACCCCTATCTTTTGCCAAACTTCATGGACGTATTCGAGTGGAGTATGCCCTTCGTGGCTGAGAAAGTTTCAGAGTTGCTTTACCACTTGGTGAAGCCAGACAGAAAGTACGATGAATCAAAAGAGTCGATTCCTCTGTAGCTACTTGACAAAAAGTAGCTTTTGTAGAAACTTTTGACCAACCAAAAGATACTCACTGAAGGCAATATGGATAAAATCAGTTATAACGGTAGGACGCTAGATGAAGGTTTGATGAGTACGGAAGAGGCCAAAGAGTACACACAAAAGAAGCATAAGAAAAGCTTTGAAAAAAAGAAAGAAATCGATTCTAAAAACTAAAAAAGACCAAACGATAAGCAATGATTTCGTATCAAAGCATATTCTCAAAAATAGCATTTTGTTCCTAAGAGTACACATTAGAAGCTAATTAATCTTAAAATATTGCCTTTAATATCAAAGTTGACATATCATAGTTATTTTTCACTGGCTGTAAATTACCTTTACGCACATTGTATCTTATATTTTTGGAATACCAACCAAAACACAGTATACATATCTATTTTCCTCATCGTATACCATTTATATTGCTACTTATTCCTCCCTCTAAAGCCATTTGCCCTATTAAACAGCCTCAGGACCGCAAATTTTCTTCGAAAACATCAAAACAGTCTGTCCCTCTTTGGATTTTTTAGCTAAGAAAATTGATTTTCCATTCACAGTCTCAGTCAAGTACTATTGATCATTCTGAATAAGCATTTTCCAGTTTCTGCTAGCATAGTTCCTGTATTGGGCCAACCATTAGATAGTCCCAAATGATTCCTCTAAAAGCTAAAGCTGTAGTTGTTCGGGTCCCCAAGTACTTACCTGTATTTCACTTAAGTGCTGTGGTCCAAGGTTAAGCTTTACCTTTTTCTTGCTCTCTACATTGTCTTATTCTCCGTCTTTCTTCTTTATTATACGTCGAGAATTCTGTCTCTTTTCTTTTGGTTTTTCTGCTCGAAGGTCGAACTTGCACAAATACTCCCCTTGTGAGCAATGAAATTTGATAAGCTATTCGCAACCTGGATACTCCTATTCTTTGAGCATGATTTAGCTGCCTTAGTTCTTCCAGCCTTCGAGGGTGGTAAGGTTAAACCTAACCTTCGTTTCAAGGTCTGTCAACTGCATCAAAATGGGCTCTTCATGAGTATTCTAAATTTTGAGTTTGAAGAAAATAGATTTAGTATATTATTGCTGATCGTTTTTGTTGGGTGTACTCACAATTTATCTTTGCCTGCTCATCTTCAGCTTCATTTTCAGGTCACTTCGGACGTAGCCTTACTTCACAAAAGCGACTACAGCGTGAGAAAAGTAATATTCGAGCTTGGCTTAGTCAATCCATAAGCAGGATTGCTGGTGACGACTAAAGTGAGCCTTGAGAATGGCCAGTTGCTTGTTTTATTTGCTGTCTTTCCAGTTTTAAACGATATTTGGGCAACTCACCAGTAATTTCTTAGAAGACCCTTTCTAGTAATAGTTCAGAATAGCGTAAGATGTTGGTTATGAGCTTGAGTTTAAATCGGTTCTCGGTCTACCTTGAAGTACTATGAGGTAACCCCGAACAGTTAATTACTGAAATGCAGAAATGATTCCACTTACTTGGTTGATTTGAGTCAAAGGTATTTCTTTGACATAAAAACCTGTAATTGTTTAAAGTGCTTCAGTCAAAGAGAGAGCATTTAACATTAGATAGCTTCCATAGGCCTTAGCCATAGCTTTCTGCAAAATCATTGGCCAAATCTCACTTCTGTTTGATAAGAACATTGGTTAGCCTCTTTCTTTTATGATTGGGACACACTAGTCAACTTCTACTTTTATACTTTGCCCACTTTGATACAAAACCACGCAATATTTCTCAGGACTACCCTCAGGCATATCTACCTTGCTTATTATCTTCCTTAACAGCCAAGGAAAATCACTTAGAGTTTGTAACAAAATCAAGCTATTTTTCAAAGAGAATTGATTTTCGCAGATATCTTGAGGTTTAAAGCTATTAAAAAGGGCAAGTTTTTGCCCATTTATCATTGAAAGCCGCTTCCATTGTATCTCATAGTCTTAGATATCTCTCCTGGAACCAACTTTCACTAGATCTATTGGTGCAGCCTTTTAGTTCTTTGCCAAAGGGTTAATTTTTGAAAAAATATTTTCCTATTTTTCTCCTTATCCATCGTCATTCTTGAAGCAAATCAAACAATCAATTAGATAGCTTGTTACAGAGTCAAGGATGCTGGGCTTTTCAACCAAAAGAGGATCAGGAATAGACAGTTCTTACTGGTTTATAAACGCTTTTTTTCTGCAACGGTCTTAATACACTATAAGCTGGCTTATGGCAAACTAATTTCGATAATGAAGGGCCAAATCGTATGCTCTTAGCTTTCCTTTTTAAATGATGCTCAAATCTACGCCTCCGAGCTGCAATAGAAGCTAAAGTATTTTATCTGCTTTATAAATAATCGCGATCATTAGTAAAGTGAAGCCCTCAGTGGTCTTGGCGTTGACCGCTAAGCGGTATTATTATTAGTCGATTTGGTAGGTTTTTTTTAGCATTACTCTTAGACTATTCACTGCATTGAATTTGGAGCAGACGTGTAAGACGTTCCATTGTGTTCCTTTGGCACCAACTTACTTGTTCCAAGAAATGACTTCTTTGTCCAGAAATCTCAAAAGATCCCTTGCTTTATCATTGCTGATAAGAGTGACTATCCGGTCTTTGGAATTCTGGGGGATGAGTTGAGAAGAGGGAAGGTCGCGGACTGTGAGGGCCAGCTTGCTGTTGAGTTTGTCTAGGCGATTGAGCTGTTTGTTGATGTCAACATTGCGATGTGATTGATACTCGAGCTCCATTGGATAAAGCTGCAATAGAAATATTAATGGACTATTCTATTAAATAGAAATTCTATATATAATACATTTGTACGAAATCCATGGCAAATCTGTCCCCAGTTCATAAATATTTTTGGCTGCTTTTGGGTCGAAGTCAGTTATAATTGAAATATGGGGGCGAGCGATTCAACTGAGCTTTCTCAACAATTTGAGCGCTTCAAGCCAAAAGGAAAGGTGTAACTATACCATTTCGGAGAACTGCAGAGATACTATGACGAAGTCACTCACCAAGACGTAATAAAAACAGTCTACGAGTTCGTCCTTGAAGCGGAGACAGAAGTTGAGTTTATAAACAAACTCAAAGTCAGCAATAACAACTGTCCTTATCTCATCAACATGGTCAAAATTGAAGCCAAGAAGGGCTAGTTCTGCGCCAGTAGCACCGTATACCACGTCTATTTTGAATATCTCCCCATGACATTGCAAAACATGCTTGAACAGAGACTCTAGCCCCTGCCTGAATCCGAAGTAAAGCTGCTTCTGAGCTGCCTTCTATAGGCAGTGCAGTGCATCAACGAAAGGGAAACTTACCATGGAGACATCTTCCCAGATTTTATCTATCTTGATGATCGCGGAAATCGCAGGTAGCAACAATGATAACTAGATATAAAATATTTGACTCAGCCTACTTCAATCCCCTC
>Ga0316217_10005917_pt1 | contig 12396 bp, 7 predicted proteins | sample 1anoAmetaG_FD_203633 | JGI IMG/M metagenome (GOLD analysis project Ga0316217, IMG submission 203633) | Freshwater microbial communities from Trout Bog Lake, Wisconsin, USA - 1anoA | ecosystem: Environmental > Aquatic > Freshwater > Lake > Hypolimnion/Profundal zone | place: USA: Wisconsin... | reverse complement strand
TTTGACCCCAAGGAGTATGCTGGTCGGCCAAGGACGTGGACGCCGCCAAGGCGACCACCCACACCCGCCGGCACCCGGTCCAGCCCGTTCCCCGGCAACGGGGCACCCTGCTGGCTTTTGTTTCAAGCAATGTCCGTCTTGTCTCAAATCGATTGATTTGAATCGATTTACAGCATGATCGCGGGAATATCAAATCCACTTCGTGCCACTCATCGGAAATTTTCCACCAACATCCCGTTACATAGGGAGGTGTGTGTGAGTGGCCCGCAGGCGTGGGCTCCCTTCATTCTACCTGAGGGTGCCCATGCGCGGACTTGAGGAATTCCTCAACGGCTTCGGTGGGATCCAAGGGGGCCATCTCGTCCATCGGATCTGGCGACAGACCTGGGATGGGCCACTCGGGGTCGGGCTCAAGCAAGGCCACACCGTAGGTGGGATCTGAGGCGGCTTCATCAAGCAATTCGGAAGCTGGCACAGGCTCCCAATCCTCTTCCTGAGATAAACGCATTGCTTCTCTCGGTGGTTCGACTTGTGCCGCGTGCTTGACATGCCAGGCCTTGCGATGATCGCTGGGGTTCTGGCACTTGCAGCAGTGCTGTTCGCAAGGATCAATGTCTTCGTCATAGTGCTTCGCGATGGCCTGATGGAGGCATGCGCCGTCCACAAGAGCTTCAAACCTTTCAAGCTCATCGAGGTGTCGTTTGAGGTTGCGGGCCCGGGCCTTCTCCTGTCCGGAGGACAGGGGCCGCTGGTGGCGCTTGCTCACCTTTGAGGCAGCGCCTTCGTTCGCCTGGAACCGCTTCCGCCAGATCTTCCAATCCTGGGGCGAATGCAAGAGAAGGCACTCGGCTTCGCTCCCATCCCGGCCCGCCCGGCCCACCTCCTGTACGTAGTCGCCAATGGCCGTGGGCGGCCCGCAATGCGCCACGAAGCGCACGTCGTCCTTGTCGATCCCCATTCCGAAAGCAACGGTCGCCACCATGATCCGGGCCTTCCCTCTCCGGAACACGAATTCCGCCTGGTCCCGGTTCCGCCTGCTGAGCCCCGCGTGGTAGCACTGCACCCGGGAATGGAAGGGGAGACAGAAGGTGCCATCCGATGGATCCGGCTGTGCCTGCCAACCGGCCCACTCAAATTTGGCGAGGAAGCCCTCTTCGAGGGCCTCCCGTTCATCCTGGGCCTCCTCGGACGCCCCGAACTGCTCGGCGAGAGCGATGGCCACCTTCTCTGTTTCCTTCTTCGACCGGCAGTAGACGATGCCGCAGAGGCGCTTGCCCCGATGCTTCTCCTGCCCATGGATGAAGGCCACCAGGGCCTCCACCTTCTTGTCGAGGCCGTTGGCGACCTGCTTTGTCTGCAAGTAGAGACCGGGCCGGTAGGTGCTCCCCACGTAGGGCACTGTATCGGCGCGGAAACCAAGCTCAGCCATGATGCGGTGGTGTTCCGAACGGTTGGCTGTTGCGGTCAGCGCCAGGATCGGGACATCTGGCCAGATGGCCCGCAGCCGATGTAATCCCCGCAGGGCCTGCCGGAAATCCTGCCCCCAGGTGAGAATCGTGTGGGCCTCATCCACCACAAGCTGGACCACGGCAGCCTTCAGTTCCTCGAAGGCCCCGACAAGGGTGGTCAGGGACTCCGGAGACACGAACAGGAGCTTCAGGTTTGCTTGCTGAATGCCCATCAGCACCTGGTCTCGCGTGGTCCCCCTCGTCTCTGAGATTCCGAATTTGGGGGAGGGGCCCTCTGCGATCCCACCGAAGGCCATGGCAGAGATCCCCATCTCCTTCGCCTTTTCGACCTGCTCGTTCATCAGGGCCAACAAGGGTGAGACGACAAGCGTCAGCCCGTTCAACAACGTCGCGGGAAGTTGGTAACAGAGGCTCTTTCCCGCTCCTGTGGGGATGATGCCGAAGGCGTCATGACCCTCCAGGATGTCGCGGATCAATTTCCCCTGTCCGGGCCGAAAGACCACCTCGGGTTTCCGATAGAGGGCCCGCAGACAGGCGAGGAGGTCCAGCGTCTCGATAGACTGGCCCCCGGCCAAGCGGTTAAGGTTCCGATCACTGCTGACGGCCCTGGGAGGGTGTTTGAGGGCGGCGGGTACCCGAAGCAACCAGGGCAACACGAGGTCGCCTGACATCCCCTCCCGCCAGGGCCTGGGGTATTTCAGGCGTGGCGACAACGCCCAAAGGAAGTCTGCGGGAATGCCATGCCGCTCGTGATTCCCGGACAGGTAATACGCCACCTTGGAGGTCGTCGCGCGTGAGCCCAGCCTCAGGAGGTGGGCCCTCAGTACGCGAAAATCCAGACGCAGGCTGTATTCACGGAGCTTGGCCCAGCACGCCAGAAACTCAGGGTCCAATTCGATCAATCCATCTCGCGCCGAATGCGAATCTGAGTGGTTCTCCGGACCGTCCTCCTCCGAATCTTCACCTGGATCAGACTCATCGGAGCCGGGCCGCCTCCTGGCCCGGCTGCCCAAAATATCCACCAGGGTTCGCTCCGGGGTTGTCACTCGCACGTCGAAGGTGCGGCCCCCGAGGGTGATAGGCACCAGGCACCAATCCAAGGAGCCGCCGCCGGTCAAGGCATCGGGAGGCTGCTTGGACGAGGCCCTCTCAAAGGTATGCCCGTCCCAGCCCCAGGGTTTGGACTCGGGAGATGCGGAATCGTAATAGCGCAGGACTGCTGGCGCGGACTCCTCCTTGAGGTGCAACCAAAGTGCCGCCTGATGCGAAATGACGGTTCTCGCCCCGGCCTTCATCACGAGCAGGTAGGGCAGCCATCCGTTGGCCCCAGGGGTCTGGCAGGCGGCCCGTGTCAGGTAGAGTCCGCTCCGGCCCCGCACGGGGAGAGCGTGATCAAAGGGGCCGCCGGGTTTGTGGAGCCGCTTCAAGACAGACTCCACGGGCGCGGCGACCTGTCTTTTCCGGAGCACCTTGCTCATGAATGCCGCCAGTTCCTCTCGCGTGAAGCAGAGGTGCTCGGCCAAGAATGGGGCAATGTTATAACTCATTCAAATGCCATAATTGACTCCATTTTAGCCGAAAATATTCGATAATCCGTTTCCTTCTGTACTTCCTGGCTGTCCGTTGGACGACCGGACAGGCCCCCCTGCGGGGCAGGGCCGGGCGAAGCCCTATCTTTCGGCCTCGATTTCCCTATCACATCTGGGCCTCGCCACCGGCCCCAATCGCTGAGCGCATGGTTGTTCTATTGCTGTTTTGAAATGGCTTAGGCTTGGTTTGTTGATGGTTCGAACCCAACAAACAACACCTTCCTCAATCCCCTTCAACAAGGACACACAGATGGCAACCTACACGCCCATCCTTCCCCTCCAGACCTCAGGGCCGTCCCGAGAGACGCCCTCCATCCACCCCAGCGAACGACCTCCGGCCAATGTCCTGCCGCTCGTGCCAGCCCACCCAGATATCCCCGGATTTCGGTTGGTCGACGCTTCGGAACTGATTCTCGCGGCCCAGCAGCGCTTGGCCATGCGGCTGAACCGCAGCAGCCTCTGCCAGCTTCGAACCGCCGGGATGCCCTTCGTCCGCTTCTCCGAACGGCGGATTCGGTATGACCTGGCGGCCTGCCTGGAATGGCTGGTCCTCCGCAGTTTCCGTGAAGGACAGAACGCACGCGTGGACCCCTTCCAGCTTCTTGCTCACCTCGGTCTCTGCCCGAATCCCAACGGTGCCGCATGAACAGGGATCACCTCATCCGCACTTCCGCCCATCTCCTTTCCACTGTCATGCACGAACCCCAGGAGGTCCCCATGGATCCCCACCGACTCACGCTCCTTTCCACCCTTCATCCCCAGGCGCTCGTGAAGGAGGGCCGCCTGCTCCGCCTCATCGAGATCTTCCTTGAAGTGAGGCTGACACCTCATGAACTTGCCACCTGCCGTCGGCTAGGCCTGCCCCACCGGAAACTCGGGAACCGGGTCAGCCTCTACAACCCCTTGGAGAGCCTGTCCTGGCTGATGGCCCGGGGCACTTCCCTCGATTCTTTCGACACTACGAAGGAGGCCGCATGAGCGAGAAGAAGCGCGTCACGATCGGCAATATCCTCAGCAAGGTTCTGGCCCGTATGGACCGCAGCGGTCGTAAGGGCACCGCCGAGGAGGCCATTCTCCGGGGCGATTTCTTCACCGACGACTACGAGGCGGCGCCGCAGGAGGCTCCCGTCCCAGCGACCCCCCGCAAGCGTGGGCGGCCCCGGAAGCACCCGCTGGAAGATCCCTCAAAGACCAGCGTTCGCGTTCCAGGCGTGGTGCGGGTGGGCAATACCCTCAAGACCCGCATCCAGGTGAACAATCGCCGGGTTCAGGTGGATCTCAAGACCAACAAGTGGGATGTGGCCCGCAGTCGGAAGGGGCAGATCGACGGAATGCTCTTCGATGGAAAGTTCTTCGGAAAGTGCCCGCCAATTCCCATCAAGAATGCCTGGGAGCAGTTCAAGGCTACCCAGAAAGGACAGGTGGAAGACTCCACCTTCGGGATCTATGTGGCGTCCATGGAGAACCATGTTCTTCCCTGCTTCGGGAACATGTTCACCCACCTCATGGACAACCAGAAGGTGGCCATGCTCCTGAACAACTACCAGGGCATTCACCCCACCCGGAAGGGCTCAGCAGTCCCTGACACTTCCCACCTGGAGATGATGGCCAAACTCCATGGCTATACGCCGGATGGCAGTAAGCCCTGGTCGCCCAATTTCAGCACCCACAACAAGGGCGGGGCTAATCTCCTCCTGACGAATCTGAAGATGTTCTACTACTGGTGCATCGAGTATGGGCTCCTTGAGGACATGCCCTTCACCAACCAGAAGCTGCCTCACAAAAAGGGGGCCCGCCCTTACGTCGGTTATCTCCAGATCGACCCGTTCCTGAGGGCGGTGAAAAAGCATTCCCGGACCAAGGATCTAGATTTGGCCTGCCGGATGGCGATCTTCCTTGGCCCGCGCCGCGACGAGATTCGTCGCTCCGAATGGTGGTGGATCGATTTCGATGCTCGCACCTTCACGCCTCGGGATACCAAGGGCAAGGAATGTGTTCCGATCCCCATTCCGCCCAACCTTATGAAGACCTTGGTGGCCGAGTTCGATCGTCGGGGCAAGCCGTTGGAGGACCTGATCTTTCCTCGGCTGAGCGGCCCGAAGAGGGGAAGTATCCCTGCCAACGCTCAGAAGGGGAAGTCCATCCAGCATCGCGTGCGGAAGCGCGGACAGAAGCGCCCAGAGTGGGAGCTTCGGCCCAAGAATTTTCTCGACACGGTGGTAGGTACAGCGGGCCGGGCCATCCTCAAGCATGGGCTGACGCCTCACCGGCTCAGGGCAACTTTTGCCACCCTGCATGCCCTTGCGGGGACACCCATCCGAGATATCCAGGCCATGCTGCGCCACAAGCACATCGGCACCACCATCGGCTACATCGAGGACATCCCCGAGATTCGCCATCTGGCCCAGGCCCGCATGGAGAAGCTCGCTGGCTTCGGCGAACTGGGTCAGGCGGATGTGCAGGGCCTCCGTTCCTGGGCCGAGGATCTGGCCACCTTCCTCCGCGACCCGAACTGGGATGGCAACGGCAACCCTCGGCCATCCGAGGCCCGCCAAGCCCAGCCCGATCCCCGGCTGCTCCTTAGTGAACTCATGGTCCAGCTTGAACGCCTGGTTGATGTCAGCAAGGCCGCCTGAAACGGCGGGATGCAGGTGGGGCCGTGCGCCACAAGCGCACGGCCCCTTGCTACTTGAGGCAACAGTCCTCCTCCGGGACCAGCAAGATCTTCAATTGCATTTGTCAGAAAATACACCATACTTTCTGACAGAGGTCGTCCCATGACCACCATGGAAAGCATCCGAACGCGAATTAAGGCCCAGCCGCTGGGGGAGCCCTTCGTGTCGAGCAACCTGCTTTCCCTGGGATCACGGGCGGCGGTCGACCAAGCGCTCACCCGCTTGACGAAGGAGGGGACCATTCTCCGTGTGGCTCGGGGAGTTTACGTCCGCCCCAAGGAGAACCGGTTCGTCGGCAAGGTCATCCCTGGAACCCAGGAGATCGTGACGGCCCTGGCCGAGGCCCGGGGGGAGAAGCTCCAGGCCCACGGGGCCGAGGCGGTTCTCGCCCTAGGCCTGACCACCCAGGTGCCCATGAAGTCGATCTTCTACACCAGCGGCCCAAGCCGAAAGATCCATGTGGGTCGGCAGGAGGTCCTCCTGAAGCATGCCAATCCCCGGTTGCTGGCGATCGGCACTGGCCCGGTGGGGATGGCTTTCGCGGCCCTCTGGTATATGGGGAAGCAGCAGGTGACACCGGAGACCCTTCAGAGGGTCCGGGGAAGGCTCACGTCGTCTGAATTCTCAGAGCTTCGGAGCAGCGCCCAGCTTCCCCCCTGGCTTTCGGAAGCATTCCAGAAGTTTGAGAAGGCAGAGACCCATGGCTGAGCGATTTCTTGACCTGGGCCCACAGGAGCGAGCGGACATCCTGAACACACAGGCCGATCGGCTGGGCCGGGTTTCGTTCGTCCTGGAGAAAGACATCTGGGTCTGCTGGGTGCTGGACCGCATCTTCTCCATGCCAGGACGACTGAAGATGGCCTTCAAGGGTGGGACTTCACTCTCCAAGGTCTATCAAGTCATCGACCGCTTTTCGGAAGATGTCGACGTCACCTTGGATTACCGGGACCTTCAGGCGCATTTCAAGGACAAGGGCTTCGATGAGGCCTTTGATCCGTTGAATGGCGGTGTTTCGCGTAGCCAGATCGACAAGTTCATGGCTGCCCTGAAGGATGGCCTGCGCACGCATGTCCACGGCATCGTGGTCCCCTACTTCCAGGCGGAACTGAACCGGGATTTCGGGCTGGGCCCCGAGTCGGTCGAAGTCGACGCCACCGGGGAAACCATCCGGATCCATTACCCCTCGATCCACGCAGCGGGCCACGGCTACCTCAAGAGGAGCGTGCTGATCGAATTCGGAGGCCGGAACCTGACAGAGCCGCATGAGGCTCAGACCGTTCGCGCCTATGCGGCAGAGGGTCTGCCCACCCTGGCCTTCCCCGAAGCCAAGGTGATGGTGCTATCCCCGAGTCGGACCTTCTGGGAAAAGGCGACCCTGATCCACGCCGAATGCGGGAGAGAGAGTCTCGAACGCAGCGTAGACCGCCTTTCACGGCATTGGTATGACCTGGCCCTGCTCGCGGATCACGCCACCGGGGCGAAGGCCCTGGGTGAAGATCGCGGGCTTCTCGAAAGCGTCGTCACGCACAAGCGGGTGTTCTACAAAGCCAAGCACGCCAACTACGATGCCTGCCTCAGTGGCCATCTGCGCCTGATTCCGAAGGGGATGCTCCTGAAGGGCCTCCGGGCGGACTACGAAGGCATGCAGGACATGATCTTCGGTAAGGCCCTAGCCTTTGAAGAAGTGATCGAAAGATTGCGGACGCTGGAGGCTCAGATCAATCGTGTTTTTTCCGGGCCCCGGCGAGCGGACCTACAAACCTGATCCAGACTACAAAGGGGGAATCGTGGAAGATATGTCATTCGAGGAAGACTCTGAAGAAGAATCAGTGTCTGAGGAGCAAAGAATAGACCTTGCAGAACAACTGGCAATACAAGCAGAGGCCCTTCAGTTCTGCCCAGCTGAGGCCTACCGATGGTTAAGGAGCCTTGGTGTCCAATCGAAAATGGCAAAGGACGTTTTGAGAGATCGATACAAGGATCAACTCAAATTCAAAAGGTTCTTTACAGAACCGGATAGATTTCACACAGAGGTAAGACGATACGAAAATCACCAAAAATTAGTGGGATGTTGTCCACCTGAATGCGGCAACCAAACTATCAAGGGAAAAGCAAATGGGAGCAAGTCGTAATCGAAAGGTCGAACGGAACTGGAATCTCTACTGCAATAGCAACTAAAGCCTTTATGAGGCAATGCAACGGGTCGAATTCACTGATCAACCGTTGATCGAACAATGCTGATATTTTGAAGGGCGGTTTTCCAAATGTTCTATGCCCTAACTTTTGACGACGGACCAGGCCCCTCTACAGGTACCCTGCTCGACGTCCTCGACAAAGCAGGTATCAAAGGGACATTTTTCATGCTCGGCGACAATATAGAGTCACCCGTCTGGGCAAGTCGAGAAGTGGCCCGCAAACTTGTTGTTCGTGCCCTAAAGGCGGGGCATCAAGTCGGCAATCATTCTTTTTCGCATCCTGGATGTGGGGTTAATCCCGAGACCTTTCTTGACGAATTAGACAGGATGGACACCCTCATTAATAGTCTCCGACAGGAAGCGGGCCTTCCCGCCGATCCATCCATACTCGTTCGCTTGCCCTTTGGCCCCAGCGCGATAGATTCACGTGTTGAAGCCTTAACCCGGCGACAACGCCTGCACACTCCATGGACCTACCTATTTGATGATTGGGTGCCTCGGGACTGGAACGAGATGGTTCAAGAAATGATCACTCATGTCGCCCATCATGAACCACAGACCGAAACAGCAGTCCTCCTCCTGCACGATGGCAGTTCAAACACTTCCATACAAGGCGATTTGGACCGCACACACACTGTCCTGGCAGTAAGTCGATTCTTGGAAATCGCGTTTTCAAAAGGCTGGGAATCAAGAGGCATCCGATAAACATAGCCAAGGCCAAGTAAACATATTTAGCGTTTCAGTCGTTAATGCATGTAAATTAAAAAATCCTGCTAATACAACTCAGCATCAGAGAGTAAAAGAATTCCGCTACCGGCATTTCTATTATTCCCACCCACAATTAAAACCTGCCCTGACTGTAGTAATGTTGCCGAATGTTCGGCCCTTGAGGTATGAAGAAAGGCCTTTGTGGAAATAATTTTAGTAACAGGATTATATTCTACAATCGGCTGTATGGTATGTTGAGGGTTAAGTATGCCAGTAAACCACCCACCCACAAGTAACACATTGCCATTAGGTAATAGGGTCGTAGTATGGTATTCCCCACATTCACCGATATCAAATAGTTCTCCAAAATTACCGGTAGATGGGTCGAAAACCTCAGCACTTCTTAATGAATAGCCACCCCAGGTGCCTCCCGTAATAAGCACTTTGCCGTTTTGCATTAAAATGGCGCGTTGAAATAACCGCTGAGTGACCATATTCCCAGAATTGGTAAAGATTTCGGTCGAGGGGTCATAAATTTCAGAAGTATTCCCGTTAGCTGCATTAGTATTCCCTCCAACAACAAGGACAGTTCCATCGGGTAACAGTGTTGCAGTATGGAAAGATCTACTCTTGTTAGGTGGGCCAGTAAGTCTAAATGAATCGGTAGCAGGGTCATATAATTGTGCAGACGTACCACTAATCAAGAGAACTAAATTATTATTGAGAAGGGTGGCACTTGCACCATTTCCGGCTTCTGTAGCCATTGGACCTGTAGGTGTAAATAGTTGATTTGCCGGGTCAAAAATTTGAGCAACAAGTTGATTTGGAGCAGTTAAGGGGTCTATCGGGCCAGTGAATAGCACCTTTCCACTAGGTAATAAAGTTGAGGTGAAGGTCGCACATCCGGGTGCCATAGTGCCGAGGGTCACAAAGGTGCCACCATCATAAATCATAGCTGTTGATTTAGTATTAGTTTGGTTACCACCAGCGATTAAAACCTTGCCATTTGGCAACAATATGGCTTTTTGACCACTTCTACCAACATCCATCGATCCAGTCAAAGCAGTATATGGAATAATAGCAACCGTTGTGGAAGCAGTTACGCTGTCTCCGGCAAGGTTTTTTACCGTGGCCACAAAGGTTGATGTATTGACTAGATTACCAGTACTTACAGAATTATAGTATGAATCAAGAAGAAGAGTTGAAATTCCATTTTTTATAGTTATAGTTCCATTTTGGTATTGAGCACGAAGAGTGGTGCTGGTTCCGATTAAAATACTTTGTGAGTCAGCATAGAAATTTAAAATTTGAGGTGCTAAGTAAAGATTAATTGTCAATGAATTCGTTACTGACACTCCCACCGAATTTGTGACCGTAAGATTGTAAACAACGCTAGTATTACCAGTTCCTAATGGACTAATATTACTAGTCCCACCTGAGGTTACGGTTCCAACACCTTGGTCAATATTCCCTATACCTCCAGAAAACGAGTAGGCAAGAATGGTTCCATTACCATTTGTTATACTATATTTACTAGCAGAAAAAGATGTAATAACTGGGGTAGGAATTACGGTTACAGTAGTAATTTGTTCTACTGTATAACCGGACGCGCTAACAACTGTCAATCTAAAATTGTATATCGTAGTGGTTAATGCTGTAAGTACAAAACTCGTATTTGGCGTGCCGCTTATTATTGAATGAGATGGAGATAATGTTGATTGGTACCAATACATGTAAGTCCCCGTTCCGCCACTAAAAATGGCTGTTAGGGTTGGACTGGTACCAGAGCTTATTGTGTCGGAACTCGGGGCAAAGCTTGTAATAACTGGAATCGCCACTGTTGTAACTGAAATAATGGAAGTAACAGATCCACCGGCTGTATTAGTGACAGTTAAGGTAAATGTCGTGGTCGAGGTAAGTAAACCAGTTAGAACTTGTGTTCCACTGGTAACAGCACCAATTCCGTTATCGATGGAACCAGTGCCACCACTAAATACGGCGATGAGCCTTGTTGAGGTCCCAACCGTGATGGGGTTAGCTGTTGCAGTAAAACTTGTTATCACAGGTTTGGCGATTGCTGTGATAGTCAATCCGACAGTGGTAAATCCAGCATTGTTGGTAGCCGTGATTGTATAGGTGCCCGTGGCAGTCACTGCCGTCGGAGTCCCAGTGATAACGCCTGTAGTCGTGTTCAGAGCCAGACCAGAAGGAAGGGCCGGACTCACGCTATAGGAAGCCACGGCCCCGCCACTGCTGGAGGGGGTATTAGGACTGATCAACAACCCAGCGGTGTAGACCGCTGGGTTGACGGTGTAAGTCAGACCTGTGGGCAGAGTCACTGACGCATTGACCGTGATGGTCAGTCCGACTGTGGTGAATCCAGCACTGTTTGTGGCCGTGACCGTATAGGTGCCCGTTGCAGTCACAGCCGTCGGAGTCCCAGTGATGACGCCTGACGCCGAGTTGAGATTTAGGCCTGTCGGCAGAGCCGGATTCACTCCGTAAGATGTCACCGCTCCGCCGCCGCTGGACGGGGTGTTCGACGGGATCGCCACTCCATTGGTGTAGACCGCTGGGTTGGTGCTGTAGGTCAGCCCGGTCGGGGCTACGACCGCCGCATTGACCGTGATGGTCAGGCTGGCTGTGGTGCTGCCAGCCGTATTCGTCGCCGTCACGGTGTAACTGGCCGCAGCAGTCACGGCAGTTGGGGTGCCACTGACGATTCCCGTTGTGGTGTTGAGCGCCAGTCCCGTCGGAAGAGCCGGGCTCACGCTGTAGGAGACCACCGCCCCGCCACCGCTGGACGGGGCGTTCGACGGGATCGCCACACCATTGGTGTAGAACGCTGGGTTGGTGCTGTAGGTCAGCCCGGTCGGGGCTACGACCGCCGCATTGACCGTGATGGTCAGGCTGGCTGTGGTGCTGCCAGCCGTATTCGTCGCCGTCACGGTGTAACTGGCCGCAGCAGTCACGGCAGTTGGGGTGCCACTGACGATTCCCGTTGTGGTGTTGAGCGCCAGTCCCGTCGGAAGAGCCGGGCTCACGCTGTAGGAGACCACCGCCCCGCCACCGCTGGACGGGGCGTTCGACGGGATCGCCACACCATTGGTGTAGAACGCTGGATTGGTGCTGTAGGTCAGCCCGGTCGGGGCTACGACCGCCGCATTGACCGTGATGGTCAGGCTGGCTGTGGTGCTGCCAGCCGTATTCGTCGCCGTCACGGTGTAACTGGCAACGGCCTTCACCGCAGTCGGGGTGCCACTGACGATTCCTGTTGTGGTGTTGAGAGCCAAACCCGCCGGAAGGGCCGGGCTCACGCTGTAGGAGACCACGGCCCCACCGCCGCTGGACGGGGTGTTTGACGGGATCGCCACGCCATTGGTGTAGACCGCTGGATTGGTGCTGTAGGTCAGCCCGGTCGGGGCTAAAACCGCCGCATTGACCGTGATGGTCAGGCTGGCTGTGGTGCTCCCAGCCGTATTCGTCGCCGTCACGGTGTAACTGGCCGCAGCAGTCACGGCAGTTGGGGTGCCGCTGAGGATTCCTGTTGTGGTGTTGAGCGCCAGTCCCGTCGGAAGAGCCGGGCTCACGCTGTAGGAGACCACCGCCCCACCACCGCTGGACGGTGTGTTCGACGGGATCGCCACGCCATTGGTGTAGACCGCTGGATTGGTGCTGTAGGTCAGCCCGGTCGGGGCTAAAACCGCCGCATTGACCGTGATGGTCAGGCTGGCTGTGGTGCTCCCAGCCGTATTCGTCG
>Ga0316217_10005916_pt1 | contig 12398 bp, 17 predicted proteins | sample 1anoAmetaG_FD_203633 | JGI IMG/M metagenome (GOLD analysis project Ga0316217, IMG submission 203633) | Freshwater microbial communities from Trout Bog Lake, Wisconsin, USA - 1anoA | ecosystem: Environmental > Aquatic > Freshwater > Lake > Hypolimnion/Profundal zone | place: USA: Wisconsin... | reverse complement strand
GATGAAACAAAGGGGAGAGAAATCCTTGCCGGCGAATATCTGAAAAGCCTGTTCCAACTGGGATACAGTATCATTCTTGGCCTTAAGTTCACTGCGGAAAAGCTCGCAGATTCGAGCTATGCCACGGGTAAAGCCCTTTCAGGGCTGAAAAACGCCAGACCGCGCTACTATCGCGGCTTGGATGCCGATGGTATCGACGGTTACAGGGAATTTAGGGATATGCAGGATGTGAAGAATATGTCCGATTTTCTCGGTGAGTTGAGAGATTGACGACAGTACATACCGGCACTTTTGACAAGAACCGATAGATATCCGAAGGTTTGAGTTCTAAACTGCCAGCCGGCTTTTACTCAGCCCTGCACCACGTGTATATCAGCATGGTATATCGACCCTGCACCGGCGTCCTGATTGACCCCCTCGACTTGGACCATCATTGTGAACGGTATACGAAATTTAGCGTGGTCGATTCGGGGCCTATACGAATCAAAGCGGGAATACGTTTTACAATGTGCAGCAAATCGATGACCATGTAACTTAGGCCTTAAAAAATATAATAAGGTAGTGAAGGGAAAAATATCATGCAGAGAATTTTTAACAAGTTTTTCGGAATGTTTTCCAACGATCTGGCTATCGATCTTGGTACTGCAAATACCTTGGTCTACCTGAAGGGCAAGGGGATAGTTTTGCGTGAGCCGTCGGTTGTTGCCGTGCAGAAGCTGCCCAATGGCCAGCAGAAGGTCCTCAAGGTCGGCATGGAAGCCAAGCAGATGTTGGGGCGCACACCAGGCTCCATAACAGCCATCCGGCCAATGAAGGACGGGGTCATCGCCGATTTCGACATCACAAGAGAAATGCTGCTATATTTCATCCATAAAGTGCACAACCGCAAAACCCTGGTTAGGCCGCGTATCGTTATCTGCGTCCCCTCCGGCATTACGCAGGTGGAGAAACGAGCCGTCAAGGAATCAGCGGAATCGGCCGGTGCACGCGAGGTCTATCTGATTGAAGAGCCGATGGCGGCCGCTATCGGAGCCGGGATGCCGATCACGGAAGCATCCGGTAATATGATCGTTGACATCGGCGGCGGCACCACCGAGGTGGCGGTAATTTCTTTGGCTGGAGTCGTCTACGCACACTCAACCCGCATGGGGGGTGACAAAATGGACGACGCCATCGTCCAGTACATCCGCAAGTCATACAATCTGCAAATCGGCGAGCGTACGGCCGAATCGATAAAGATCGAAATTGGCGAAGCATATCCTGGTCCAGAGGTTTTGACAAGGCAAGTAAAGGGTCGCGATCTGGTAACCGGTACACCTACGACTATCGAGATAAATTCCACTGAAATCCGTGAGGCTCTTAAAGAACAGATTAACGCCATTGTTGATACGGTGCTTATCTGTCTGGAAAAAACTCCACCGGAACTGGCTGCCGATATTTACGACAACGGCATTTTCCTGGCAGGAGGCGGATCGTTGCTGCGGAATCTCGCTAAACTGTTGGGCGAGAAAACCCTGGTTCCGGTTATGATCGCGGAAAATCCGCTGGATTGCGTTGCGCTTGGTTCCGGCAAGGTACTGGACGAGTTGGATCTTCTGCGAAGGGTCTCCATAACTTCGTAGAAGTAAAAAACCGAATACTGATTTCAGAGGATACCAGACATGGCACTACCATCCAAAGTTTACAAGGCATCCATCCAACTGTCCGATGTTGACCGTGGTGTCTATGAAACCCTGCTGGCGACAGCCGCCCAGCATCCTTCTGAAACCGAGGAACGGCTTATCGCCCGGTTGCTGGCGTTCGCCATCTTCCATGAGCCTGAACTGACGTTCACAAAAGGCATCAGTGCTACAGACGAACCGGACCTGTGGGCGAAACGGGCCGACGACAGGGTGCGGCTCTGGGTCGAGGTCGGGCTGCCGGAAGCGGAACGCATCATCAAGGCGAGCCGCCATTCGGAACAGGTGGCCCTGCTGGCATGCGGCAGGACCCTCCCCATCTGGGATCATCAGCAGTTGCCAAAGCTGGAGAAACTTGCCAACCTCACCGTCATCAGCCTTGACCATGCGCTCATTGCCGGCTTGGCAACCCGGCTGGAGCGCTCCATCACCTGGTCGATCACCATCACCGAAGGCACCCTCTATCTGACAATCGGCGAGGAAACACTGGAGAGCGCCATCAATGTAAAGATGGGCACTCGCTGAACCCGGCGCCTCGGAATGCTTTAGCTTACCGGGTAAAAATCCCTTCAGCCAGAGAGGGATCAGCCACCCCCATGCCCTCTTCCTTGTCAAGGAGTGGGAACAACTGTGAGTTTTACGTCCCTCCCAGATACGGCATCTGTCCTGACAATCCCTTTCAAACGCCTGTTCCCCGTGAAGGACAGCATTTTCTGGTATACTTGAACAAACAGTCTTCACGAGGTGAATCGCATGCCGGAATCATCATTGTCCAGCGAAGATACTCCCCGTATCCGCGATATGGATATAGACGATTTTCCAGAGGTGTTTCATATAGGAGAGGAGGTGTTCACCGCCGAATACTCCCAGAGCCTCTACCGTACCTGGGATGAATTCGAGATCACCACCCTCTTCAACTCGGACACCGAGCTCTGCCTGGTTGCCGAGATGGGGGGGCGCATCGCCGGTTTTGCCCTGGGAACCACGGTGAAGAAGCATAATTCCCCCTGGAAGTACGGCTACCTGGTCTGGCTGGGGGTCAGGCTGGACATTCAGAAGGGGCGCGTGGGGAGCAGGCTGTTCAACGAGATCAGGCGCCGCATGGTGGACCAGGGGGTGAGGATGATCATCATCGACACCTCGGCCGATAACCTTCCAGCCATCAATTTCTTCAAGAAACAGGGCTTCAACGATTCCCAGGAGCACGTGTACATGTCACTAAACCTGACGCGCAAGGCCAGAAAAAAAACGGGGAAGAAGCCATGATCGCCTGCATGGAGGAGGTCTGGCGAGCCATTGACCCGGTGAGGCTGCGCAGAATCCTTTTAGATATGCTGGATATCTACTCGCCATCCGGCAAGGAGGAGGACATCCAGCTCTATCTGGAGGAGGTCCTCCGCTCTGCCGGATTCCGTGTGGAACGTCTGGAGGTTGAGCATGAACGCTACAACCTGCGGGTTGCCATGGGTGAACGCGAACCGGATCTATACCTAGTCGGCCATGTGGATACTGTCCCGGCCTGGGATCTGGTGGAATTCGGGGCGCACGAGGAGGGGGGGATCATCCGCGGCCTGGGGAGCGCCGACATGAAGGGGGGGTGCGCCGCCATGGTCGAGGCGTGGCTGGCGCTGGCCGACGCCCTGAGGCCGGAAGAACGGCCGTCTGTAGGGCTGTTGCTGGTTGTAGGGGAGGAAGAGAACGGCGACGGCAGCGCCGCCTTCCTGAAACAGTGCTGCCCCCGCTGGGTGGTGATCGGCGAGCCGACCGGGCTGGCGGCCTGTTTCGCCCATTACGGCTATATGGAGGCAGGGTTTGTCACCCGCGGCCTGCAAAGCCATTCGTCACTGCCGGAACTGGGTCACAATGCAGTTGAGTCCATGCTGCGCCTGCTGCTCCACTTGGGCAAGGACCCCATCTTCGACCGGGAGCGGGGAGAGATCGTTTATTCGATCCGCGAGTTGAGCTCGTCCAGAGCTGGCTTTGTCGTCCCTGACCGTTGCAAGGCGTGGATAGACCTGCACCTGCCGCCGGACATGGACCCAAAGGCCCTCCAGGAAACGATTCGCCGCATCTCATCCGATGCGGGCCGCTTTATTCCTGACCTGGACATGGAGTTGACTTTCGACTTCGCCTCGCCAGGCTATGACCTGGGAAGCGACAGCCGGCCTGCGGAGCTGGTGAGGGACATCTATACCAGGCTGGGACGCAAGCCCGGTTTGAGCGCTTTCCGCTCCCATTCCGACGGCAATCTGTTCCATGCGGCCGGGGCCAGTCCCATAATCCTGGGGCCAGGGTTGCTGGAGAGCGCACATACGCCCGACGAACAGGTTCACTTCGAAGAGGTGCTTGAGGCCGTCCGTATCTATGCCGCCCTGGGCTTGGGGATGGGCTGATCAATAAAGGAAGGTTTTTATCTTTGGCCGGAAAAATCAATGGGTGGTTGCCGGGTATTCGGCAAGGAAGGGTCGTCTTGTGTCGTCACGAGAGCCGATTGCGCCGACAGGGCAGGGTAGAGTGCCTCGAATACCGGCTGCATCAGGGAAACCACCCCACTTCTACGAGAAGCGGGAGAATGCCGTGGCCCGGTTAAGCGCTTTCTTCCTCTTCAGGTGCCTCTTCCCCGTTTTCGTCAGTTGCGGCATTGCTCTTGGTTAGCTTGCGCTGCTGTTTTTCCTCGTTTTTTTTCTTCCGCTCAAGTTCTTTCTGTTTTTTCTGAAACTGAAAATTAGGCTTAGCCATCGCGTCGCTCCCTGAAGCAGGTGATTTTCAATAAAAAAAGCCCCGAGTATCCCCGGAGCTTTTGCGGCCAATGGAGACGTTGCTTAGGCTCTCTGTACGTTCGCGGCCTGAAGCCCTTTCGGACCCTTGGTGACTTCAAACGTTACGCTATCGCCTTCAGCAAGGGACTTGAAACCGTTGCCTTCGATTGCGGAAAAGTGGCAGAAAACGTCTTCGCCATTTTCCTGCTCAATAAAACCAAACCCCTTGCTGTCATTAAACCATTTTACTGTTCCGTTTACCATTTTCTTACTTTCTCCTGATACTGCTGATTTATTTCGTCTGGGAAATTTCCGGACGTTCTTTAAGAATAACGGATAATGTTGGGCAAGTCAAGGAAAAAAGCAGGATATGCGTGTGGGAGATAATATAAAACGGCAAAATGATGTTGTATGAAAATATATGTAATTATTAAGGCAGCTTGCAGATTTCATGGATGAATTTATATCAAATATAATCATAAATCGTATTGGAACTGAATCAGATATCCCTGAAGCCTGCTAAATATTGTAAATATCTTTTGCGGATATAGACTTTATAGTGTATTATTTAATAATAGTATAGAAAAAAGGATTATAAAAGTTATGTCAGGCAAGGATATCTACTTTTTTAAGAAAGCGGTATGACACATGATGATCAAGGTCGGCAACATTGTAAGCCATACTGGGGCGCTTGAATGGGGCGCAGGCAAGGTCATGGAAATAACTACCTCCTCTGCGATGATCCAGTTCAGCGACGGCAAAAACAGAAAAATAGCCGTATCCCACTTCACTACCCTCCAGCCGGCTGCTCCGAACTCCTTTTTACCCCATCCCGAAGCTCTTGTGGAGCCGAAGGTCGCGAGAGCCAGGAGCCCCAAAAAGAAATTGTAATCGTCAAGACAAACCGGCGATATTCAAGGATACGGGAAACGGCAATGGGCTTTTTTGTCAAAAAGCAGCCCATTGCCGTTTCATATTTCATGGTGTAACGGCATCAATATTTGAGGTATACTGACTGTAGGAATTCACCGCAGAGCTAGGGATTCAGCGCCTTCGGAATCAGGAGGCACGCCATGAAAATATTGGACATCGTTGTAACGGTTTTACTGCTTATCGGAGCCCTCAACTGGGGGCTTGTAGGCTTTTTCGAATTCAACCTGGTTGCAGCCATTTTTGGTGAAGGAGGAGCGGTCGCCAGGGTTATCTACGCCTTTGTCGGTTTGGCGGCCCTGTACGAAATCGGCTGCTTCACGTTCGGGCTTAGGGAAACCCAGCATCGGTGGTGTGATACGGTTCCAACCATTAAACATTAACAGAACAGGTTCGAAGGCGGGGGAATGCCCTAACTCCGGGGATGGACATCTAGATTAGAAGGCGGCCAATGGCCGCCTTCTCCATTTTGCATTCCGGCAGATAACGCATATAATGAATTCATCACTATCGGCTGGCCGTGCGGCAGGCGTGAAAACCAATACGGAGAGCAGGAGGAGGCCATGTCGGAGAGAACCATTCAGGATCGCGCAGCAGGTGCGATAATGGGCGCCTTTGTCGGTGATGCCATGGGACTCGGACCCCACTGGTATTATGACCTGGCGGAGCTGCGCCGGGACTACGGCGAATGGATCAGCGGCTATACCGATCCCAGGCCTGGCCGCTACCACGCCGGCCTCAGGGCCGGGCAGCTTTCTCAGGCAGGTTTCATCCTCAGGCTGCTGGTAACGTCGCTGGTCGAGCGGGGAGGGTACGACGAGGTTGACTTCTGCCGCCGCATGGATGAGGAACTGCTGCCGCTTTTGGACGGCACCCCCATCTGCGGGCCAGGCGGCTATACCAGCCAATCGATCCGGCAATTGTGGCGGCGGCGAGTGGAGCAGAAATTGCCTTGGGGGCAGACCGGAGGCCATGCCGACACAACGGAGGCAATCGAACGCACCCTGGCCCTGGCGGTGCGCTATGCCGCGGACCCAACGCGCCTGGCCGGAACCATCACCGGCAATACCCTCCTGACACAGGGCGACGAGACGGTTGTGTCCATGACCGTCGCATACGGTGCCGTGCTGGGTCTCCTGGTGCAGGGGCACCCCCTCGACATCGGGCTGTCGGACAGTTTGATGAAGCTGGCGAATAAAGGGGTGCTCCCCTTCCACGCCATCACCGGCGACAATCTGCAGCCGCCCCGTCCGGGCGATCCTGAACCGCCCTGTGCCGGTAAGTTCGCCTCCCCCGATGCCCTGCTGACACCTTCCTATATGGCCGCTGCTGCCGCGGACCCCGCTATCCGCATCGAACCTGCCTGGAAGGTGTCGATCGTCTACGGCATGCCGTGCGCGATCTACCACCAGTTGCCGGCGGCATACTATCTGGCGGCCCGTTTCCACGACGATTTCGAGTCGGCAGTGCTGCATGCCGTCAACGGGGGAGGACAGAATCAGGCGCGCGCCATCCTGACCGGCGCCCTGGTCGGTGCCCAAGTCGGCTTTTCGGGGATACCGCAACGTTTCCTGGATGGCCTTGGGGAATCAGCTCTCCTGTGCGGGTTGGCGAAGGAACTTGCTGCGAGCGTTGACCAGCCTTAAGCGAGTCGTTGGAAGTGCAGGGGGCGCGGAGGCCCTGAAGCAGTTGAGAAGTTTCATGCCCTGTCCGGGTTCAGTGTCGAACAAGGGGAGAGACAGGGGGTATGACAGGCTGTGCCCCATGTTATAATTATCATATAACCCAGGCTTCCGGGACGGAGGTCGTACGTGGTTGTGGGTGCCCGGAGGCTGCAACAAGTTTTTTAAAGTCGAAAGGGGTGGTAGAAATGTTGCAAGGATTCGAGGTTACTGCTGAAGTGGTCAAAATGCATATCCATGACACGGTACCGCCGGTCTTCGTCAATGTGCGTCATCGCCAGGAATGGGATAGCGGTCTATTCAAGGCCAGGGGCGCCGTACGCATACCCTATGACGAGGTGGAGCGGCATCTCGACGAAATCCCTCATGGCCGTACGGTGGTGGTGTACTCGACTTGTCCCGGGGATGAAGCGAACAGGGCGGCCCATATGCTCCGTCAATATGGCTGGGACGACGTCCATCCGCTGTTGGGAGGGTTCAATGCCTATTTAAGGGCCGGGCTTCCGGTCGAAGGGATAGAAAAGAAAGTCCCCGCTACCAAGATCATGCTGCTCTGAGTCTGAGGGCCTGATCTCCCTATGCACGAAAGAAAGGCGGCTGTTTGGCCGCCTTTGCTTTTTGGGATCCGATCCGTGGCTTTCGCGGCTTATCTCGCCCCGCATGCCTCAGTTCCGGCGTGATCATGTCCCAGCTATGGTGATGCAGAGACACTCACCTTCGGCGTAGACCGTTTCTCCGCTGCAGATGCGGCCATGCACCAACACCTTGCGCCCCTCGGCGGAGATGACCCTGCTCTCTACCGTGACGACCTTTTGCAGCGGCAGGAGGTTCCTGAAGCTGACATTCAGGTTGCCGACCACGATGGAGTATCCGGCAGCCCAGGCGGCCAGACCCAGCACCTCGTCGAGTACAGCGGCCACGGAGCCGCCGTGGGCATTGCCCGGCGGGCCCTCGGTTTCGGGACCGAACCAGAGGCGCGCTATTAACCGTTTTTCACCGTCGCGATAATAGCGCACCCGAAAGCGGTTGCCGTGCGGTTCGCCGGAGACGAAGCGCAATGATTCCCCAACCAGGGAAGGGGCGTCGAAAGGGGTCCAACCGGCCTCTCCCCCCAGATCTACCGGTGGGCAGAGGGTCGTGCATAGCTTCTTGTCACTTGTTTTTGTCACAGATGTTTTTCCTCCTGAAACAGCACCGTCCATGCGGTGGCGGTTGTCGTTGATGGAAACGCGACTGGAACTAATGGTTATCCGATCGTATCTTGAGTGCCTTTAGCCCGCAAAGAGGGCAGCGCTTGTCGGCAACGACCCGTTCGCAGGTCTTGCACCAATAGCGCCCGGCTTCGGCTCCCCCACACACCGGGCATGTCTTTTCCGGACCCTTCTTGTCGCAGCCGCAGCTCTCTATGGTTTTGGCCATCCCTTGTGCCCTCCGTCCGCATTCAGGCTGCCATGTGGGGTGTCACTTGCCGCAGCATTTCTTGTACTTCTGGCCGCTGCCGCAGGTGCAGGGGTCGTTGCGGCCGGTCTTTACGACAGTGAGCGGTTTCGGCTTCACCATGGTCCCTTCGGTGAAGAACCATTTCCCGTTCTTGCGCTTGAACTGGCCGCACTCGTGGTGTTCGCGGGCAATGTCCTTATCCATGTAGCGGGCAATGAATTCCACCTCGCCGACGCTGTCCTCCTGCCCCCCCTTGGCGGTGGCGATGACTTCAAGTCCCAACCATTTGGAGTTTTTCGCCCATTCCTTTGTCCCCTCATGGTCATAGCCTTGGCGATAGTCGGGGTGGGTGGTTTCGAGGATGAATTCCATCTGCACGCAGGCGTAGGCCGAATAACGCGCTCTCATGAGTTGTTCCGCCGTTTCGGCAGGCCGTGCCCCGGTGATGATCGGTTCGCAACAATCGGAATAGGCTGCGCCGCTTCCGCAAGGACATATGTTCATGTAGTAGTTCTCCTGGATGGTCTTGATTCGTTGACTTACTTCGGTGCCATATAATCGGCCTGTTTGTCAAATGGTTTCCGCATCTGCCAACTTTCAGGCGAAACGGCGGACCCGCTTTTGCAAGCACGGAAAGCCGCTACCCTTCGAAGATGGGTAACGGCCTTCAGTGCTGCATCGATCAGCGGCTGTAGAGGGTTCCGTGCGGTGCGTTTATTTGACCAGGCCTTCGGCCCCGGACCGCAGGTACACTAGAAGCATGCCTGCACAACGCCGCCGTCAACGCGTAGCGCAGCGCCATTGGTAGCGGATGAGAGGGGGCTGGAAACGTAGACGGCGAGGTTGGCAACCTCTTCCGGAGTGGCGAAGCGCTTTAGCAGCGAGGCAGGACGCACGGTTTGGAAAAATTCCTTTTCGAAAGCGGCAAAGGGTTTGCCGCCGCTCAGTTTTGCAACAAACCCATCCACGCCTTCCGTGTGGGTTGGTCCCGGCAGGATCGCATTAACCGTTACCCGCGTACCGGCGCATGTTTCTGCAATGCCGCGCGAAACCGCCAGTTGCGCTGTTTTTGTCATTCCGTAATGGATCATCTCGGCAGGGATCTGAATGCCGCTCTCGCTGCTGATGAAGATGATCCGTCCCCAGTTCTGCTCCTTCATACCAGGAAGATACGCCCGTGCCAGGCGGACGCCGCTTAACACGTTGACCTCGAAAAAGCGCAGCCACTCGGCATCTGAAATCTCCTCAAAAGGCCTCGGCTCGTAGATGCCCAGATTGTTCACCAGTATGTCCAGGGAGGGTACTTGGCGGCGTAACCTGTCAACGTCCCCGGCCTGGGAGAGGTCGCCTTTGAAGCTCTCTATCTCTGCATCCGGCAGAGCGCTTTTGATCTGTTTCCGCGCGGCTGCCAGGGATTCGTCACTGCGCCCGTTGATGACGACGTGCGCGCCTTCACGTGCAAGGCCAATGGCTATCGCCAGGCCGATCCCCTTGGTCGATCCGGAAATGAGGGCCTTTTTACCGTTAAGCTGCAAGTCCATGCAAACCTCCTTTGTCGGTTTGAAGAATAACGCGATGTGCCTGTGGAGAGTTGAAAGAAAGTGTATCACACATGCGGGAAAGTCAACAGGCCGGCGGAGGGTCAGGCGCCGGGAATTAGGGGTTGTGTCCCTGGAAATTTCCTTGTAGGCTTGCGGAAAAACCGAAAAAGAAAATTATGAGGAACTTATGACAAAGACCGATAAAGCTTTGCTTGTAGCGGCATTGACGCCTGAAGAGACCCGCTGGGGAGTGGAGCTTGCGGATAAGCTGCCGGATGATGTGGATCTGACGTTCGAGGAGGTCAAGATACTGACCAGAATCCCGATCGACAAATGGCCGAAGAGGCTTCTGGCCAAGGTCAGGGAGGCGATTGACTTTGTGGATTTTGTGGATGACGATCAAGATGGCCATGAGGGCGTGGAACCGTCATGATCTGAACCACAACAAAAACAAACGGGTGCTGGCTGCCTTGTTCGCGCAGCCAGCACCCGTTTTCCGGTCAGGTTTTGTATTTTCGCTGCGGCCTATTTCGTCACGCCGACCAGCTCAACCTCGAAAACCAGCGTAGCGTTGGGGGGGATGGGACCGGCGCCCCGTTCGCCATAGGCGGTTTCCGCCGGACATACCAGTCTGGCCTTGCCGCCCGGTTTTATCATCTGTACCCCTTCGGTCCAGCAGGGAATCACGCTGTTCAAAGCAAACTCGGCAGGTTCGCCGCGTTTGTAGGAGCTGTCGAATTCCGTCCCATCGACAAGAGTGCCGCGGTACTGTACCTTGACCTTGTCGCTGGCAGCCGGAGCGGTTCCTTTGCCCTCTTTCAGAGACAAAAAGACTATGCCCGACTTGGTAGTGGTCGCCCCCTTCTCCTTGGCTGCCTTGGCAATGAAATCCTTGGCCTCCGCAGCCAGTTTGTCCCCTTGGGCTTTACGGCGGCTGGTGACCAGGTCCTGGACTTTCTTCTGATAGGCTACAACGTCCACGATGGGCTTTGCCCCTGACATGCCATCCGTCATCCCCTGCTTCACCATGTCGAATTCTGCCGGTGTGAGGTTGAAGACGGAAAGTTGGCGCGCCATGATGAGGCCAACGGCATACAGGGTCTTCTGATCTTCGGTTTGTGGCGCCTCCGCAGCAAAAGACTGGACGGCAAGCAGGGTGATAAGTACGGCGAGGAGCAGTCTGCGCATGGTTTTCCCTTTCAATGCTCAAAATTTGGATGCGTTTATACTACCAGAATTTGCGGATGAGGCAACTAAAGATGATAATGGGGGGCTGTTGCGCCCCGACGCCAGGGGATTCACCTTTCTTGCTATTTTCGGGCACCGACGCTATTATTCCCACCATCTATGAATTTGGCGAGCACCGCCAACGATACCTGTGCCCGGTGTTTCGGAGATGGTGCCATGGCAGGAAAAACACTGAAGATAGTCTGTCTGCTGGTCCTTATTGCCATTGATGTTGCCGGAAGGGATGCCTATCCGTTCTGCTTCGAGGAGGCTGGGGAGATGTATGGCATCAATCCATTGATCCTGAGGTCGATAGCCAGGGTCGAGTCGAATTTTACTCCTGACGCAATCAACAAAAACAGCAATGGAACCTTTGATATCGGCTTGATGCAGATCAATACGATCTGGAAACCGGTGCTTGGCGAAGAGCGTTGGAAGTATCTTGGAGACGCCTGCTACAACACGAAGACCGGTGCATGGATCCTGGCTACCTGCATGAACAGATACGGCTACAACTGGAAGGCCATCGGCTGCTACAACAGCCAAACGCCGGAAAAAAGCGAGGCGTATTCCAGGAAGGTGTTCAGCCATTTAAAGAAACTGGAGCATCATAAAGAGCCCCAGCCGATTGACAGTAAATTGAAATCGGTGATGCTGGACCAGTTAAACACCCTGGTTGAGTCCGCGCAGCAGGGCAAGGAAAAAGAAAAGGTCGTCAAGTTCGTTCCCTATGTGCGCCTGGGGCGCCAGACCTTGCGCTTTCCGCCTGCTCCCCCTTCCGGAGCGGCTGTTTTGCAGCAACCGGATCATGCAAATGAGCCAGGACTTCCAGCTTCTCCAGTATCTTCCCCTTTTCCGTAGCGCTGGCCCCTCGTACGCCCTCCTTCTGCCCTTTGGGGAAAGGGATCGAGGCCTCCGGCGGCAATGAGGCTTTACCGGCGACCGTTTTCCTTGAGACGTCATGATCGATGCTGTTGCGTGTTCCGCTTGGTTGCAGCCATGTTTAATGATATGGTGTTTGCATCTTTTTCCGCATCCGAAACTCATGGAGAACCGCTAACGATGCACCACAGCCGACACCCTTTTCAAAACCTTATCCCCGGCCTCATCATGGATGCCGTTGAAAGCCAGGGCTTTTGC
>Ga0316217_10005915_pt1 | contig 12400 bp, 3 predicted proteins | sample 1anoAmetaG_FD_203633 | JGI IMG/M metagenome (GOLD analysis project Ga0316217, IMG submission 203633) | Freshwater microbial communities from Trout Bog Lake, Wisconsin, USA - 1anoA | ecosystem: Environmental > Aquatic > Freshwater > Lake > Hypolimnion/Profundal zone | place: USA: Wisconsin... | reverse complement strand
CAACACGGTACTGAGTAACTTCAAGTATGAACAACCGGTTATTCCCTACTTAAACCGGATCATTGTTGCTTCATTACATCTATTACACTGTTTATTATGGAGAACGTATGCGCACTGGATTCTCATGGGTGTGGAGCTTGGGCATGGCGATGCTGCTGGGAGCAACGACAGCCACGGTCCTTCACGCGGAAGCGGTCAAGACCCAGATCCGTCAAGTGGATGGGAAGTGGGAACTCGTGCGCGACGGCAAGCCATACTTGATCAAAGGCGGCGGCGGCGGCGGCGATAAGAAACTGCTGGCGGAGGTCGGCGGCAATTCGTTCCGGACCTGGGGGGTCGGCAATGAAACCCAAGGCGACCTCGATGAAGCTCAGAAGTACGGGCTGACCGTGACCGTCGGCTACTGGCTGGGGCATAAGGAGCACGGATTCGATTACACCAATGCCGCGGCCCTGGAAAAGCAGAAGGAAGACGTGCGGCGGGCGGTGCTGAAGTACAAGGATCATCCGGCTGTGCTGGCCTGGGCGCTGGGCAACGAGATGGAAAATGGAGCAGACAGCAAGGCGTTGTGGACGCACATGGAAGACCTGGCCAAGATGGTCAAGGAAATTGATCCGAACCACCCCGTGATGACGGTGGTGGCCGAGATCGGGGGCGACAAGGTGCAGCAGATTCACAAGTACTGCCCCGACCTGGATATGGTCGGCATCAACTCGTATGGCGGCGGGCCATCGATTGCCGAGCGATATGTTAAAAATGGCGGGACCAAGCCCATCGTGATCACGGAGTTTGGCCCTCCGGGGACGTGGGAGATTGGCATGAACGCCTTCAAGGCGGCGCCGGAACTGACGAGCACGCAGAAAGCCGAGCGGTATCGGGCGACGTATGAGAAGTCGGTCCTGGGCGCGCCGGGATTGTGCGTGGGCTCATATGCGTTTACCTGGGGCTTTAAGGTTGAAGCGACAGCGACCTGGTACGGAATGTTCCTGCCGGATGGTTCTAAGCTCGCGTCGGTAGACACGATGCAGGAATTGTGGTCGGGCAAGAAGCCGGAATTTCCGGTACCCGCGATGACGAAGCTGGCATTGACCAGCCCCGACCAAGTCAAGCCGGGGGATACGGTCACGGCGGCGGTCGAGGTAACGGACCCGAGTGGGCGGCCGCTGAAGATCGACTGGCGTTTGTATAACGAGCAGAGCACCTACAACGTGCAGGGCACCGGCGGCAGTGCAGGAGCGACGTTTGCCGATGCCATTGCAGAAAATGGCGGCAAGACGGTGAGCGTGAAGATGCCGGCATCGGGGGGCGTTTACCGGATTTATTGTTACGCCCACAACGACAAGAACGGGGCCGCGGTGGGGAGTTTGCCGGTGAAGGTATCCGGTGCCGAGGCTCCCTACAAGGCCGCCAAAGCAAAGCTGCCATTGGTGATCTACGGCGCTGATTCCAAGAATCCAGCCTATATTGCCTCCGGTTGGATGGGCAATACCAAGGCCATCAGCATGCAGGCCGATTGCACCGATAACCTGCGAACCGGGGCCAAGACCTGCCTGAAAGTTTCCTACAGCGCCAAGAACAACTGGGCTGGCGCGGTGTGGCAGAGCCCGCCCAACGATTGGGGCGACAAGGCGGGCGGCTTTGATTTTACAGACGCCAAGCAACTGACTTTCTGGGCCCGCGGCGACAAGGGTGGTGAGAAAGTCAAGTTCGGCTTCGGCATGATCGGCAAAGACAAGAAGTTTTCAGACAGCGGCAAGAAGGACACCGGAAACCTCGTGCTGACGACTGAGTGGAAACAATACTCCATTGACCTCAAGGGCCTGGATATGAGCTGCATCAAGAGCGGCTTTTACTGGACCCTGCAGGGACAGGGTGACCCCGTCGTCTTCTACTTGGATGACATCCGCTTTGAGTAAGCATCGTTTGCAGCCCCGTATGCGTGCGTGGATGCGTTGAGATCTTTCATTTCATATTTACGGAAGGAGTTGCTATGAGGAATGCGTTGTGGAACAAGTTCATGCCGTGGGGGTTGGGCTTGCTGGCGCTCGTGGCGGCCGCGAATATCGTCGCGGCGGCGGCGGAGACCTTGCCGTTTGCCGTGTATACAGACGATCAGAAGGATACGCCGTGGATCGCCTCGGGCTATATGGGCGACACGGGGGACATCGCGATGGACCCCAAGTGCACGGACAACCCCAAGAACGGCAAGACCTGCTTGAAGGTGGAATTCAAGAAAGGCAGCGGTTGGGGTGGCGTAGCCTGGCAGAACCCGGCTAATGATTGGGGTGACCAGCCCGGTGGCCGCGATCTGACCGGCGCCAAAAAGCTCACCTTCTGGGTACGCGGGGCCAAGGGTGGCGAAAAGGTCAGCTTCGGCGTAGGGTTGATCGGTGCGGATAAAAAGTATCCGGACTCAGCCAAGGCTGAAGCCAAGGATCAGATCCTGACCACCGATTGGAAGCAGATCACGATCGATTTGAAGGACAAGGATTTGAAGTCGATCAAGACCGGGTTCTATTGGACCCTCGGCGGCCAGGGCGATGGCGTGACCTTCTACCTGGATGACATTCAGTTTGAGTAAATGATCCGTGCTGTAAGTACGTACGTGAGCCACTGAATGCGCGAGTTATTTGTGCGTTCAGTGGCTCACTTCTTTTGAACAAGTCTTAAGTTGCTTGGCGAGGATGAACCGCATGCGTATGAATCGGATCTCGATGCTGGCGGCGCTGACGCTGGCGATGTTGCTTTGCGGGCTGACCGTGCGCGGGCAGGAGGTCGTGGCGGTAGGCAAGGGCTCATATGCGTCGAGCCCGCCAAGCCAGGCTGGCAAGGGGGCGGCGGAGATGATGAGGCGGACATTTCCGATTGTCGGGGAATTCAAAGGCAAAGCAGTGCCGACGAATCAGTACTGGACTTGGCTGCTCAACGGGAAGATTGGCGGTGACTTGTGGGTCGATCCGCTGCGCGTGGATTCGACGCCGGCCGGCCTGGATATTTTCTATCCGACCAGGTGGGCCGATCACGACCCGGTGTGCGAGCAGCCGCTCAAGGTCGAGGGCGTGGATTTCAAGGCCAACGAAGTGCATGTAACGCGCTGGGGTGACTGGAATGTATCGTTTGCGGTCAAGGGAGGTGCCGGGGAGATGGAGGTAACACTGGTGCGCGGGATGCCGCTGGTGTGGATAGAGCCGCGAGGGGTGGAACTGGCGCTGCGCCCCAGTGGGACGGCGAAGGTGGGTACGGTCTCGGCAGGTGCCTTTGTGCTCGAGGTTGGAGAGCGGACGTATGGCGTGTTTCTGCCCAGCGGCAGTTCGATCAGCAACGATGGCGGGCTTGTCACGATCAAGTTTGCGGGGTCCAAGAGGTTCGCGGTGATCGCGGCGATGACCAAGGCGGGCGATCTGGCGATGTTTGCCAAGACAGCCTATTCGATCCCGCGCGACACACGCATGGAGTGGGGTTACGATGCTCCCGCGGGCAAGGTTGTCACGACGTGGACGATCAAGACGGATAATCTCGAGGGCAATGGCGCGGCAAATGCGATCCAGGGGTTCTTGCCGCACCATTATCGTGATGCAACCCCAGGCTTTAAACTCGATGGGCCGGAGTATTTGAGCGCACGGGGGAAATTGAAGACGGCAGTCGGGACGAAATTTGAGATCACCTACGATTTCGAAGGGATCTTGCCGGGGCTGCCGGCACCGAAGAAAGGCGCAGGGGTACATCCTTTTGATGCGTCGCGGATGGCGGGGTACCTGGCCAAGAAGGCCGAAGATACCAATTATGGCAATGACACCTACTGGGGCGGGAAGGACGTTCTGAAGTTCCCGCAGTATATGCAGTTTGCCAAGGAACTCGGCGACCCGTCATTTGAGAAACTCAAGGCCAATGGAAATGCGGCCTTGGCCGATTGGATGACCTATACGCCGGGCGAACACGCCCACTACTTCGCGCGGTATGAGAACTGGAAGGCCTTGGTGGGCTTCAAAGACTCCTACGATTCGGCCAAGTTCAACGATCAGCATTTTCACTACGGCTATTACACACTGGCGGGAGCGATGCAGGGGATGGAGGATCCCGCGTTCCTCAAGGACTATGGGCCCATGCTGACCCTTGTCGCCAAGGCGTACGCCAATTGGGATCGCACCGACCCCAGCGTCCCGCACTTGCGGTGTTTCGATGTTTGGGAAGGCCATTCGTGGGCCAGCGGAACATCTTCGCCTGGCGGGTCGAACCAAGAGTCGTCGTCGGAGGCGGTGCAATCGTGGGCGGGGCTGTTTCTGCTCGGCGAAATGCTCGGAGACAAGGACATGGCCGCGACCGGGGCGATGGGCTATGCGATGGAGACCCGGGCCACGCAGGAGTATTGGTTTAATGTTCATGGGGATGTCCTGCCGGAAAAATTCGGCCACCCGATGGCCGGGATGGTCTGGGCGGGCGGCTATGTGTATGGGACCTATTTCAGCGGCGATCCAGCGTGGATATACGGGATCCAGGTCATGCCCGCCTCGCCGGCGATGGTGTACCTGGTACGAGATTACGATTTCGCTCTTAAGATTCACCAGACGATGATGGCCGAACGCAAGAAGAAAGAGCGGACGGACGATTACGGGACCATGGGAGACTTGGGCAACGTCTTGTTGGCGCATCTGGCGCTGATCGATCCGGAGGCGGCCGTGGCAGAGTGTGACCGGCTGTGGGATGCCAATAACGACGTGATGCGGAAGGGCCATGCGGCGGGTGTTTCGTATTACCTGGCGCACAGTTACCGTAGTTTGGGCAAGCGAGCCTGGGATATTCGCACCACGCTGCCAATGAGTGGAGCGTTTCGCAATGCCTCTGGCGAAGTGACGTATGTGCTATACAACCCGGATGAGAAGGCGGTGAGCGTGGCGGTGCGAAAGGACGGCAGGATTATCGGGTCGATCATGGCTCCGCCGCGGCAGTTATTGACCACCACCCTACTCGCCAAGTAACCGTCAGCCTACGCGATCATTAAACCCGCGGCGAGGCCATGTTTATTGGTCCTTCAGGTCATAGCGTGAGCGTTTATGTGCCAGAGGCGAATCTCAGTTTCACCTGAATATGGCTGTGATTTACCGCCAGAATTTCTTTGCTCTCTGCTGTCTTTGGGGTATGTAAAGATACGGAGAACATGAGTGTGTCCGGGTGCTTAGCATATTGAATGACAAAACAGTGTATTGAACATGTTAATAAATGAGTAATATGCTTCAAAATGCCCTTCAAACAAGCGATTTTAGTAGCGGGCCCGCAGTTAACCAGCCGCCACGGGCGGCATTTGCCAGCGGGGGCGCCCAGCGGGGAATATCCAGTAGCACGCCGCAATCGTATACCCACAAGTTGCCTATCTTAATCCTCAGCCACCCCCTGATTTCGATGGGCGACGTCGTCCTAGCAGCATTCGGCGTAAAAAAGCGAATATCGATAATTTAATATTACGAATATTGACATTTTTCGTTTGATTTCCCCTATATCGGTGTTATGTTGTATTGAAACTGTTTCACGGGTTGTTTCATTTCTGTTGCGGATGCGGAATTTTAGGAAAATTTGAACCGGGGCTCAGCTATTAACGCTGGCAAAGCGGTTCTTCAACCATTTTGAGAGGAAGCGAATAATGCGGCACATCACTCGTCGGCGAAATACCGTCATGACAGCGTCAGCGATTCTGGCCCTCGCGGTAGCTCAGGCCGCGTTCCTCCCGGCCGCTAAGGCCGCAACCTTGACGTGGGACTCCACCGGCACAAGCTTCGCCGCGCCTGTCGACGGCGCTGGCATCTGGAACACCGGTGCGAATTGGTCCAATGGCTCCTCGGATGCCGCTTGGAACAACGCCAACTATGACACCGCCGTTTTTGGTAATGGGGGTGCGCCGGGCACCGTCACGTTGCCCGCCGGTGCGACGGTTGGCGGAATGACCTTTAGTGCCGTTTCGCTTCCGGTTACCGGTATAGGCTATATCGTTGGCACCAGCGGCCAGACCCTGACCCTGGGCGGCACGACCAGCGCCAACGGCAATATCGTCGTCAACTCCGGCGCTGGAACAGTCTCGATGCCTGTTAGCCTGCAGGTCAATGCCAATGAAGCTGTGACCAACAACAGTTCCGGCACTTTATCTTTCACCAACATTGGGATCGCCACCGGCAGCACCCTGACGGTCAATGGGACAGGCACCACCCTTGTTACTAATGGCCAAATCAATGGTGCCGGCGGTCTGACGCTCGGTGGTACAGCCACCCTCATCCTCGGCGGTAGCGGCGGTTACACGAACTATACCGGAGCCACATACATAGGTGCCGGAACGACCTTGCAGACAGGTAATGGCGGAAGCTCAGGGTTCTGGGCCGTGAACGCCCCAACCCAGAACTACGGCAATATCGTCATCAATATCACCAGCGGTCAAACCCTCAACTCGGGCAACGTCATTAGTGGGTCGGGTAACCTTATCATCAACGACGTCAATAACAACACCATCCAGATGTCGGACGCAAATACCTATACAGGTTCGACCCAGGTCAAGGGCGGCATCCTGCAAATCAATACCGGCGGTAACGTCAGCACAACCGCGGGCAGCTTGTCGGCATTAACGATGGGCGGCGGGAATGCCGGCTGGTCCTTGATAAGCATTATTACCGGGCGCACCTCAGCCATTTCGTTCAGCGGAACCACCGTTAATACCGGCATTGATTACCTCAAGGCTAGCGGAACTCAGGGCGCAACCTTCAGCTTAACTTTGGGCAACATCACCCGCGGCAGCACCACTGTCGGCGGCATAACCAATGGAGGCGGCGTCCTAGATGTCGCACTGCCCACCGCCGGTAATGGTGCGGTCTACACCACGGCGACCAATGGCAATGGCGGCATCATCGGTGGTTGGGCCTATATCCATTCCACAGGTGACTGGGCCGTCAACAATGGCGGCACGCTGGCGTCTAACGCTTCCGGCAATTATGCCACGACCCTGACTGGTGCCACCGGTACCACTAATTTCAGAGGCAGTGGCAATAACACCATCGCCAGCGGCGGGCTGACACTTAATTCGATCAACCTTAATGGTGCTTCGGCCTTCACGATCAATGGGCCTCTCGTGGTCAACAGCGGCGGGGTCATGCTTAACCCCAGTTATGGCGGCAATACCTTGGGTATTGGCACTACGGTTGGCTCCGGCAGCATTACTTCAGGCAATGGTCAGGATCTGATCCTCATCGAAGACAGCAACGCTCGGAACGTCGTTACCGTCAATACGCCCATTGTTGACAATGGCAGCACCAACATCGGCTTAACCTTTGCCAACTCCCAGGGCACCATGCAAGTAGCATTGACTGCCGCCAATACTTTCCACGGTGACACAAACATTGGCTCGGCTTCTGGCCAAACCACTAATGTGGATTTGCAGAACTCCCTGGCGTTGCAAAATAGCACGCTGAATTACAACTCCATCGGCAGTGCCAGTACCGGCGGTAGTTTCACCGGTTCGACCTCAGTCATTACTTTTGGGACCCCGACGACGCCGCTCACTTCGGCCACTCTGGGTGGCCTGAAAGGCGGACAAAATCTGCTCGTGCAAAATAACAGCATGGATGGTAACAAAACTTACGCCGGCACCAATCTGGCTTTGTCCATCGGCAACAACAATCAAAGCACGACCTATTCGGGCGCCATCATGCCTGTGAGCGGCAGCACGGTTTCTGTGACTAAGGTTGGCAGCGGCACCCTGACCTTCAGTGGCGCCAACACCTACAACGGCAATACTACGGTCAATGCCGGCACCTTGGCTCTCACCAACTCGGGCTCCATCGCCAATAGCCCAGCCATCATCATTGCCTCCGGCGCCACTTTCGATGTCAGCACGACGAGCACCCAAAGTCTGACGCTCGCGTCGGCCGGCACAGCAACCCTTGCCGGCAGCGGCACAATGACCGGGGCCTTGAGCGTGGCCAGCGGCACGACCATCTCCCCCGGCAACGGTGCCGTCGGGACCCTCACCATAGGCACATCTGGCATCAACTCTAACCTCACCATTGGTTCTGGGGCCACTCTCAACAGTTGGTTTGGCGCTCCCGGCACTCCCGCCACTCAAATCACAGTCAACGGTAGCGTTGCCCTTCCCGCCAGCGGCCTCAAGATCAATATCAATAGTGCCAGTGGCTTTGCCGCAGGCACTTACGACATCATGAACTTCACCGGTTTGCTCACCGGCTTTACCCCCGGCGTCAGCGCCGCGGGTACTTTCGTCGTCAACTCCACCCCCACCGGCTTCGCGGGACGCACCTACACCTTCTCCGAAAACGCCAACTCCCACGAAATCGACATGACCGTCGGCTCGGCCACCCTGCCGCTCACTTGGGCCGGTTCCACCAGTTCGGCCTGGGACGCCTCCACCAACAACTGGACCCAGGACAACACCAACTCCACCCTGGTTCCTTTCGCCAATCAAGATACGGTCACTTTCGGTGACACGATTACCAATACCGGCGGCGCCGCCGTCACCAACCGTACCGTCACCATCGCCGCCGGTGGAGTCCAACCCAACGGGGTCGCCTTCAACAACAGCACGGGCGACTACACTTTCAGCAACGCCAGCAATGACACCACCGGCATCTCGGGCTCCGTTAACATCACCAAAGCCGGCACCAGCACGGTATTCCTGACCAGTCCCAACACGTTCATCGGCACCGTCACCATCAATGCCGGGGCGGTCAATCTTTCCAACGGTAACGCTTTGGGCAACGGCGGCGGCATCGCTGCGGTCACCGTCGCCAGCGGTGCGGCTCTGCAACTTCAGGGCAACATCTCCGCCGGCACCGGCACAGCCAGCAACACCATCCCCCTTAACCTCAACGGCACGGGCGTCGCCGCCAGCCCCAAGGGCGCTCTTCAGAACGTCACCGGCTCGAATACTTACACCGGCCCGGTTACCCTCGCCAGCGCCAGCACGATCACCTCAACCGCCGGCAGCCTCACCCTCACCGGCGGCATCACCAACGGCGGCAACCTTCTGACCGTTAACGGCGCCGGCAACACGACCATCAGCACCACTGCCATCACCGGCACCGGCGGCCTGGCCTACTCCGGCTCAGGGACCTTGGCCCTCTCCGGCAACAATACCTTCTCCGGCGGCACCACCTTGGCCAGCGGCACCGTCAGCCTCGCCAGCGATGCCGCCCTGGGCGCCGTGCCCGGAACCGCTGCCACCAACCTGAGTTTCTCCGGCAACTCCACCCTACAACCCGGCGCTGCGGCCGTCAGCCTCAACGCCAATCGCAACGTGGCCATCGGCTCGGCCGTGACCGCCACCATCGACACCATCAACAGCAGTAACAACCTTACCATCAATGGCGTCATCTCCGGTTCCGGCGCCAAGCTCACCAAGATCAACCCCGGCACGCTGACTTTGACTGGAGCCAACACCTACACCGGCGGCACCACCATCAATGGCGGTTCAATCGTCGCCAACGGCAGCTCGTTGGGCTCAGGCGCGGTGGTCATGTCCGGCGGAAGCAACCTCGCCCTCAACGGCGTCGTCAAGACTCTTAACCTCACCGGCCAGGCCAGCACGGCCGTCGCCAGCGGGGTCAACGGCGCTAATGTGGCCTCCAATGGCTTCGATGCCTCCGTCGCTAGCCGGTGGGAATCCACCCAATTCGTCGACCCCCAGTGGATCTATATCAATCTCGGCGGAACTTATAACGTCGTTGGCACCTCCATCGACTGGGAAACCTCCAACGCCAAGACCATGCAAATTCAGACCGCTCCCAGCTCCACTAACGTAGCCGCATACGCCCCCAACGAGAACGGCAGCAATTCCACGGCCAACAACGGCTGGACCACCGTCCTCAACGTACCTAGCCAGACTCCCCCAGCCGGCACGGCAACCGTACCTGCCTATACCGCTTATGCCCTCACTCCAACCAACGCCCAATACATCGCCATGTACGGCACCGCACGCAACCCCGCCGGCGACGGCAACTTATACGGCTACTCCTTCTGGGACATGCAAGTCACCGTCAACTCCTACACCACCTACACCATCGGCTCGCTGAGCAGCAGCGACGCCACCACCACCATCGCCCTGGACGCCGTCTCCACCCTCAACACCGGCAGCGACAATACCAGCACCACCTTCGCTGGCGCCATCTCCGGTGCTGGCAACCTCACCAAGACCGGCACCGGCAACTTCACCCTCACCAACGCCCATACGTACACCGGTGCCACCACCGTCAGCGCCGGCACGCTGACACTTACCGGATCGGCCTCCCTCGGCAATACGGCTATCACAGTCGCCAACAACGCCACTCTGGCTGTCAACCCCACCACCTCCACCATCACCGCCGCCGGCTCCCTCACCCTCGCCAACGGCGGTTCCTTCGATATGCGTGACGCCAGCCCCGCCGGCACCTTCAGCCTGACCTCCACGGGCACCAATCTCATCCTCGGAAGCACCGCGGCCGACACCACCAAACTCGGTTTCGACCTCACCGCCACCGGTGCGGATCTCTTGTCCACCGCGGGAACCGCTTCGGTCGTTGCCGGTCTCAACACCATTAACATCGCCACACCCGCCACCGGCAGCCTCACCGCCGGAACTTATACTCTTATCTCCGCGAACGGCGGGCTCAGCGGCACCTTCCAATTCCCCAACCTCAGCGGCGCGGAAACGGTCACCGTCGGCTCCCTCAAGTATCTGCTGACCCTCAGTGACTCCTCCACCGCTTTGAGCCTCACCGTCGCCGCGGCCGGCAATACCCTCACCTGGCTGGGCGGCTCTTCCTGGAACACCGGCAGCAACTGGGATCTCGGCTCCGCCCCCGGCAACCTTGATACCGCGGTCTTCAACTCCTCGGCCGCCGCTCCCACCGTCACGGCCGGAAGTTCCGTTCTCAATATGACCTTTGACACCGCCAGCGTTGGGGCTCTTAACCTTGCCGGCAGCGCGCTGAATCTCTCCAATAACGGCACCATCGACGTCACCAGTTCGGTCACCAACAACCAAACCATCAGCGCCCCCCTGGCCCTCCAAGGCAACTACACCCTCAAGAACGATTCCGCCGCCGCCCTGACTGTCAGCGGAGGCATCACCGCCACCACCGCCGCTGGCACGCTGACCCTCGCCGGTACTGGCAATGGCACTATCAGCCAGACGATCACCGACTCCGGCTCGACCCCGCTGAGCCTTGTCAAGAACGGCACGGGCACCTGGAGCCTTACCACCGCCAACTCCATCACCGGCTCGACCCTCATCAACTCTGGCGTCCTCAACGTCGCCAGCGGCGCTCTGGGCTCCTCCGGCACCATCACCTTCGACGGCAGCGGCGGCACCCTCCAATACGCCGCCGGTAACACCGACGACATCTCCGGACGCATCACCGGTTCCACCTCTCCTATATCCCTGGACACCGGCGCTAACAATGTCACATTCGCCAACTCAATCGCAGCTTCGAATACCGCCGGCCTGACCAAAATCGGCTCCGGCACCCTCACCCTCAGCGGCAATAACGCCTACACCGGGATCACCAAAGTCAACGCTGGCACCCTCGCCCTCAACAGCAGTTCCGCCCTCGGCAACTCCTCCAGCGTCAACATCGCCACCGGCTCTACCCTCCAACTCGCCAACAATATCACCATCTCCACGCCTGCAAACCTCTCCGGAACCATCTCCAGCATCTCCGGCAATAACACCTATTCCGGCAGCATCTCCGCCAACCCCACCACCGTCATCAACACCAGTGCGGCCTCCTCCCTGACCATCAGCGGCGGCATCAACACCAACGGCAACGCCGTCACGGTCAGTGGCGCCGGCCCGACCAGCATTAATGGCACCACCGGCGCCTCCATCACCGGCAGCGGCTCCGTCAACTACGCCGGCACCAGCACCCTCACTCTCTCCGGCAGCCACGCCTATACCGGCGGCACCACCATCGCCAGCGGCATCATCGCCGTCGCTGCCGACAACGCCATCGGCAACGGCGGCACCATCGCCTTCACCGGGAACGCCACCCTCCAGGCCGCCAACACCGTACACCTCGCCCACGCCGTCTCCGTCGCGCCTAGCGTCACCGCTACCTTCGACACCACCGGCGGCAGCATGGCCATCGGCGCCATCAGCGGCGGTAACTCCTCCGGCATCGTCAAAACCGGCGGCGGCACTCTCACCCTCAACGGCGCCAACTCCTACGCTGGCACGACCACCATCACCAGCGGCACCCTCCAACTCACCCCCAACACCTCCGTCAACAGCGCCATCGCACCCGTCGTCCAAATCGATGTCAGCAACGCCAGTACCGACGGCAATGGCAACTTCACCTATCTCCCCAACCTCGGCACCGGCGGCGGATCCTTCACCGGCCTTGGCTACCAAGACGCCATCAATGGACACCAAGCC
>Ga0316217_10005914_pt1 | contig 12400 bp, 7 predicted proteins | sample 1anoAmetaG_FD_203633 | JGI IMG/M metagenome (GOLD analysis project Ga0316217, IMG submission 203633) | Freshwater microbial communities from Trout Bog Lake, Wisconsin, USA - 1anoA | ecosystem: Environmental > Aquatic > Freshwater > Lake > Hypolimnion/Profundal zone | place: USA: Wisconsin... | reverse complement strand
TCGAGTTTCTGGCCCAAATCTCGCGGTTTCACTGCGCGTACTCGTCGGCCAAAGCCAGGGCGGACGTGCCGGAGTTTCGCGCTCGTATCGGGCTCGAGGCGGGTGCGCGCGAGACCTTCGCCGACATGCGCGCGCGCGGCGCCTGGCGCGATAGCACCCAGGACCCCGCCTATCAGCGCATCGTGGAGCGCGCGCTGGCGCTCGGCTTCGAGATCGAGGAGGCGTAGCCCTGCGATGGAGGGGCTGTCTTCATCGACGGTCGACCTCCTCTGCGGCCCCTTCAACCTCGCGGTCGGTTACATGCTCGCCTGCCGCGTCGGGAGTTTCGACCTGCGCGGCACGCGGTACATCCCGACCGCTACACGGAGCTCTTCATCGCGCGCGACTCCGAGCCGTTGACGAGCATCGAGACGAGGCAGCGCCGACCGTCGTGCTCGACAGGCAACAGCCTGGTCGACTGGAGCAAGCCGCGCGGCCGTTCCGTCCCGTGCGGGGACGCCGTCATGCCGAAAGGGGGCGGCGCCTGGGCGAGAGTGGCGCGCTGGACTCGCGCCCGGCGTGCCTCACGGCGTCGTCGGCCCCGCGTCGTCGGCGATCGCGAGCCACACCTCGTTGCGCCTGAGGAACCACGGCGTCCAGGGGGGGTCGTAGCGGTTGACCTCGGGCTCGCCGGCGACCGTCAGCTTGCGGGCGGACGCCCACCGGCGCAGCGCCTCTTCGTGCTCCTTCATGTTCCGGTCGGTCCAGCGCCCGCTGAAGCGCACGACCGCGACGCGGGCTGCCAGGTCACCCCGATAATGGCGACGGTGTCCGTGACGGAGAGCCGCGGCAAGCCGGTGAACCGCCTCCGGGGGGCTGGCGACGGGCCCGGCTCTTTCCATCGAGGAGGCGCGCCAGGGCCGGTCGGGCCCGAGGCCGACGAGGTCGCGCGGATGACGGTCGTCGATGGAGCGGCCCGGGACGGCGGCCACCGCGGCCCCCGTTCTGTCCAACTCGGATCCACCAGGGCAGTGGGGCAGTGGGGCAGTGGGGCAGTGGGGCAGTGGGGCAGTGGGGCAGTGGGGCGGCCGCCCCCTTCGGGTGCCCCGCGCTCGACCGCCCGAGCACGTCGGTGAAGGCATCGCCCGCGTGCGCCAGCCGTCGCGGAGCGGGGCGTGCGAGTCGTCCGCCCCCGCGAGGCATCGCGGCGATGCTCGAATCGTTCGCCCATTCGCGCGAATCGTTCGCGGACGCGCGCGACAGAATGGCAGTCGTGTCGGTCGAGCTCGGGAGCGGGTCGACGCGGTCCGCTGTCGACTCTCACGACGAGGAAAGCGATTGCGCGAGGCGCGACCCGCCGGGTGCTGGCAGCAATCGGGGCTGCCCCACCGCCCCACTGCCCTACTGGACGCGGGCTAGATGGAGGGGGGGGACCCGGCGCAGGTCCGAACCCCCCGTCGACCCGGGGCAGGCCCCCGAGGGCCGGTCACGTCAGAGGATCTGCCGCAGATAGTGGAGCGCCTGCTTGCGCCACCACGGATACGTGTGGCTGCTGTCGTGGCCCCAGAACGCGAGGTGGTGCGGGATCCTCTTCCGCGCGAGGGTAGCGCCGAGCTCGGCGGTCTCGGGGATGCAGCCGGCCTCGAACTGGCCGCGACCGACGACCACGGTGAGGTGCGCCTGCCTCCGGACGCGCTCGAGCTCCGCGCCGCCGAGGCCGGGGAGGAACGCGAGGGGATCGTTCATGTAGAGCTCGTGGCTGCTCTGGCCGCCGAAGAGCGCGCTCGCCCGGTACCGGCCCGAGAGGCAGAGCGCCTCGGCGAAGGTCTCCGGGTGCTTCAGCACGAAGAGCGACGCGTAGAGCGCCCCCACGCTGCAGCCCGTCGCCACCATGCGCGCCCGCGGCCCGTTGCAGTCCTCGCGGATGAACGGGACCAGCGTGCGGAGCACGAAGCGCTCGTAGGCGGCGTGGTGCGCCATCCGCGACTCGATGCTCCCCGTGCCCGAGAAGCTCTTCGAGACGTTGGTCTCCGGGCAGTAGATCTTCACGCGCCCCTGGGCGAGCAGCGGAGAGAGCGCGTCGATCATCCCGCTCTCCTTCCACTCGTGCGCGACCCCCGCGTTCGAGGGGAAGACGACGAGGGGGTGCCCCACCTCCCCGAAGCTCCACACGTGGACGCGGCGGCCGAGGTCAGGGCTGTCGAGGAGGCGATGTCGTGCAGTCACGGGGCGCCGCATCTAGCACGCCTTCGGCGGATCGCGCGAGTCTCCGCGTCGTCCGGACCTCCGCGGCGCGGCGGGTCCCGGTGAACGCGGGCCGAGACCGCCCCCGGGCCGATCGCCCAGGAGGGGGGGCGCGTTGCCTCGCCGCCCGACGCCGCGAGGGGATACTATCGACGTTCGCCCCGCGCGGACCCGAACGGATGAGACGCCCCGAGAGCCTGACCGCCGTCGTGATGCCGCTGCTGGCGCTGGCGACGGCGTGCACGTCCCCCTCGACGCACGTCCTCGTCGGGAACGCGTTCGACCCGGGGGCCAGGTGTCTCCAGCCCTCCGCCGGGTTCGACGTCGTCGACGGCCCGGAGCCGTCCGCGGACTGCTCGCCGACCTGCGTCATCGACGCCAGGACGGCCACGGCCTACGTGACGGTCGTCTGTCCGCCGTACCCGCCGCTCGACACGACCGAGCTCGCCGACGCGTCGACCGGCTCCGCTGACCCTTGCCCGGCGGCGCTCGCGGCGTGGGCGTCCGCGGCCGTCTGCGGGCAGGGGGGGGACTCCGGCGTCGACGGCGGCTCGACCGACGCGGGGACGGACGCCACCCCGGACGCCGCAAACGGTGCGACCGGTGGCTGAGGAGAGACCATGAGCTCGCCCCCCCGCGACCCGAGGACTCGCCGCCGGCTGCCGGGCGGAGCGAAGGCCGGCGTCTGCCTCCTCCTCGTCGCGTCGCTGGCCCGTCCGGCGCGCGCCGACAACCTCGCCGACGAGGCCGAGGTGCAGTTCGAGGCCGGCGCCGAGCGGTACCGGGCGCACGACTTCGGCGGCGCGCTCGAGCACTTCCTGGCGTCCAATCGCCTCGTCGCCAACCGCAACGTGATGTTCAACATCGCGCGGGCCTACGAGCAGCTCCGCCAGAGCACGAACGCCTACCGCTACTACCGTCAGGCGCTCGAGGGGGAGACCGACCCGGCGAGCCGCGCCCACGTGCAGCAGGCGATCGCGCGCCTCTCGTCGTCGGTGGCGGTCCTCGCGATCGAGACCGACCCGCCCGGGGCGACCGTGTACGTGGAGCGCCGGGACCTCGGCTCCCGCGGGAACGCGCCGGTCCAGCTCGGGCTGAACGCCGGCACCTACAAGGTGATCGTCGAGCTCCCCGGCTACGAGCCGGTCGAGAGCCAGGTCGCCGTCGCGCTCGGCGCGGAGACCCCGCACCGGGTCAAGCTGAGGCAGATCGTGGGGAACGTGCAGGTCGATGGCGAGCCCGCCGGGGCGCTCGTGCGCCTCGACAGCGAGGACGCCGCGCCCATCGGGACCGTGCCGAGCACCTTGCCGATCCCGCCGGGGCGCCACGCGCTCATCGTGACCAAGGAGGGCTTCAGCCCGTCGACCGTCAGCATCAACGTCCCGGCGTACCAGACCATCACGGTCCACCCGCGCCTGGCGCCGATCGCGGGCGACCTCGTCGTCAACTCGGACGTGCGCGACGCGCTCGTGGAGGTCGACGGTCGATCGGTCGGCTTCACGCCCGCCGTGCTGACGATTCCGGTCGGGTCGCACGCCGTGCGGGTCTCCCGCGCGGGCTTTCGCCCGGCCACGAGCACGGTGGTCGTGGCGGTCGCAGGGCAGGCGAAGCTCGACGTGCAGCTCGCCGAGATCGAGGAGGTGACGGCCGCGTCCCGGGTCACGGAGAACGTGGAGGACGCCCCGAGCTCGGTCACCATCATCTCGGGCCAGGAGCTCCGCGCGATGGGCTACCCCACCGTCGCCGACGCCCTGCGCGGCGTTCGCGGCGTCTACGTCGGCAACGACACGAGCTACGACAGCGTCGGCGTGCGCGGCTTCTCGAGGCCCGGTGACTACGGGAGCCGCGTGCTCGTCCTCCTCGACGGCCACCCGCTGAACGACAACTACGCCGGCCAGTCGTACTTCGGGTACGACGGGCGGGTCGATCTCGCCGACATCGACCGCATCGAGATCGTCCGCGGCCCCGGGTCGGTGGTCTACGGGACCGGGGCCTTCCTCGGCGTCATCAACCTGGTCACGCGCAGCCGCGTCGCGCCGACGCACACCGAGGCGGGGCTCACGGCGGCCAGCAACGGCGTGGGCGCGGCGCGCGCGATGCAGCAGGTGACCTTCTCGCCGGACGCGGGGCTCTGGACCAGCGTGTCCGCGGCCCACAGCGCCGGGGCCGACTACTACTTCAAGGAGTTCGCGTCCGACGCGGCCACGGGCGGGTACTCGCGCGGCAACGACGGCTTCGACGCGGGGAACGTCACCGGCCGCGCCTGGTACAAGTGGGCGACGCTCCAGTGGTACCTGAACTCACGGAACAAGAACCTCCCGAGCGGAGAGTACGGCACGATCTTCGGCGATAGCCGCCTCCACTTCGTCGACACGCGCGGCACCGTCGAGCTCCGCCTCGAGCCGAAGATCAGCCAGCAGCTCGAGTGGATGACGCGCGCCCACCTCGACCTGTACAACTTCGACGACTTCCTCCCGACGCTCGTCGAGGGGGGAGGGAGCGCGACGGAGTACTTCCGCGGCCAGTGGGCGGGCGTCGAGCAGCGCTTCGCCTACACGCCGAGCAAGCTCCTCCGCGTCACGGTCGGCGGCGAGTTCCAGGACGACTTCAAGGCCGAGCAGGGGGGGACGTCGGCCGGGGGCGTCAGCGCGGGGGCGACCACCGCGCCGCTCAACTACCTCAGCCCGATCAACCGCTCGTTCCAGGTCGGCGCGGGCTACGGGAGCATCGACTTCACGCCGGTCCGGCAGCTGAAGGTCACGGGCGGCGCTCGCTACGACTACTACTCGAACTTCGGCGGCTCCCTGAACCCGCGCGTCGCCGTCGTCTACAAGCCGTACGAGGGGGGGAACCTCAAGGCGATGTTCGGCAAGGCGTTCCGCGCCCCGTCCGTCTACGAGCACTACTACTCCTCGCCGTCCCAGCTCCCGGGCGACTGCGCGCAGGTCGACCCGAAGACCTCGTGCCTCTCGCAGGCGGCCCTCAAACCCGAGAGCGTCTACTCGGCCGAGCTCGAGCTCTCCCACCGCTTCAGCCCCACGCTGAGCGCCACGCTCGCGGGGTACACGAACTACATCACCGACATCGTCAGCCTCGTCGGCGGCGGGACCAACGCGAGCCCGAACCAGTACGTGAACATCACGAACCCGATCCAGACCTACGGCGGGGAGGTCGAGCTCCGGCGCGACTGGCGCGACGGCTGGATGGCGGCGGCCTCGTACTCGTACCAGGACACCGAGTACCTCGACAACGAGACGACCCGGCTCCGGAACGTCCCCAACTCGCCGCACCACCTCGCGGCGCTCAAGGGGGCCGCGCCGCTGCTCGACCGCACGCTCATCCTCGCGACGCGCCTGACGTTCGAGGGGCCGGTCTGGGACCGGTACGACCTGCCGACCGATCCGCTCCAGGCGCAGACCAACCCCTTCTTCATCTGGGACGTCGTGCTGTCGGGGGAGGCCGAGCGCTACGGCGTCCGCTACAACCTCGGCCTCTACAACGCCACCGATCAGAGGCTCGTGGTCCCGGTGAGCCGCGAGTTCACCCAGGCCTTCATGCCGCAGGCGGGCCGCACGGTGCTCGCGCAGGTCTCGGTCAAGCTCTAGGACGCCTAGCGCGTCATCTTGATGTCGTCGGGCCGCGCCTGGGGGCGCGGTCGCGCGGGGCTCTCCGCGGCCTTCGCGGGCTTCACCGCCTGGGGCGTCGGCAGCGGCGCCAGCGGCACCTGGATCCGGACGTCGCCCGCCGTGGGGACGAATGTGTGGGGCGCGTAGCCGGGGAGCGACATGACGAGCCGGCGCTCGGCGGTCGTCGCCACGTCGAGCGTCAGCGTCATCGGCGTGGTCCCGAGCGCGAGGTCGCCGTCGCTGACCGTGGCCCCTTGCGGCATCGAGTCGATCGAGATCACGTGGGTCGTCGACGCGGGAGCGGGGAGCTGCGCGGCCAACGGGGCGGGCGCGGCCGGGGTCGGCTGGCTCCGCAGCGCGGAGACGGTGACGACCGCGCCGGCCAAGACGAAGGCTCCGACCCCGAGGAGCACGGCCGTGCGCGCCGACCGCGGCGGCGCTGGCTGCGGAGGGGCCAGGCTCCGGCCGGCGAACGCCCCGGTGATCGACCCGGACTGCCCGTCCTCGCGCACCGACGCGGCCTGCGCCGCCGCCCCTGGCACCGAGCGTCCTTCCCGGCCGGTGATCTCGGAGCGGTCGAGGGTGAGGATCGGCAGGGCGGCGGGGGGGTGGGCGCTGGCGTGCTGCATCGCCGCGGCCTGCGCCTCGATGACCCGCTTCATCCGCTCGCGCTCGTCGGCGAAGCGCGCCTCGATGACCTTGCCCGCGTCGCGCACCGAGCCCCGCTCGCCCAGGTCGAAGAGCGCCTCCTCGAGGGCGGTCGCCATCTCGGCCGCCGTCGCGAAGCGGTCCTCCCGGTCGTGCGCGAGCGCCTTCATGCAGATGGCCTCGAGCGCGGCGGGGACGTCGGGGGCGGCCGTGCTGGGGCGCGGGATGTCGCCGAGCATGATCTTGTGGAGGATGGCGACGTCCTGGAGCCCCTGAAACGGGCGCCTCCCGCCGAGCACGTCCCAGAGCATCATCCCTACCGAGAAGATGTCGGCGCGACGGTCGACCTTCTCCCCCTGCGCCTGCTCCGGCGCCATGTAGTGGACCTTCCCCTTGAGCACCCCCGTCTGCGTCTTGATCGACGAGCTCACCGCCTTGGCGATCCCGAAGTCGACCACCTTCACCTGGCCCGCGTAGGTCAGGAAGACGTTGTGCGGCGAGACGTCGCGGTGCACGACCTCGAGCGGGGTCCCGTCGAGGTCGCACACGTCGTGCGCGTAGTGCAGGCCGGTCAGGGTATCGATGAGGATGCGGACCATCATCCCGCGCGTCAGCTCGGTGCGGGGGACGCGCCCGAAGATGCGGTTGAGCGGCTGCCCCTCGAGGTACTCCATGCAGAGGTAGTAGCGCCGGTCCTCGACCCCGACCTCGGTCGTCTGGACCACGTTCGGGTGGTTGAGGCGCGCCGCGAGCCGCGCCTCGTCGAGGAACATCGCGACGAACTCCGGGTCGTCGGCGAGCTCCTCGAGGATCTCCTTGATGACGACGAGCTTGTTGAACCCGACCGGCCCCGAGGCGAGCGCCAGGAGGACCTGCGCCATGCCGCCCTGGCCGAGCTTGGCGAGCGGGCGGTACTTGGAGTACGGGCTCTCGCGCTCGGTCATGTGCGCGGCCTGGCGGCCGCTCGACGGGAGGCACGCATCCTCTTCAGCGTAGCTCAGGCCGCCCCCAGGCGCCGACCTTTCGTGGGGCAGGCTCGCGGCGGCCTACCTCGGGCGCCCCGCCTTCGCGCACGCGTCGCCGTGTCGAGGATCGTCCGCCGCCAGCAGGTCGCACAGCATCGCGTTCGCCGCGGCGTGATCCGGCGCGAGGAGGACGGTCTTCTGGGCCTCTTCGGCCGCCTCCGCGATCTTCCCTGCGGGGATGAGGAGCACGGCGAGGTTGTAGTGCCCTGCCGCGTCGCCTGGCGCCAGGTCCACGCCGCGGCGCTGCTCGGCGAGTGCCTCCTCGGCCTGCCCGGCGGCCGCGAGGGCGAAGGCGAGCGCGAGGTGCGCGCCGGCGTCCTCGGGCGCGCGCGCGACGCGGTCGCGGAGCGGCGCGGTGTCACCCGGTCGCGCCCGCTTGCCGAGCGCTCGCCGCAGGTAGGCGCTCCGGTTGATCGTCTCCCCGAGCCCCCCCGACAGGTCGAGGACGATCGGGTCCCGGTTCGTGAGAAAGTCCCTGGAGCGGTAGAGGCGGTCGAGGGCCCGCTGGTAGCCGTCGAGCCCGTGGACGCGCGGCGCCGGCGCCCCCGCCTCGAAGCACGCAGGGCAGAACGCGGGGAGCGTGCCCAGCGCGAAGAGCGTGGAGGGGATCCGGGAGATCCTGCCGGCCGCGTGCTGGAGCAGGGTGTACTCGAGGGTCGGCTGGTCGTCGGTGAGCGGCGGGACCCCGACCGTCGCCCGTCGCAGGGTCGCCGCGTCGGCCACGAAGCTCCCGACGAGCTCCGTCAGGCTCCCCATCTCGACATGGGCGAGATCGGCCGCGACGCGCGGGTCTTCGCGGAGCTTCCGCTCGACCCGGTCGAGATCGAGGACGACGCTCGGCCCCTTCGCGCCGATGAGGACCAGCTCGCGCCCGTAGCCGGACAGCAGCGCCGCTTCGGGGAACACCTCGACGAAGGCCCTCACCATGCGCAGCACGTTGTCGGGCGTGGTCTGGTACGCCGGCAGCCACTGCGAGATCATCCCGGTCGGCTTCAGCCGGCTCCTCGCGAGCTCGTAGAACTCGCGCGAGTAGAGCGCCGAGACGCCGGCGAGGGCGATGGGAGGCGGCTCGAGCGTGACGAGGTCGTACGTGGCCTCCGGCTGCATCTGCAGGTGCTGGCGGCCGTCGTTGACCGCCACCCGGACGCGAGCGTCGTGCAGCACGTCCTGGTTGCTCGACGCGAAGTAGGCCGCGTGATCGAGGACGTTGCGGGAGAGGTCGGCCAGGTCGATCCGCTCGAGCGACCGGTGGAGCGAGACGGCGTTGAGCGTGCTGCCGACGCCGAAGCAGATGACCAGCGCGCTCGTGGGCCGGTCCATCATGAGCAGCGGGACGTGCGCGAACGTGCGCATGTATCGCTGGGCCTCGACCTGCGTCGTCGACATGAAGTTGCCGCTCGTCATCAGGCGCCGGGAGCCGTCCTCGAGCTCCGTCACCACGACGACGTCGCTCACCCCCTCCTGGAAGGCGAGCAGGCGCTCCGTCGGCGGGAGGCTCGGGAGGAAGTGAGAGAGGAGGTGACCGGGGGGGAGGCCGAGCCATCCGGCGATCGCGGGGATCGACGCGATCGCGCTGATCGCCACAGCCACGAGCAGCGACCGCGTCCGCTCCCTGGCGGCGATCACGAGCGGGACCGGGGCCGCGGCCGCGCAGATGGCCATGATCGCCAGGCTGACCTGGCTCCCCACCCGCGGGGCGAGGACGAACCCCGCGAAGGCGGAGCCGGCGACGGCCCCCGCGGTGTTCGCCAGGTACAGGGTGCCCGTGCGGCGGCCGACGTGGCCCACGGCGTCCTGCGCGATGGCGTGAGCCAGCGGCATCGAGAACCCCATTAGGAAGGCCGGGACGCCGACGACGTAGGCCGCCGCCCTCACGGCGAGCGAGTACTGCATCCCCGTCGTCCGCGTGAAGGTCCCGGCCAGCGCGAGGGCCACGAGGACAAAGAGCCCCTGGGTCACGAGCAGCAGCTCGACCGGCCGCCGCCAGCGACGCTCCACCGCGCCGCCGACGAGCGAGCCGAGCCAGATGCCGGTCAGGATCAGCGCCAGGATCACCGAGAAGACCGGGCGGAAGGCCCCGAGCGCGGAGCTGAGGCAACGGAACCAGACGAGCTCCATGCCGAGGGCCGCGAACCCCGAGAGGAAGAGGGTCATCGACGCGGCCGCCAGGGGCGACGCCGGGCCGCCCGGGGACGGCGCGTCTCGCTCGCTCGGTGCGACCGGGTCGCTCGCTCGCTCCTGACGGTCGCGGGCCGCCACGCCGAGCGCCACGACGCCGACCGCCGCCTGCGCCAGGGCCGTCGCGAGCAGCGTGCGGGAGAGGCCCAGCGAGGGGACGAGCGCCAGGTCGGTCAGGCAGGCGCCGGCGGCCGCGCCGGCCGTGTTGACCCCGTAGAGCGCCCCCACCTTCCAGCCGGCGTCACCGACGCCCCGGCGGAGCGCGTAGCGGACGAGCAGGGTGAACGTCGCCCCCATGGCCATGGTCGGCAGGGCGAGGAGGAGCGTGGCCGCGACGTAGCGGAGGGCGACCGAGGCCGCGGAGGGCTCGTACCACCCGGCCGCGTCCTGCGAGTAGACCGTCAGGCGCGCGGCGAGCGGCCCCGCACGGGGGAGCACGAACGCCAGCGCCGCCGCGGCCGCGGCGATCACCAGCTCTGCCACGCCATACGCCCGCAGCGGCGCGGCGGGTACCTCGCGGGCCCGTCGGTCGGCCCAGCCCCCCGCCAGGTAGCTGCCGATGCCCAGTCCGCCCATGAAGACGGCCGTGACGAGCGACGCCGAGTAGACGGTGTTCCCGAAGACGTTCCCGAGCTGGCGGACCCAGATGACCTCGTAGACGAGGCCGCAGGCCCCGGAGACGAAGAAGAGCCCGTAGAGGATCGGCACGTCGACGCGGCATGGTCTCACATCCAGCTCGCGCCGTTACGCCTCGATCGGATCACCCTCCCCCAGGGCGACGACGACCGGCGGCCGCGCGATGCGACGGCGCGAGCCGCCGGGCTCGCGTCAGGTGAAGTGCTTCACCCCTTGAAGGGCGCGGCGCAGCTCGGGCTGGAAGGCCGGCGCCGCGATGGACGTCAGGGCCTCGCCTCGCTCGCGGAGGGTCATCCCGTGAAGGTTCACCGCGCCGTACTCCGTGACCACCCAGTGGACGTGGCCCCGCGTCGTCACGACGCCCGCGCCCGGCCGGAGCTCCGCGACGATCCGCGAGACCTGCCCCTTCGCCGCCGTCGACGGGAGCGCGATGATCGGCTTGCCGCCCGGCGACAGGGCCGCCCCGCGGATGAAGTCCATCTGGCCGCCGATGCCGGAGTGGATGGTGTGGCCCATCGAGTCGGCGCAGACCTGGCCCGAGAGATCGATCTCGATCGCCGAGTTGATCGCCGTGACGCGCGGGTTCTTGCGGATGAGGTGGGTGTCGTTGGTCCGGTCGCACCCGTGGAACTCGACGCAGGGGTTGTTGTCGACGAAGTCGTACAGGGCGCGCGTGCCGTTGACGAAGCTCGTGACGGTGCGCCCCGGGTGCACGTCCTTCAGGCGGTTGGTGACGACGCCGGCCTGGATCAGCGGGATGAGTCCGTCGGAGAACATCTCCGTGTGGACGCCCAGATCGTGGCGGCCCATCAGGCACGTGAGCACCGCGTCGGGGATCCCGCCGATGCCCATCTGCAGCGTGGCCCCGTCCTCGACCAGCGCGGCGACGAGCTCTCCGATGCGCCGCTCGATGCCGCCGATCACGGACGGGGGCGGGGAGTAGAGCGGTCGGTCCGTGAGCGTGAACGCGTCGATGTTCGACAGCGGAACGACCGTGTTGCCGAGCGTCCGGGGCATCCGGACGTTGATCTCGGCGAGGATCATCCGGGCGTGATCGACCGCCCCGCGCGCGGCGTCGACGGACGTGCCGAGCGAGCAGTTGCCGTGGGCGTCCGGGGGCGAGAGCTGCACCACCGCGGCGTCGAGCGGGATCTGGCCCGAGGAGAAGAGGCCGGGGATGTCCGAGAGGAAGACCGGCATGAAGTCGGCGCGCCCCGCCTCGACAGCCGCGCGCACCGCGGGGCCCACGAAGAACGCGACGGCGCGGATCTTCCCCTCCAGGGCCGGCGAGACGTAGCGGTCGGTCCCGCTCGTGTGCAGGTGATAGAGGCGAACCCCCTCGATGTCGGTGCGATCGGCGAGCGCGTCGAGCAACGGCACCGGCGTCGCCGCTGCGCCGTGGACGAAGGCTCGGTCCCCCGACGAGAGCTTGGCGACGACCTCGGCGGGACTGACGGCGCGCGACTTCCAGTTCGAATCGAGTGTCATGGTCGCCGCGTTTACCAGAGCCGCTGACGTCAGATCCCCTTGATTTGTCCCTCGCAACGTACTGGAACAGGACCGTTGCGCGGTCGTCGCCGAGCGATCCGCCATCGAGGGGCCACGCGCCGTCCGCCGCGTAGAGCGCCCCTGGGGTTCACGCGCGCGAGGCCTGACGTCGGCGGCGTCGCGCGGCGCCGAGCGCGGTCGAAACGAGCGCGGCGACGGCCCAGAGACCGCCCGTCTCCCCGCCGGGTCGCGCGACCGCGCACCCGCCCGCCTGGCCGGGGGTGGCGGAGCCCGCCAGCGGCCCCTCTCCAGAGGCGTCGGCGTCGGCGCCGGTGGGCGTACTCGGCGGCGTTGCGACCACCTCGGCGTCCACGGTGTCCCCCCGCGTCGCCGCGTCGCCCGCCTGCGCGAGAGCAGAGGCGGCGTCGCGCCCCGTCGCCGCGTCGCTAGCCGCGCTGTCACTGGCGCCGGTGTCGCGAGCGCCACCGTCGTCCGGTCGGGCCGCGTCTGTGGCCGCGGAGGAGGCGTCGGATGCGCTCGCCCCCCCGTCGGGCAGGGTCACGTGGACCTGCACCT